>Ga0154716_1029_pt3 | contig 13315 bp, 10 predicted proteins | sample Rifle2008BG16ft_FD_105724 | JGI IMG/M metagenome (GOLD analysis project Ga0154716, IMG submission 105724) | Anaeromyxobacter sp. RBG_16_69_14
TTTTGTCGCTTGACGCAGTCCGCCGATCGGAAGCACCTTTTCGGCCAGTCACGAAGGGTACACCATGTCCGCCATCGTCGGGGTCGAGGACGTCTCCAAGGTCTACAAGCTCGGGAAGACCGAGGTCCACGCGCTGCGCGGCGTCTCGCTCCAGATCCACAGGGGCGAGTTCCTCTCCATCGCCGGGCCGTCGGGCAGCGGCAAGACGACGCTCCTGAACCTCGTGGGCTGCGTCGATACGCCCACGTCCGGCAGGGTGCTCGTGGACGGGAAGGACACGAAGGACATGTCGGAGCGGGCGCTCACGGACCTGCGCCTGCACCGCATCGGGTTCATCTTCCAGACCTTCAACCTGGTGCAGGTGCTGTCGGTGTTCCAGAACGTGGAGTTCCCGCTGCTCTTGCAGGGCGGGCTCACGCGCAAGGAGCGGAACTCGCAGGTGCGCGGTCTGCTCGACGCGGTCGGGCTGGCCGACCACGTCGGCCACCGGCCGAACGAGCTCTCCGGCGGTCAGCGCCAGCGCGTCGCCGTGGCCCGGGCGCTCGTCACCCGTCCACCCCTCGTCCTCGCCGACGAGCCGACGGCGAACCTCGACTCGCAGACCGGCGCCACCATCATCGATCTCATGAAGGGCATGAACGCCAGGGACGGCACCACCTTCATCTTCTCCACCCACGATCCGAAGGTGATGGCCCACGCCACCGCCATCGTGCGGATCGCGGACGGCCAGGTGGCCGGGCGTGAAGTGGTGGGCGAGCCGGCGGCCGCGGGGGGGCACAGATGAGGTCGCGCGTCGGGGCTGCGGGCGTGCTGCTCCAGATCGCCTTTCGCAACCTCCTCGCCAGCAAGGCCAAGACGCTCATCGTGGGCGGGATCATCCTCTTCGGCGCGCTCCTGGTGGTGGTGGGCAGCTCGCTGCTCGACAGCGTCGACAGAGGGATGCGGGGCAGCATCCAGGGGAGCCTGGCCGGGCAACTTCAGATTTACTCCTCGCGCTCCAAGGACGATCTGGCGCTGTACGGCGGCATGATGGGCGAGTCGAGGCTCGAGCCCATCGAGGACTTCGCCGGCCTGAAACGGGTGCTGGAGAAGGTCCCCAACGTCAAGGGCGTCGTGCCCATGGGGATCGACCAGGCCATGGTCGCCACCGGCAACGAGTTCGATGTCGCCCTGGAGAAGCTGCGGTCGGACGCGCGCAAGCGGACGGGGGGCGACGGGAGCCCCGAGGTCGCCGCGCAGTACGAGGCGCACAAGGCCCACGTGCGCCGGATGGCGACGCTCCTCCAGCAGGAGCTGAGCCAGGCGCGCGCCATCGCGAACGAGAAGCTGATCAAGGAGCGCGCCCGCGAGATCGAGGACCTGGGCCGCGCCACGGACGACGCCTTCTGGCAGGGCTTCGACGCCGATCCCCTGGGTAATCTCGAGTTCCTCGAGAACCGCATCGCGCCGCAATCGCTCAGCAACGCGTTCGTCTTCATCCGCTACGTCGGGACCGATCTCGACAGCTACCGGCAGGCCTTCGACCGGATGCGGATCGTGGAGGGCTCGGCGGTGCCGAAGGGGCAGCGCGGGATCCTGCTCGGGAAGCTCTACGCGGAGGACTGGCTGAAGCTCAAGACGGCGCGCCGCCTCGACAGGATCCGCGAGGCGAGGGTCCTCCACCACAAGCGCATCGCCGCGGACGAGGAGCTGCAGCGCTGGGTGAAGGAGAACCAGACCCAGACGCGCAGCATCCTGCTCCAGCTCGATCCCATCCAGGCACAGGTCGCCACCGAGCGCCTGCAGAAGGCGCTCCGGGGGGGAGCGAGCTCGAGAGCTGCCGGACAGGACGAGCTGCACGACCTGCTGGTCGAGCTGTTCACCACCGACGATGCGAACTTCGACCGGCGCTACGCCATCTTCTACGAAGAGCTCGCCCCGCTCCTGCAGCTCTACATGGTGCGCGTGGGCGACACCATCACCATCAAGGCGCCCTCGAAGTCCGGCTACATGAGCTCGGTGAACTTGAAGGTGTACGGTTTCGTCGAGTTCCGGGGCCTGGAAAAGTCCACCCTGGCTGGGATCATGAGCCTCATGGACATCGTCTCCTGGCGCGACCTCTACGGCTACCTGACGGTAGAGAAGGCGGCCGAGATCCACGCTATCAAGCAGGGCGCGGGCGCGCGCGACGTCTCCCGAGAGAACGCGGAGGGCGAGCTGTTCGGCGGGTCGACGCCCGCGGCGGACAGGGCCCGCGCCGTGCGGATCGAGGCCCCCGCCATCATGGGTGCGGCCCAGCGAAAGTCGGACGTGGCGCTCTCCTCGCGCGTCCACACCCAGGAGGACATCGACGGCGGCGTGGCCCTCAACGCGGCGGTCACCCTGCGTGATCCGGGGCGGCTCGAGGAGAGCCTGCGCGACGTGAGAGCGGCGCTCGCCGCCGCCAACCTGGACATGAAGGTCGTGGACTGGCACCAGGCGTCGGGGATGGTGGGCCAGTTCGTCTCCCTGGCGCGGGTCGTTCTCTACGCCGCCGTCTCCATCATCTTCGCGGTGGCGCTCGTCGTCATCAACAACGCCATGGTGATGGCCACGCTGCAGCGGGTGAAGGAGATCGGCACGCTGCGCGCCATCGGGGCGCAGAGGCGCTTCGTGCTCGCCATGCTGGTCCTGGAGACGGGCGCGGTAGGCCTCGCCTTCGGGGTAGCGGGCGCGCTCCTGGGGGCGACCGTGATCTGGCTCATCGGGGTCGCGGGCGGCATCCCGGCCACCAACGAGCAGCTCTACTTCTTCTACTCGGGCCCGAGTCTCATTCCAGAGCTCGGCACGGCCAGCCTGGCCGTCTCCCTCGCCATCGTGATCCTGGTGAGCGTCCTCTCCGGCCTCTACCCTGCCGTCATCGCCATGCGGGTCACGCCGCTCGAGGCGATGCAGTCGGACGAGTGACCACGAGCCAGCCATCATGATCCTCGTCGACCTCCAGATCGCCTCGCGGAACCTCCTCAATCACACCAAGAGAAACCTGCTCCTCGGGGGGGCCATCGCCGCCGTGACGGCGTTGCTCGTCATCATGGGCGCGCTCACCGAGGGTATCCGCTCGGCCATGCTCGAGTCGGCGACCACTCTCATGACCGGCCACGTCAACGTGGGCGGCTTCTTCAAGATCACATCCGGGACGTCGGCGCCCCTCGTCACCGACCACGAGAAGGTGCTCGCCGACGTGCGCCGGCTGGCTCCCGAGATCGACTACGTGACCGTGCGCGGCCGGGGCTGGGCGAAGGGCGTCTCGGAGCGCAGCTCGATGGACCTCGTGCTGGCGGGCGTGGACATCGCGCGAGAGCCTGGCTTCCGGCGCGTGGTGCGTATGAAGGAAGGCAGCCTCGAGGATCTGGCGAAGCCCGACACCGTCCTCCTCTTCGAGGACCAGGCGAAGCGGCTCGAGGTGCGGGTGGGCGACGCCATCACCATCTCGGCGCCCACCGCGCGCGGCGTCAGCAACACCGCCGACGTGCGGGTGGTGGCCATCGCCAGGAACCTGGGCATCCTCAGCGCTTTCAATGTCTTCCTCCCGTCCGAGACCTTGCGCAGCCTCTACCAGCTCAACGCCAGCACCACCGGTGCCCTTCACCTCTACCTGGAGGACGCGGCCGAGGCTGGGCACGTGGCGGCGCGCCTGCGGGGAGGGCTGGCCAAGGCCGGCTGGCGAGTCATGGATCCCGACCCCAGGCCCTACTGGGAAAAGCTCATGGGGAAGGTGAACTCGGAGGACTGGGTCGGACAGAAGCTCGACGTGACCACCTGGGAGGACGAGCTGACCTTCATCAGCTGGATCCTCTCCGCCCTCCTCGGGATCACCGGGCTTCTCATGTTCATCCTGCTCGTCATCGTGGTGATCGGGATCCTCAACACGCTGGCCATCGCCATCCGCGAGCGCACCCGGGAGATCGGCACCCTTCGGGCCATCGGGATGCAGCGCACCAAGGTGCTATGGCTCTTCCTCCTCGAGGCGGCCTCGCTCGGCCTGGCGGGTACGGCGTGCGGAGCCCTCCTCGGGGTGGCCCTGGCGGCCGCCGTGAACGCTGCGCACCTCGCTGTGCCCGAGAGCATGCAATTCTTCCTCATGCAGCAGCAGCTCACCATGACCGTCCTCGGGCGGACCGTGGTGGCCCGTTCCCTCTTCATCCTGGCAGTGACCACCGGCGCCGCGCTGGTGCCGGCCTTCCACGCTGCGCGCCTGAAACCCATCACGGCCATGCACCACATAGGGTGAACACCATGACGACCACGCTCCGCCCCCTGACCGCGGCGCTGATCGCTGCGCTCGCGCTCCCCGCCGCCGCGCTCTCGCAGAAGGAGACCGACGACATCGTCGCGCGCGTCGACGAGCGGCAGCACAACAACGGCGACTGGGCTGCACTCTGCTACATGGAGTCGAAGGAGAAGGACAAGACCGATGTCGTGTACGAGCTGGTCTACTACCGCCGCACCGAGGGCCAGCGCCTGCTCATCCTCTTCACCAAGCCCAAGAGCGAGGCAGGCAAGGGGTACCTCCGGCTCGAGAAGAACCTCTGGCATTACGATCCCGGCACCGGAAAGTGGGAGCGCAGGACCGAGCGCGAGCGCATCGGCGGTACCGACACGCGCCGGGGTGACCTCGACGAGTCGCGGCTGGCCGAGGAGTACGTGGCAAAGTGGGAGGCCGACGAGAAGCTGGGAGCCTTCGACGTCCACCGCCTCCTGCTCGACGTGAAGCCGGGCATCGACGTCGCCTTCCCACGCGTCCGCCTCTGGATCGACGCCGCCACCGGGAACGTGCTGAAGCGGCAGGACCTGGCGCTCTCCGGTCGGCTCATGCGCACCGGCTACTACCCCAAGTGGAAGAAGGTCTTCTCGGAGTCGAAGGGAACGGACGTGTGGTTCCCGGAAGAGATGCGCTTCTACGACGAGGTGGAGAAGGCGAACTCGTCGCTCATCCTCATCCGCCAGGTGGACCTGCACCCGCTCAGTCCCAACATGTTCACCAAGGCGTGGCTCGAGGCGAAGAGCAGGTGAGCCGCGCCGACCCTTTTCACAGCGGCCTTCCGGTGGGGGGGATGGGGGGAGCGGTGGTCGCTCCCCCCATGTTGAGGGCTTGCTGCACGAAGGGCAGCAAGCCCGGAAATCACTCTGACTCGCCTCTGAAACGGTAGGCGAGCACGAAGAAGGGTGAAAGGCGAGTCAGAACGTGAACTGATCGCCCTGCGCTCGCAGCGCGGTGAATGCGGACAGGTTCACGATCGACTGCACGCTGGTGCCCATCTGGAGGATGTTGACGGGCTTGTGCATGCCGAGGAGCACCGGGCCGATCACCTCCGAGCTGCCGATGCGGGAGAGGAGCTGGTACGAGATGTTGGCCGCGTCGAGGTTCGGGAAGATGAGCACGTTGGCGTTCTCCTTGAGCGTCGAGAACGGGAACTCGGTGGCGCGCTCCTCGACCGAGAAGGCGATGTCGGCCTGGATCTCGCCCTCCACCTCGAGCTGGGGCTGCCGCTGCCGGATGAGCTCGGTCGCCGCGCGCACCTTCTCCGGGCTCTTCCCCTGGGCGAAACCGAAGGTGGAGTAGGAGAGCATCGCCACCCGTGGCTTCACGTCGAAGTAGCGGGCCAGGTCGGCGGTGGTGATGGCGATGTCCGCCAGCTCCTCCGGGGTCGGATCGGCGTTCACCGTGCAGTCGGCGAAGAACGTGAAGCCGTTCTTCGAGACGACGATGTAGACGCCTGCGGCGCGGGCCCCGACGCGGGTGCCGATGATCTGGAGCGGGACGCGGATCGCCTCGGCGTAGCCGGTGGTGAGGCCGGTGACGAGGCCGTCGGCGGCCCCGGTCTCGACCATGAGCGCAGCGAAGTACGCGCGCTGCCGGACCAGCAGGCGCGCCGTATCGTGCATCATGCCCTTGCGCTGCCGGAGCTCCCAGAGCTGCTTCGTGTAGCGCTCGAAGTCCTCGCATTCCATCCTGTCGAGCGGGTTCACGACGGACGCGTCCTTCAGATCGTCGAGCCGCTGCTCCTCGATGGAGTCGCGGATCTTGTCCACCGGTCCGAGGAGGATGGGCTCGCAGATCCCTTCCTCGCGCAGGATCCGGGCGGCCTGCTGGATCTTCGGGTGGTGTCCCTCGACGAACACGATCTTGGCCAGCTTCTTCTTCGCCTTGGTGAAGATCGCGCTCATGACGGAGTGCGTGCGGCTCTGCAGCTTGCGCAGCCGCTCGCGGTACTCTTCGAGGTCGATGGTCTGCCGCGCCACGCCGCTGTCGATGGCGGCCTTGGCGACGGCAGGCGCGACCCAGAGCAGCACGCGCGGGTCGAGCGGCTTCGGGATGATGTACTCGCGGCCGAAGGAGAACGTGACACCCGAGTAAGCCCGCGAGACCGACTCCGGCACCTCCTCGCGCGCGAGTTCCGCGAGCGCCCTTGCCGCCGCCATCTTCATCGCCTCGTTGATGGCCTTGGCGCGCACGTCGAGGGCGCCCCGGAAGATGAAGGGGAAGCCGAGGACGTTGTTCACCTGGTTCGGGTAGTCGGAGCGGCCGGTCGCCATGATGAGGTCGCTGCGCGCCTCGATCGCCTCGGGGTAGCCGATCTCCGGATCGGGGTTCGCGAGCGCGAACACGATGGGATCCTTCGCCATCGACTGGACCATGCGCTGGGTGACGAGGCCCTTCGCCGAGCAACCGAGGAAGACGTCCGCCCCTTCCATGGCCTCGGAGAGCGTGCGGCAGCGCGTCTCGGCCGCGAACTCCTGCTTCCAGGGGTTCATGCCCTCGGTACGGCCCTTGAATACGACGCCCTTGGTGTCGACGAGGAGCACGTTCTCGCGCTTCACGCCGAGCGTCAGGTAGAACTTGGTGCAGGCGATGGCGGACGCGCCCGCGCCCGAGACCACCACCCGCACCTTGTCGATCTTCTTGCCGGCGAGCTCGAGCGCGTTGAGGAGTGCCGCGCCGGAGATGATGGCCGTCCCGTGCTGGTCGTCGTGGAAGACCGGGATCTGCATCTCCTTCTTGAGCCGCTCCTCGACGATGAAGCACTCGGGGGCCTTGATGTCCTCGAGGTTGATCCCCCCGAAGGTAGGCTCGAGCGCCTTCACCACCGCGCAGATGTGATCGACGTCCTTCGCGTCGATTTCGATGTCGAAGACGTCGATGTCGGCGAACCTCTTGAAGAGGAGGCCCTTGCCCTCCATGACCGGCTTCCCGGCGTGCGGGCCGATGTCGCCGAGGCCGAGCACGGCGGTGCCGTTCGAGACGACCGCCACCAGGTTCCCGCGCGCGGTGTAGAGGTAGCTGAGGTCCGGGTCCTTGGCGATCTCGAGGCATGGCTCGGCGACGCCCGGGGTGTAGGCGAGCGCGAGATCGCGCGCGGTCGCGCAGGGTTTCGTGGGGACGACCTCGATCTTTCCCTTGCGGCCGCTGGAGTGGTACGCGAGCGCGTCCTCGCGGCGAACCTTCTTTTTCGGGACCGGGCTCACGTCGGTGACTGCTTCAGCGCTCCTGGAAGGCTTGGAGTCGGTAGCCATCGGACATCCTCGGGTACTGGTTTTGGCAGAGGCGGGAGCGGGGGACCAAACCGCAGTGTGCACCTGATGTCAAGCTCCGCAGCTCTTAGGGCACGAGTATTGCATGCCGCGCAGCGTCAACCATGGTATGACGCTCGGCGTCAACTCACGAAATGTTTGGTAATCAGGGACATGCGTGCACTTTCCAGAAAAGACTCTCGCTCGCCCGGCCACCCGAACTGTCCTCGCGCGGCGAAGGCGATTCATTCGCTACCGTCCCTCTGAACGTCTCCCGTGATTACTATCGGGACGCGCCGCGCGGGCCCGCCTTTCGGTACTCTTCACCTACGTCCCCTCGACCTCACGGATGGGCGGGCGGTGGCGCGCAGGAGTAAGGGTTCGAGAGCTTCGCAACGAGGAGCGTCTCGCGGAGGATGCGCTCCGGGAGCAATTCACATGAGCTGGAGGTCGGGGAGCGCTCGGGCACGGCGTGATCCAACGGCTAGACCGACGCCCGCGACGATGAACCTCGACCGCGGCGCGGCGTCCATCTAGACTGCGCGCGTGCACATCCTCATACCGGTCGTGGCCGCGCTGTCCTATCTGGCGACCCTGCTCGCCATCGCGGTATGGCCTCCTGTCGTGGCGCTGGTGCTCCTGGTCACCAGGCCCTTCGACCGCAACCGCGCCGTAGCGGGGCGGTTGCTCCGGCTCTGCGGCGCCTTCATCTCGCGCAGCTTTCCCTTCTGGCGCATCAGCATGGAGGGGCGGTGGCCACCCGGGCGCGGCGCGTACGTGGTCGTCGCGAATCACCAATCGTTCCTCGACATCTTCCTCATCTCCAATATCCCGCACGAGATGAAGTGGGTCGCGAAGAAGGACCTGTTCAAGATCCCGTGGGTGGGCTGGGCGTTCTTCCTCGTCGGCGACATCCCGATCGATCGCGGCGATCCGGCGAGCGCGGTGAAGGTGATCGGCAAGGCGCGCCGATACCTCGAGCACGGGATGAGCGTGATGATGTTCCCGGAGGGCACGCGCAGCAGGGACGGAAAGCTCCTGCCCTTCAAGACGGGCGCGTTCAAGCTCGCCATCGACGCTGGCGTGCCCGTGCTCCCGATCGCGGTGTCGGGCACGGCGCAAGGGATGCCGAAGGGGAGCCCATGGGTGCGCCCCTCGCGGCTCACCGTACGCATCCTCGAGCCGGTGCCGACAGCCGGTCTGGGTGATCGGGATCTCCGCACGCTCCGCGACGGTGTTCGCGACAGCATCGCGCGCGCTCTCGAGGATCGGGACGAGCCGATCGAGCGGATGACGCAGTCGTTCTGAAGCTGGGCTCGAGTGCCCGCGCCGTCAGATCGGGCGAGTACGTCGGGCGAGTACGTCGGGCGAGTACGTCGGGCGAGTACGTCGGCAGGACGCGCCGGGGGTGTTTTTCGTGGACGGTTCCGGTCGAGGACTCGCGTTGCAGCGTGGGAGCGCGCTGGGCCGCTACGTCATCCTCGAGTCCGTCGGGGCCGGGGCCATGGGCGTGGTGTATGCCGCCTACGATCCCCAGCTCGACCGGAAGGTCGCCCTCAAGATCCTGCGCGAGGGCGTGCTGCCGGAGGAGCCGGCGGCCGAAGGACGAGCGCGCCTGCTCCGCGAGGCGCGGGCCATGGCGCGCCTGGCCCACCCCAACGTCGTCGCTGTGTTCGACGCCGGCGTGCTCGAAGAGCACGTCTTCATCGCGATGGAGTTCGTGGACGGTCTCACGCTGCGCCGCTGGCTCAGAGAGAAGGCGCGATCGGCTCGAGAGGTGCTCGACGTCTTCGTCCAGGCGGGCCGTGGCCTCTCCGCGGCGCACATGGCCGGCCTCGTACATCGCGACTTCAAGCCCGACAACGTGCTCATCGACGGCCGGGGACGCGTCCGGGTGACCGACTTCGGTCTCGCGCGACCGGTCCGCGGTCAACTCGGATCGCCCGCTGAGCCGCCCACGGCCCCTGGCGCCGACAGTCGTCCCGGGGAAGCAGGCGCCGAAGACGCGAGCGGCCCCGCGGAGGGCGCGCGGGTCAACTGGACTGCCTCGGGCGCGCTCATCGGAACGCCGGCCTACATGTCACCCGAGCAGATCACCCGGCGCGGAGCAGATCACCGGACCGACCAGTTCAGCTTCTGCGTGGCGCTCTTCGAGGCCCTCCACGGTGTGCTCCCGTTCGAAGGGCAGACCGTCGCGGCAGTGGCTTTTGCCATCACGATGGGCAGGGTCCGCGCGCTCCCGAAAGGGTCTCAGGTCCCGGCGTGGATCGCGCCGGTCCTGACGCGCGGGCTCGCCGTGAGACCGGAGGAACGCCACCGGTCGATGGACGCACTCCTCGCCGAGCTGTCGAGGGACCCGGCGCGCAGGCGGCGCCGGGGGCTGGCGGCGGCCGCGGTGGTCCTCGCGGCCGCGGCCGGAGCGACCGGCTATGCCGCCCTCGCGGCGCGTTCCCCGGGGGCAGCCGCGTGCCAGGACGCCCCGCGAAGGCTGGTCGGGGTGTGGGACGCCGAGCGGCGGCGCGCCATCGAGACGGTTTTCCAGGCGACCCGGCTCCCCTACGCGGCAGACGCCGCCAGGGGAGCGGCATCGGCGCTCGATCGCTACGCCGCGAGCTGGGAAGCGATGCACACGGAGGCGTGCGAGGCGACGCGCGTGCGGGGAGACCAGCCAGAGGTGATCCTCGCGCTGCGAATGCGGTGCCTGGAGCGCCGGCTCTCCGAGCTCTCGAACCTCACCGCGCTCTTTTCGCGGGCCGATGCCCAGATCGTGGAGCGGGCGGTACCGGCAGCGCAGAGCATTCGCAGCGTCGCGGGGTGCGCAGACACCGAGGCGTTGAGCGCGATGGTCGAGCCGCCGGCTGATCCGAAGAGGCGGGGCGCGGTGGAAGCCGTGCGGCGCGACGTCGCGGAGGCCAAGGCGCTCCTCGACGTCGGGAGATACGAGAAAGGCCTCGAGATCATCACGGCGGCCGCCGCGGCGGCGGGCGGGCTCGACTATCCTCCCGCGCTTGCCGAGGCACTCAACGTCAAGGCGGATCTCGAAGCCAAGACCCGGGATCCCAAGCTCGCCGAGCGCACGCTCTACGAGGCGATCGTGGCGGCGGAGGCGGGCCGACACGAGGTCGAACGCTCCCGCGGGTGGACGCAACTCGTCAAGGTCGTGGGTATCCTTCAGGGTCGGTATGACGATGGCCTTCGGCTCGTGGCCCTGGCGGAGGCGGTCGTCGGCCGCCTCGGGAAGGGCCGCGACGCCATCCGCGCCGACCTCTGGACGAGCAGGGGCATGATCATGCTCGAGCAGGGCCACCACCGGGAGGCGACGGTGGCGTTCCGAAGCGCGCTCGCGCTGCGGCAGGAGGCGAACCTGCCGGAAGATCGCGCCGCCGCGGTCACGCTGAGCAATCTCGGCGGCTCGCTCGAGACGGGCGGAGCATGGCACGATGCGCAGACCTATTACCAACAGGCCCTTTCGATCCTCGAGCGGGCCTACGGCCCAAGTCATCCAGAACTGATCAGCCCCCTGTCCAACAGCTGTATGGCGCTGCTGACCGAGGGGAGGCTGGGCGAGGCGCAAGCCACGTGCGAGAGGGCCTTGCAGATCCGTGACGCGGTCTTCGGCGGAAGGAACCAGCGCGTTTCAGTCCTCGCCAATCTGAGCCTGGTGTTCGGTGAGCGAGGGAAGACGGAGGAAGCCCTGCGCTTCGCCCGGAGCGCCGTCGCGCTCCAGCTCCAGGGTGCGGAGCACATCGACCTCGCTTACTACCGTGCCGATCTGGCGCTGGCCCTGCGCGGTCGTGGCGAGGCGGAGGCCGCCATGCCAGAAGCGCGCCTCGCTCTTGCACTCGCGGAAAAGATCGTCGGGCGAGAGCATCCGCTCACGGCGGTGGGCCTCACCCTGGTGGCCATCTGTGCTCAAGATCAAGGCGCGTTCGCGGCGGCGCTGCCGCTTCACCGGCGTGCCCTGGAGATCAGGGAGCGCGCCTTCGGCCCCGATCACTTCACCGTGGCCGTCACCCTCACGGAAATGGGCCGGACGCTCCTTGGCTTGAAGAAGTACGCAGAGGCCATTCCACACCTCGAGCGGGCCTTGACCATCAGAAGTGGCCTCCAGATCGATCCGAGCTTACCCGCCGAGACCGCCTTCATGCTCGCACGGGCGCTCTGGGCGGCCCGGCGCGACCGCGACGAGGCGCTACGCCTGGCCGAGGGGGCGCGGGCCGGGTATGCCAGCTCCGAGAGCTACCGCCGCCGCGAGGCGGCCGACGTCGAGGCATGGCTCGCTGGAAAGACCCGCACCTGACCAGGATGCGCGACAAGCCCGGACGAGCGAGCCGGGGCGACGTCTGGATGTACGCGTTCCGACGGACCGACAGGCTTCGACCGGTCGTCGTGCTGAGTCGGGAGGACCCCAGAGAATGCAAAAAATGAACGCATCGAGTGCGGGCTTGCGTCGGTGGCGTGGCGGTGCGTGGGCGCTGCTGCTGCTGCTGCTCTGGGCCATGCCCGGCTGCAAGAAGGGCGTGGCCACGACCACGGTAGACGCCGGCCCGGCCCGGGAAGCGCGGCGCTACACCGTGCGGGGCGAGGTCGTTCGCCTCCCCGACCCGGCGCGCCGCGGCGACGAGATCTTCGTCCGCCACGAGGCCATCGACGACTTCGTCGACAGCAGCGGCAAGGAGGTGGGCATGGCGTCGATGATCATGCCCTTTCGCCTCCCGGCCAGCGCCCAGGAGCTGACCCTGGGAGACAAGGTCGAGATCCGGTTCGCGGTGGACTGGTCGACGCCGGCCTTCCGGGTCGAGCAGATCGAGAAGCTTCCGGCCGCCACGCCGCTACGCCTGGGGCCGGCCGGGCCTGCCGTGGGGAAGGCGCAGCCGAGCCCCTGATTGACATCCTCTCCGGCCTTGTGGGTGGGTGACGTGGGGGAGGTGACGTACGAGGAGATCGACGTCGCGCAGGCCGGACGCCACCACGGGTGGCCCTGGCGCGAAGGACCGCATGGCTGGCCGGTGTCGAGGTGCCGCGAGATCAGCCCCGACACCGGCAACTGCGTCGAGCCCGTCTACCACTGCCGGCGGGGTGTCGCCGGGGATGGCATCGACGGTGACTGTCAGTCCATCACGGGTGGCGCCATCGTGGACAACCCAGCCTGGCCGGAGTCGGAACGGGGGCGCTACTACTTCGCCGACAACGCGAACGGCGGCTGTGGAGCCTGGCGGTAGACGAGGCGCGCGCTGCGGTGGTGCCGGGCTCGCGTCGCGAGGTGATGCAGGTGACGAACGGGAGGCCCGTATCGTTGCGGCTCGGACCGGACGGCGATCTGTACGTGGCCGTGTTGCCGGGTCGCGTCGTCAAGCTCGCTCCGGCAGCGCCGGACGCGGGGGCCTTGCAGTGAGCGGTCCGGAGGGGACCGCACCCCGTGGAGGCGGCCGAGGTGGTCGCAGCGGAGACATCCACCCGCATCCCCGCTGAGCCGTGGCCTTGGAACGCGGTGCCGCTTGGGCTAGCGTCGAGACCGCTCTGCGACGAGCTGCCGCGCGCACGCCATGTGGCATCGATCCGGAACGAGGACCCAGACGACGGCTCACGTCGCCGCACCCAATGTGGAAGACGCGCGCGCTACTCCCGAGGCGGGCCCGGCCTCGGCGCGGCCGCGGCGCCGTCGGGGAGCGGTGGCGGCCAGCTCCGCCCTCTGGTCGAAGGCTTGCTTCGCCCTGCTCCGTCCTGCCGCACGCACCCCCAGAGCGCTGAGCCTGACCGTCCTGGTCACCGAGATCGCGGGCCA
>Ga0154716_1079_pt4 | contig 13206 bp, 12 predicted proteins | sample Rifle2008BG16ft_FD_105724 | JGI IMG/M metagenome (GOLD analysis project Ga0154716, IMG submission 105724) | Anaeromyxobacter sp. RBG_16_69_14
CGAGATCGGCCGGGTGTCGCGGGCGGCGGTGGAGGGCCGGCTCTCCGAGCGCGCATCCGCCGTGGGCTCGGCGGGCGCATATGCCGAGGTGCTGAAGGGCGTGAACGCGCTCACGGATGCGGTGCTCGCGCCCATCCGCGAAGCCACGGCGGCGCTCGAGGAGCTCGCCGGTCGCAACCTCTGCGCCAGCATGAAGGGCGACTACCGGGGGGACCACGCGCGCATCAAGGACGCGCTCAACGCCACGGCGACCGCTCTGCACGACGCGCTGGCCCAGGTGGCCGACGCTGCTCGCCAAGTGTCGGCGGCCTCCGGCCAGATCGCCTCGTCCAGCCAGTCCGTCGCCGACGGCGCGAGCCAGCAGGCGAGCGCGCTCGAGGAGACCTCGTCGTCGCTCGAGTCGATGAGCTCCATGACCCGGCGGTCGGCCGACAACGCCCAGCAAGCGAACACCCTCGCCCAGAGCGCACGCGACGCAGCCACCGAGGGCGCCGCCATCATGGGGCAGATGATGATCGCGATGGGCAAGATCAGGGCCTCGGCCGAGGGAACTTCGCAGATCATCAAGGACATCAACGACATCGCCTTCCAAACGAACCTCCTCGCCTTGAACGCCGCCGTCGAGGCCGCGCGCGCCGGAGAGGCCGGGCGCGGCTTCGCCGTGGTCGCCGAGGAGGTCCGGTCCCTGGCGCTTCGCTCCAAGGAGGCGGCCAGCAAGACCGAGGTTCTCATTCGCCAGTCGGTGCAGCAGGCCGGCGAGGGCGAGGCCACCTCCAGGCAGGTCTCGGACAAGCTCGGGACCATCGTCAGCTCTATCGCCAAGGTGACCGACATCGCGGCCGAGATCTCGGCGTCGGCGAAAGAGCAGGCGGCCGGGATCGAGCAGGTGACCCGGGCGGTGGCCGACGTGGACAAGGTGACGCAGCAGAACGCCGCCAACTCGGAACAGTCCTCTTCTGCTGCCACCGAGCTCGCGGGCCAGTCCCAGGAGCTCGAAGCCATGGTCGGTGCGTTCCAGCTCGACGAGGGGACGCCGGTGAGCGCTCCCAGGGCGCTGGGCCAGCATGTGCCAGGGCCGCCCGGATGGAGACCGTCGGCGCGGGCCTGACCGCGGGGAGCTCCTTTCGACTACTGTTCGTCTGGGGGGTGTGGGGGGAGCCGGCGCTCCCCCCCGCCTTGAGGACCGGAGGTCCGGAAGTCCTCAGCGCGGGGTGTGGCCTGGCTCGCGAGGTGCCGGCCGTCGAGAATTGCCGTTGGCACTTTGGTTGCGCACTCGCCGCGCTGAGCCGGCCGTGTCGGGAGGCCGCCTGTCTTTCAAGTCTCTTGCCTTCCCCCTCCTCGTCCTCGTCCTCTACGCCTGGCTCTTCCCCTGGATCCCCGCCCTTCGGAGCCCGAACGAGCTGTCGCGGCTGTACCAGGCGCGGGCGATCGTCGAGGATCGTTCCCTTTCGCTGAACAGTCAGCTCGCTCGCCACGGGCCGGTGGGCGACCTCTCCGTGAAGGACGGGCGCTACTACCCCAACAAGGCGCCCGGCGTGTCGTTCCTCGGCGCCGCTGCCTTGGCGGCGGTGCGCGCCGCCCGCGGCTTCCCTGTCCTCTCCCGCGCGGTGGACGAGGGACGGGATGGGGACGCCGTGCCCGAGGCCGCAGCCGTCTTCTGGCTCAGGTTGTTCGTGTGCATGCTGCCGGGTGCCGCGGCGGCGGAGCTCCTGCGCCGGATGCTCGCGCGGCGCTTCGAGCCCGCGCTCGCCACCTCCGGCGCGATCGTCTTCGCGCTCGGGACGATCATGTGGCCTTACTCCACCTTCCTCATGAGCCACGGGCCCACCGCGGCGTCGGTGGTCGCGTGCTGGTGGGCCGTCGAGAAAGCGCGCGTGACGCGCGGCTGGCGCTGGTGGACGCTCGCCGGCTTCACAGGAGGATGGGCGGTGCTGCTCGAGTACACGAGCGCGCTCGCGCTGATACCGCTCCTGCTCCTCTCCGGCTGCAGATCTCATCCTCGGCACGGCGGCGGGGGACGAGCCCCCGCCCCCGCGAAGGGCGGGGAGCTGCAGGCCGCGCTCCTCGCGATCGCCCTCGGTTTCCTTCCCCCCGTCCTCGCCCTCGCCCTCTATCACCAGGCCGCCTTCGGCAATCCCTTCCACGCCGGCTACCGCTATCTGGTGAACCCGGTCTTCACGGAGTGGCACGCCCGCGGCTTCATGGGCGTCGGCGCGCCGAGCCTGCGCGCGCTCGCCGGGAGCTTGCTCGATCCTGCGCGGGGCCTCTTCTCCTGGAGCCCGTTCCTCGCGCTCGGCGTGCCCGGCCTCGTTCCGCTCTGGCACCGCGACCGCCCGCTCGCGCTCCTCTGCGCCGCGGAGCTCGGCCTGTACGCCCTCTTCACCGCCAGCTTCACCTACCAGGCCTGGGGCTGGTCCGTCGGGCCGCGGCACATCACCACCGCGTGCGCGTTCTTCGTCCCGCCTGCCCTCGCCGCCGCGGAGTGGCTGCGTGATCGCGGCTTGGGCTTCGTCGCCGCTGGCCTCGCGCTCTCCGGCGTGGCGGTCCTGGCACTCACCGTGGCGGTGTGCCCCTACCTGCCCGACGAGCTGACGAATCCCGTCTGGCAGCTGGTGGTTCCGCTCGCGCGGCAGGGGCTACGCTCACCCGACGTGCTCGGGATGGCGCTGCACGTGTCATCCGGCTTCACCCTCCTGCCGTGGCTCGCCCCTCTCCTCGTCACCGCCGTGTGGGCCTCCATCCAGCTCTCTCGCCGCCGGGGAGAGACGAGCCGGCCGAGGAGGACCCCCTTCGCGGTCGTCCTCGCGGTCTTGCTCGCGGTCGGCCTCTTCGCCGCCCGGTCGTGGCTCGGCGGCGCCGATCACTTCGAGCGCACGCGGAGGCTCATGGAGTCGCGCCTCGTGGGCGGCGGCCGGTGAGGAGTCGTCGAGCGATCGACCCTGGCGGCGGTTGCTCCGCGCGCTCCTTCTCTGCCATAAGGACAGGCCTTGGACGTGGTTCCACGGCGAGGCGCGGAGTGCACATGTCGTTCGACTGGTCGAGGGAGCGGGTGGTCGTCACCGGCGGCGCCGGCTTCCTGGGGAGCTTCGTCCTCGAGGAATTGCAGCGCCGGGGCGCGCGCGAAGTGTTCGTCCCGCGCTCGCGCGAGTACGACCTCGTGGACATGGCGGCGGTGAAGCGCCTTTACTCCGACGCCAGGCCCTCGATGGTCCTCCACCTGGCGGCGCAGGTGGGCGGCATTTGCGCGAACCGCGCCAACCCGGGCAGGTTCTTCTACGAGAACCTCATGATGGGCGTGCAGCTCATCGAGGTCGGCCGGCAGGTGGGCCTCCGGAAGCTGGTCGCGCTCGGGACGATCTGCGCCTACCCGAAGTTCGCGCCGGTGCCCTTCAGGGAAGAGGACATCTGGGAGGGCTACCCGGAGGAGACGAACGCTCCGTACGGCCTCGCGAAGAAGATGCTGCTCGTGCAGAGCGAGTCGTACCGGCAGCAGTATGGCTTCAACTCGGTCGTGCTCTTTCCCGTGAACCTGTACGGCCCGAAGGACAACTTCGAACTCGAGACCTCGCACGTCATCCCCGCGCTCATCCGCAAGTGTGTCGAGGCACGCGTGCGGGGGGACGAGAAGATCGTGGCGTGGGGCGACGGCTCCGCCTCGCGCGAGTTCCTGCACGCGCGCGACGCGGCCGAGGGCATCGTCACGGCGGCGGAGCGCTACGACAGGAGCGATCCCGTGAACCTGGGCGCCGGCTTCGAGGTGAAGATCCGGGAACTCGTACCGATGGTCGCTCGCCTGTGTCGCTTCGAGGGCGCGATCGCCTGGGATGCATCGAAGCCCAATGGCCAGCCGCGCCGCATGCTCGACACGTCGCGCGCGCTGCGCGAGTTCGGGTGGAAGGCGCGGATCCCGTTCGAGGAAGGACTGCGGGAAACGGTGGAATGGTTCGAGCGGCAACGATAGACGGCGGGGCGACCGCCAGGGGATGATCCACGAAGGGATCGACCATCGGAGCTCACGGGGGTAGAACGTGAAGAAGGCGCTCATCACCGGCATCACCGGCCAGGACGGCAGCTACCTCGCCGAGCTGCTCCTCGAGAAGGGGTACGAGGTGCACGGGATCGTGCGCCGCTCGTCGTCGTTCAACACGGGCCGCATCGACCACGTCTACCAGGACCCGCACACGCCGGGGGCGCGCCTCTTCCTGCACTACGCCGACCTCAACGACGGCTCTTCCCTGAACCTGCTCCTGAAGCGGATTCGCCCCAACGAGATCTACAACCTGGGCGCCCAGAGCCACGTGCGCGTCTCGTTCGACGTGCCGGAGTACACGGGCGAGGTGACCGGGCTCGGCGCGACGCGCCTGCTCGAGGCGGTGCGAGAGCTCGGCCTCGCCGACACGCGCATCTACCAGGCCTCCAGCTCCGAGATGTTCGGCGCCTCGCCACCGCCGCAGAACGAGAAGACCCCCTTCTACCCGCGCAGCCCCTACGGTTGCGCCAAGGTGTACGCCTACTGGATCGGCGTGAACTACCGCGAAGCGTATGGGTTGCACGTCACGAACGGCATCCTCTTCAACCACGAGTCCCCCAGGCGAGGCGAGACGTTCGTCACGCGCAAGGTGACTCGCGCCGCCAGCCGCATCAAGCTCGGTTTCCAGGATAGGCTCTTCCTCGGCAACCTCGACGCGAAGCGCGACTGGGGCTACGCGAAGGACTTCGTCGAGGCGATGTGGCTCATGGTGCAGCAGCCGCGCGCTGACGACTACGTGATCGCCACCGGCGAGAGCCACAGCGTGCGCGAGCTGTGCGAGCTCGCCTTCGCCCACGTCGGCCTCGACTACAAGGACTTCGTCGAGATCGACCCGCGCTACTATCGCCCGACCGAGGTCGACTTCCTCCTCGGCGACGCGTCGAAGGCGGCGAAGCTGCTCGGCTGGAAACCACGGACGGCGTTCAAGGAGCTGGTGCGCCTGATGATGGACTCCGACCTGGAGCTCGCCGAGCGCGAGCGCCTCGCCGGCGCAGGGCCCGCCGTGTCGAGGCACGGCTAGTGTCGCCCACCCTCGCTGCGCTGGGGCCGCTCGTGAGCCGGCTCCTGCTGTCCGCCGTCTTCTTCTACTCGGGGTACCAGAAGTTCGCGGCCACCGGCCGGGCGGCGTCGAGCATCACCGGGCGCGGGCTCCCCTTCGCCACCGCCGGCGCGTACGCGGCCGGCGCCTTCGAGCTGACGGCCGCGCTGCTCCTGGTGTTCGGCCTCAGGGCGCGCCCCGCGGCCCTGGCTGCCTTTGGCTATCTCGTGTTCGTCTCCTTTCTCTTCCACTGGCACCCGGCCGTGCGCGGCGATCACGCCCAGGTTCTCCATCTGCTCAAGAACGCGGGGATCGCCGGGGGAATGCTGCTCCTCGCCAGCCACGGACCAGGGACGATGTCGCTCGATCGCGGCTGACTCGGAAGCGCTCGGTGAGCACGAAGGACCTCAAATGCGAGTCTGCCCTGCTCGACGCCCTGCGCGCCCTCACCTCCTTCGACCCACCCGAGGCGCTCCCCGCCTGCGACCTTCAGGAGCTGGCGGACGTGCTCGACGCGCATGGCCTGGCCCCGCTCGCGTCGTACCAGCTCGAGACCCGTCGCATCGGCGCGGGCGCGCCCCGCTGGTTCCGCGAGCGGCTCCTCCCTCTCTACCAGGGCATGGTGAACGACAACGTCTTCAAGCTCGTGACGCTGAAGGGTGCCCTGCGCGCGGTGGACGTGCCGGTCGTGCTGCTCGAGGGGGCGGCCTATGTCGACTGGCTCTACCCGCACCTCGCCTTCCGGCACGTCGGCGAACCTCGGCTCGCCGTGCGGGGCCCGGACGGCGAACGCTTCGCGGAGCAACTGGCGGAGGGCGGCTTCGGCGCCGCCAGCGCCGGGCCGGGCGGGCACACGGCCACCTTCGGCGACGGTCGCATCGAGATCCGCATCCAGGAAGGCCTGGTGGCGGGGCGCCCCGAGGACCAGGGGCTCTTCGAGCGTCGCGAGCCCTTCCCCGCGCTCGGGCGCACGGCCGCCCGCCCCGCCGCCGAGGATGCGCTCCTCGTCACCGTCGCCGACCTGGCGCTGACGGGACTGCACGCGTCACTGACGGCGTTCGTCGATCTGCGCGAGCTGCTGACGCTGCCGGCGCTCGGCGAGGCGGCCCGCGTCGAGGCCGTCCGCTCGCGCGCGGCGAGGGCACGCCTGTCGCGGGCACTTCACGGTGCGTGTGCGCTGGTCTCGTACTTCTTCCCTTCCGTCCGGGAGCGAGCGGCCGCCCTCACTCCCGTGCTCGGACGCGCCGAGCGAGCGGCCGTGGACGCCGTCGTCGAGAGCGCGAAGGACCCCAGGCGCCTGTGGCTCGTGCGTGGCTCGGAGGCCGCCGCGAAGCTGGTCGTGGCGCCCTGAACGTCTAGCGAGCGCCAGTGTTCCGACCCAGACATAGTGACGCGCTCGCAGTAGGCATTGTGCCTGGGTGGGAGCACTAGGAGGACTCATGGCCAAGTCGAAGGTGGCGGTGCTGCGCACCCGACCCGAGCTCGTCCTGGAGGACGTGGATCGGCTGTGCGAGCTGGGTGGGGTCTCGAGCGCCCTCGCGCCGGGGGCGCCTACCATCCTCAAGGACAACATCTCGTGGCACTTCCCTTTTCCGGCGGCGAACACCACGCCCTGGCAGCTGGAGGGCACCATCCTCGCGCTCCGCAAGCGCGGCTACGCCGAGCAGACTTGCGTCGCGAACAAGACGGTGGTGACGGACGCCTTCAAGGGCGAGGACCTGAACCACTACCTGCCCGTCCTGCGCCGGCACGACGTCCCCGTCCGCTACAATTTCCGCCCGGAGGACATGCGCTGGGTCGTCTATCGCCCGAGCGCGCGCCTGCGCGCCCTGGACCGCGTCTTTCCGGAGGGCATCCGCGTACCCGACTTCTTCCTGGGCAAGAACGTCGTGCATCTGCCGACCGTGAAGTGCCACATCTACACCACCACCACCGGCGCCATGAAGAACGCCTTCGGCGGGCTGCTTCACGACCGGCGCCACTACTGCCACTCCTGGATTCACGAGACGCTCGTGGACCTGCTCGCCATCCAGAAGGAGATCCACCCCGGGATCTTCGCCGTCATGGACGGGACCACCGCCGGCAACGGGCCAGGCCCGCGAACCATGTTCCCGGTGGTGAAAGACCTCATGCTGGCATCGGCAGATCAGGTCGCCGTCGACGCGGTGGCGGCGCGCATGATGGGCTTCGATCCGATGTCGATCCCGTACCTCCGCATGGCTCACGAGGACGGCCTGGGGGTGGCCGACCCACGCGAGGTGGAGATCGTGGGCGACGCGGCGGCAGCCGAGGAGCGCTGGGGCTTCGCCGTGGGCGACAACGGAGCCTCGCTGGTCGGCGACGCCATGTGGTTCGGGCCGCTCAAACCCTTCCAGCGGCTGTTCTTTCACACACCGTTAGTGAGTGTATTCACCCTCGGGAGCGAGGTCTACCACGACCTCTATCGCTGGCCGATGAAGGACCGGCGCGTCTTCGAGACCTGGAAGGCCGGGACGCCCTGGGGAAGGCTCTTCGAGCGCTACGCCGCGGGCGAGAGCCCGGTCACGCGCGCGCCGTCCGTCCCCGCGACAGCATCAGGATCACGCTCGCGACCTCGCCCGTGACGAGGTCGAGGCGTCTTCCGACGTCGAGCTCTTCGATCACCGCCAGGCGCTGCACAGGTTCACTCACCACTGCGGCCGCGACCACGTCCGCGAGCAGGGACGGCGACGCGGTGCGAGCCGCGAGCTCGGCCAGCCGCGGAGCGCCGGACTCGCGCGGCAACACCTCCGCCAGTTGCAGCACGCAGGCCTCGAGGGCCGTGCGCTGGCGGGCCAGAGCAGCCGGACCGCCGGGAGGGTAGACGTCCTCCAGGAGCTCCGCCCTGAATTCGCGGTAGGGTTTCCCGTTGTCGAGCTCCGCCGTCAGGCGCACCCGCGCCACGCCGCGCAACTGGATGTCGTAGTGCCCGTTCGGCATCTTCTGGGCAGACTCGACGAAGCCGGCACCGGCGATGGGGTGTATGGGGGCGCGGTCCTGCGAGGCGCCTTCCTCGGAGGCGAGGGTCGCCAGAGCCAGCATGCGATCGCCCGCCAGCGCGTCGGCGGTCATCGCGCGGTAGCGCGGCTCGAAGACATGAAAAGGCGTGGGCGTCCCGGGAAGGACGACCACGCCTGGTAGAGGAAAGACCTTGAGGGCAAGGCAGGAGCGAGCGAGCTGCACTCGAAGCTCGCCGAGGTCAGCACCTGCGACGTGCTCGCTCATGCGGCGCCCTCGCTTCGGCGCGGGCCGCCGCGTGAGCGGTGGCCCTGCCGAGCCCTTGCTTTTCTTTAGCTTGGCTACCCGTGCGCAGCGCGCGCTGCGGGGGTCACCTCGGCCTTGGGGGCCGCCTGGATGCGCATACCGTAGAAGGATCGGTACACGAAGATGCAAGCCACCAGGAAGAAGCCGATGAAGAGGAACGCCCGGAGAGTACCGTCGAGGCGCAGCGCCAGCTCGACAGCGAGCAGCCCGAAGAGCGTCGTGAACTTGATGACCGGGTTCATGGCCACCGACGAGGTGTCCTTGAAGGGGTCGCCGACGGTGTCGCCGACCACGCAGGCCGCGTGGAGCGGCGTGCCCTTGGCTTTGAGCTCGACCTCGACCACCTTCTTCGCGTTGTCCCAGGCGCCGCCCGCATTGGCCATGAAGAGCGCCTGGAAGAGGCCGAAGAGCGCGATGGCGATGAGGTACCCGATGAAGAGGAAGGGGTCGAGGAAGGCGAAGGCGAGCGTCATGAAGAACACGGTGAGGAAGATGTTGAACATGCCCTTCTGCGCGTACTGGGTGCAGATCTCGACGACCTTCTTCGAGTCGGCCACGGACGCCTTCACGGCGCCCTCGAGCTTGATATTGGCCTTGATGAACTCGACCGCGCGGTAGGCGCCCGTCGCGACGGCCTGCGTGGCCGCGCCGGAGAACCAGTAGATGACCGCGCCGCCCATGATGAGGCCGATGAGGAACATCGGGTTCATGACGGAGAGCTTGTCGAGGTTGGTGGTGAGGCCCTGGGTGAGCACCGTGATGATGGAGAAGATCATGGTGGTGGCGCCCACCACGGCGGTGCCGATGAGCACCGGCTTCGAGGTCGCCTTGAAGGTGTTGCCGGCGCCGTCGTTCTCCTCGAGGAAGTCCTTGCCCTTCTCGAAGTTGAGGTCGAAGCCGAAGTCCTTCTTCACCTCGGCCCTGATGTTGGGCACGTTCTCGATGAGCGAGAGCTCGTACACCGACTGCGCGTTGTCCGTCACCGGGCCGTAGGAGTCGACCGCGATGGTGACCGGGCCCATACCGAGGAAGCCGAACGCCACCAAGCCGAAGGCGAAGACCGCCGGCGCCAGCATGAGCGCGCCGACGCCGAGCGTCGACACCGCGTAGGCGGCACCCATCAGGCCGGCGATGACGCACCCCATCCAGTAGGCGGAGAAGTTGCCCGCGGTGAGGCCGGCGAGGATGTTCAGCGAAGCGCCGCCCTCGCGGGACGCCGTCACGATCTCCCTCACGTGGCGGGAGTTGGTCGAGGTGAAGACCTTGATCATCTCGGGGATGACGGCGCCGGCGAGCGTCCCGCAGCTGATGATGGCGGAGAGCTTCCACCAGAGCGTCCCGTCACCGAGCGTCGGGATGAGCATGAAGGAGAGCACGAAGGTGAGGGCGATCGAGATGAACGAGGTGAGCCACACGAGCGAGGTGAGCGGCGCCTCGAAGTTCATCGTGTCGGCGTTGCCGTACTTGGCCTTCGCCATGCCCTCGTTGATGTAATAGGAGAGCACCGACGCGATCACCATCATGATGCGCATCGCGAAGATCCAGACCAGGAGCTGCACCTGCGTCGTCGGCTCCTTCACGGCCAGCAGGATGAAGGAGATGAGCGCGACGCCGGTGACGCCGTAGGTCTCGAAGCCGTCCGCAGAGGGGCCGACCGAGTCGCCCGCGTTGTCGCCGGTGCAGTCGGCGATCACGCCGGGGTTACGGGCATCGTCCTCCTTGATGTCGAAGATGATCTTCATGAGATCGGAGCCGATGTCGGCGATCTTGGTGAAGATGCCGCCCGCGATGCGGAGGGCGGAGGCGCCGAGCGACTCGCCGATGGCGAAGCCGATGAAGCAGGGACCGGCCAGGTGCGCGTCGATGAAGAGGAGGATGAAGAGCATGATCAGCAGCTCGGTGCTGATCAGCATGGTGCCGATGCTCATGCCCGCCTGGAGCGGGATGGCGTAGGTGGGGAAGGGCTTGCCGCGCAGCGACGCGAAGGCGGTGCGCGAGTTGGCGTAGGTGTTCACCCGGATGCCGAACCATGCGACGCCCGTGCTGCCGAGGATGCCGATGAGGCTGAAGGCCAGGATGATCGCGACCTTGGCCGGTCCGAAGCCTTCGGAGAGCACGCCGAAGTAGAGGACCATGATGACCGCGATGAACGCCCACAACATCGCGATGAACTTGATCTGCGTGACGAGGTAGGTCTTGCAGGTCTCGTAGATGAGCTCCGAGACCTCTAGCATCGACCGGTGCACTGGCAGGTTCTTGAGGTGGTTCGAGATCGAGAGACCGAGAGCGAGGCCCGCCAGCGAGACGAGGATGCCGATGGCGAGGAGACTCTTCCCGGTCATGCCGAGGAACTGCACCGACGAGAGATCTGGCAGGACTAGGTTTGCCTCGCCGCCGTGTTCGGCTGCGAGGTTGAGTTTCGATACTAGGGCAGATACGTTCATAGCTCGTGCACTTCCTCTAGGGCAGGCCTGACGGGCCAGCTGATCGTGGTACGACGGGAGAGGCCCGAAAACGGGAGGGCTGCAATACTACCCGATCCAGGCAAGATGGGAAAGCGGGGCGTGCGGACGTGGCCAAAGGCAGGGCGCGAAGGCTCTTGGCTCCGCGGTCGGGCTGGAGGCCCTAACCCCCCTCGGATCTTGGCTATCTGACGGCCTTGGCAGCAGCAGCCGCGGCCGCCGCCGCGCCTTCCTCGACGACAGCGAAGTTGACGTTGCCGTAGCCGGCCTCGGCCGCCGACGTCATGACGCGCCGCACGACGCGGAACGGGACCTTGACATCGGCCTGGACGTTGACGTCGCCCTTCCAGTCCTTCTCGCGGTCGCGATCGTTCTGGTGGATGAAGTCCCAGCGCTTCTTCTCGTCGCGGAGCTTCTCCACCAGCGGGGCGATGATCTGGGAGGGGTCCTTCTCCAGATCCGCCACGTCCGCCACCTTCTGGCCGGACACCACCACCTGCGTCGAGTTGATGGCCACCACCGGGGCGACCTCGATCTGCTGCCCATGCCGGGCGTCGGGCAGCTTGATGTCCTTCTGCATGTAGAGGACCTCGCCGGTGGCCGAGAACTGCTGGAGGAGGAAGATGACGAGCATCGTCATCATGTCCACCATGGGCACCACGTTCAGGTCCACGTTGGTGGCTCGGCTCCCGTGGGCGAACTTGCCACCGAGGACCTTCGAGGCGGCGAAGCGCTTGGCGGGGCGTTTCCCGGGCTGGACTATCGGCACGCTGACGGCTCCTATCCCGCTCCCATGACGGAGACGTTGGCGAGCCCGACGCCGACGCAAGCGTCGATCGTGTGGACGAGGTCGGCATAGACGACCGCGTCGTCCGCCGCGACGGTGATGGCTGCCTGGTCGGGGAACTCGGTCTTGAGCTTCTTCAGCCGGTCCGTGAGGGTTTTCAGATCGTACGCCGCCGCGCCGTCGCCGGCCCTGCCGGCGAGCGGGATCTCGATCTGCGCACCGGCGCTCGTGGCGAGCACGTAGCCGCGCTCGCCGATGGTCACCGTGACGGTGAGGGCCTTCGTGGGCTGCGTCTCCGTCGGAGAGCCGCTTCCGGTTGGACTCGTCTGCAGCCGCGAGATCTGCGTCCAGACGGCCGTGAAGAGGAGGAAGGAGATGCAACAGGAGAGGAGGTCGATGGCGGGCACGACGTTCACGGTCACGTCGAGCGTTCGCCTCTTCTTCTTGCCTCTCCCCCCGCCCTCGGGCATCGCGCCGCCGCCCATGTGGTCTCCTGATCTCGCTCGTCTCGCTCGCCTCTCCCCGAACCAGGGAAAGGCGCACGGTGAGGTGGTGTTCGCTGCGGAAAGGGGAGATGGATCGGTGGAGGTTGGTTACTCCGCCGCCTCTTCCACCGGCACCTGGAGCGCCGGCATCTTCATCTTGTCCTTGTTGGCGACGATGAGGTTCAGCACCCCCACCGCGGACTCGTTGATGTCGTCGACCATCGTCTGGGTGCGGCCCTGCAGCACCGAATAGAGGACGAGCGCAGGGATGGCGACCGAGAGTCCGAAGGCGGTGCAGTACATGGCCTCGGAGATGCCCTGCGAGAGGATGCTCGCCTTGTCGGCCGGATTCGCGTTCGCCACCGCGCCGAAGCAGTGGATGAGGCCGATGATGGTGCCGAGCAGCCCGAGCAGCGTGGCGATGTTCGAGATCATCGCCAGATACCCGGTGCGCTTCTCGATCTTGGGCGACTCGCGCAGCGTCGCCTCGTCCATGGCGGCCTGTACGTCCTGCTCGCCCTTCGGCACGTTGATGAGGCCCGCCTTGATCACCGAGACCAGCGGCGCGCGCTTCTGGCCTGCGCAGTAGCTGATGGCCTTGTCGAGGTCGCCCGCGTAGATGTGCTTCTTGAGGCCGCGCAGGAAGGCCTCCTTGTCGACCGAGGACAGGAAGAAGAGCACGTAGACGCGCTCGACCACGATCGAGATCGCGAAGACGAGCGAGACCGCGATGGGGTACATCCCGATTCCGCCAAGATCGAACGCCTTGAACATGCTTCCGAACAGGTCACCCATCGCGACGCGTCCTTCCCGATGCAGGCGCCACACCTAGGGTACGAAGACACCCGCTTTGTACCCGGTGCGTGCGAACCATGTGAAACCCCTATCACGCTGGCGGAAATCGAGTCAACGCGGTGACTTACGCACCTTTCATCACCCGCCGTGCTGCCGTCCTCTCCCCCGCTGACGAGAGTTCGCACGGTGGGTCGCGCTCGCAATTGCCCGCTGGGTGAGCGCCGTTGTACCTTTGCCCCGCACCTCTCCCACCCATGGCCGTACAGACCGCCTTCGCCCCCTACCGGCTCCCTCCGGGCGCCTTGCCCGAGGAGGCCTCGAGGCTC
>Ga0154716_1113_pt1 | contig 13206 bp, 10 predicted proteins | sample Rifle2008BG16ft_FD_105724 | JGI IMG/M metagenome (GOLD analysis project Ga0154716, IMG submission 105724) | Anaeromyxobacter sp. RBG_16_69_14
GGACGCGCGCGGTCAAGGTGTCCTCCTCGGCCACCGCCGCCTGTCGATCCTGGATCTGTCGTCCGCCGGTGCCCAGCCCATGGTCGACCCGGTCACGGGCGGCGTCATCGTCTTCAATGGCGAGGTATACAACTACCAGGCGCTGCGGCAGCGCTTGGCGACGGGCGGCCAGCAATTCCAGTCCTCGGGCGACACCGCGGTGATCCTGCGCGCCCTCTCGCTCGAGGGGATCCGATCCGTCGCGTCGTTCCGCGGGATGTTCGCGTTCGCCTACCACGACCCGCGGACAGGGTCGCTCCTCCTCGCCCGCGATCCGCTCGGCATCAAGCCGCTCTACCTCGCCCGCAACCCGGATCGGCAAGGCGACTGGTCCGTCGCGTTTGCGTCGGAGGTCCGGACGCTGCTGGCGTCCGGTCTCCTCGCCTCGCCCAGGCTCGACCCGGCCGCCGTCGCCTCGATGGTCTGGAACGGTTTCGTCGCAGGGCCGGGCTCCGCGGTCGCTGGCATCGAGTCGCTCCTGCCCGGGGAGCTTCGCCTGTTCGACGGCGGGGGGAGCGAGACGCACTCCGAGTTCTTCTGGTCCGCGCGACGCAAACCGGACGCAGAGCCCGTGGCAGAGCGCGAACTCGCTGAAGTCCTCCAGGAGAGCGTTCGCCTCCACCTTGCCTCGGACGTCCCACTCGGCGTGTTCCTCTCCAGCGGCGTCGACTCGTCGGCCGTCGCCCGCCTGGCCAGGAGGTCCTCCACCCAGCCCATCGACACGTTCACCCTCGCCTTCGAGGACCCCGAGCTCAACGAGGGCGATATCTCCAGGGAGATCGCGCGGGCCATCGGCACGCGGCACCGCGAGGAGACGCTAAGCGAATCGCGGTTCGTCGAGCAGCTCGACGTCGCCCTCGACTCGCTGGACCAGCCGACCTTCGACGGCCTCAACTCGTACTACATGTCCCGCGCCGTCCGGGAGGCGGGGTTCAAGGTGGCCCTCGTGGGGACCGGCGGGGACGAGCTCTTCGGCGGATACACGTCGTTCCGCGATCTGCCGGTGATCCGCGCATGCGCTCGGTTCTCCCGCTTCGCGCCGCGCGCGGTGCGCGTCAGCGCGGCGCGGCTAGTCGCCGCCGCGCTGGCGCCAGGGCGCGGTGCCGTCCCGCCCCAGACCCGGTGGGCGAAGCTGCCGGACATGGTTGGGCTCGACGACGATCTCCTCGGTCTCTACCAGCTCGCCTACGCGTTGTTCCTACCGGACTTTCAGGACCGGCTGGTAGCCGGTGGGTTCGACAGAGTCGTCGTGCACGGTCTCACCGCTCCGCTGCGCGCTCGTCTGCAGGTGGAGACCCGCGATCGCTCCGCACTCTCGGCGGTCAGCATCCTGGAACAGCGACTCTTCCTCGGAGAGCGCCTGCTGCGCGACAGCGATGCCGCTAGCATGGCGGCCTCCATCGAGCTGCGCCTCCCCCTCGTGGACCAGGTGCTGTTCGAGCACGTGGATCGTATGCCGGACGCCGCGCGGTACGCGCCCCTGGGCCGCAAGGCCGTCCTCAGACGCATCGGGCTCGCCGGACTCGCCCCCGCGCTCTTCGAGCGGCCGAAGCGAGGCTTCGTGCTCCCGTTCGATCGGTGGATCCGGCGCTCGCTGGGCCGCGTGATGGACGAGACCCTTCGCGATCCGGTGCTGGTCGCGCAGACCGGGCTCGCCCCGGAGGTCGTCGCTCAGTTGTGGCAGGCGTTCCAGGACTCGGCCCCGGGCCTGTATTGGTCGCGGATATGGGCTATCTACGTTCTCGTGCGGTGGTGCCACCGCCACGGGATCTATCGGTGATCTCGCGACTCGCGGAGCACATCGCCCGGCGCCGCCGGATCTGGATCGCAGCGTTCACGGCTAGCGGGCTCGTCGTCGCCGTTTCCTCGGCGGTGCTCCGGCCGGGCGAGCGTGCGGACCGCGCCGCCACCGCCGAGGGCGGCGCCTGGTTCCCCTTCGAGCCGGGGGGGGACCCGGCCTCCTCGGGCAGCGCCATCGACCTCCGATTCCTCAACGAACGGTTCGCCGGTGCGCACGGATTCATCGTCGTGCGCAGGGGTGAGTTCGTGCGGGCCGCGGACGGACAGCCGATCCGGTTCTGGGGCGTCAACGGCCCGCCTACCGGGCTCGACGGAAATGAGCTGCGCCGGTGTGCTCGCTTGCTGGCGAAGTACGGGGTGAACCTGGTTCGAATACACGGGGGCTACTTCGACGCGTCTGGCGAGGTGGACCTGGCGCGCGTGCGGTACTCCCACGCCATCGTGGAGGCCATGAAGGCCGAGGGCATCTACACCCTCTTCTCGATCTACTTCCCCCTTTGGCTCAGACCTGCGCCGGCCACTCCGTGGCTGCGGGGGTACGACGGGCACAGCTATCCCTTCGCGACGCTGTTCTTCAACCGCGACTTCCAGGCGCAGTATCGGAAGTGGTGGACCGCGCTCCTCACGACGCCGAGCTCGATCACCGGGCGACGGCTGGTGGACGAGCCCGCGGTCGCGGCGCTCGAGATTATCAACGAGGACTCGCTCTTCTTCTGGACGTTCGATACGCAGACGATGCCCGACGCGCAGGCGCGCCTGCTGGAGCACGCGTTCGGTGAATGGGCGTCGTCGAGGTACGGGTCGGCCGCGGCGGCGCTCGGCGCCTGGGAGGGCGTGGAGGCAAGGCGCGACGCACCCACGGAGGGGCGTCTCGGGTTTCGACCGCTCTCGCGAATGGTCGGGGAGCGCACGCGTCGGGACCAGGACACGGCCCGCTTCCTGTTCGAGACGCAGACGCGGTTCTACCGCGAGACCCTCGCGTTCTTGCGACAGGTCGGGTTCCGGGGGTCGATCACGGCCTCGAACTGGATCACCGCCAGCCCGGACGTTCTCGGCCCGCTCGAGAAGCTCAGCTACACGGAGGGCGACTTCGTGGATCGCCACGGCTACTTCGGCGCGAACGCCAAGGGGCCAGAGAGCGAATGGTCGATCCGCGTCGGCCACACCTACTCGGACCGCAGCGCACTGCGCTTCGACGCTGACGAGCCGGGAGCCGTGAGGCAGTTCGTCCATCCGGCGATGGATCCTCACTACGGCGGGAAGCCGTCGACGATCTCGGAGACCACCTGGACCCGGCCCAACCGGTTCCGCTCCGAGGCTCCTCTCTACTACGCCGTGTACGGCGCGCTTCAGCACAGCGACGCGATCGTGCACTTCGCGCTCGACAGCTGCCGGTGGACGGTGAAGCCAGAGACCTTCATGCAGCCCTGGACCTTGATGAGCCCCGCCATGATGGGTCAATTCCCCGCCGCCGCCTTGGTGTTCCGCCGTGGCCTGGTGACCGCCGGACCCGTGGTGGCAGAGGTGAATCTGGAGCGCGAGGGTCTTCTCCGCCTTGAGGGAACGCCGCTACCGCAGGATGCCTCGCTCGACGAGCTGCGCTTGAGGGACATTCCACGCGGTGCTCCGTCGCGGCCAGGGCAGCGGCTCGACCCACTGCTACACTACACGGGCATCGTCGAGCTGGAATTCACTAATAGCCCCAGCCAGGTCAGGCAGAGCAACGTGGGATCTCTCATCGATCGGGCCACCCGGCGGGTCGCCAGCGCGACCGGCGAGCTGGAGCTCGACTACGGCAAGGGCGCCTTGAAGATCGACGGCGCCCGGGCTCAGGGCGTCAGCGGGAACTTGCAGGCCGCCGGCTCCGTCCAGACCAAGGATCTGTTGATCTCGTCGCCCCTCGACCTCGCCCACATCGTGGTCGTCTCGCTCGACGATCTACCGCTAGCACGCTCGCGCCGGATGCTCATGCAGGCGATGTCGGAGGAGAAGGCGACCGGATTTCGGACAGAGGGGGAATCGGACGGGACGAGACGCATCACCGACCTGGGAACCGATCCCTGGCTCGTGAAGGAGCTCGCGGGCACGGTGAGCTTCAAGCGCGCCGACGCCACACGCCTGCGTGTGACCGCGCTCGACTTGAACGGCTTGCCGTCAGTGCAGGCGGGCACCGCGGATCGTATCGGCTTGCGGCCGAGGACCGTCTACTACCTCATCGAGGAGTAAGGTCCCGCGGAAACGATCTCGTTGGTCATCGGGTAGCCTCGCGCTGAGCTTCGCGGTACACGTCGATGATGCGGTCGATCTTGCGTTCCCAGTCGAACACCTCGATGACGCGCTGCCGGCCCGCGGTTCCGAGCCTCTTGCGCAGTTCTGGCGAGCGCGCCAGCCGAACGAGGGCGGAAGCGAGCGCTTCGACGAAATGTGCCCGGTTGACGGGATCGACGAGTACTCCGGTGTTGTCGTCGAGGTAGTCCGCCGGCCCGCCCCAGCGGGCCGCTATCACCGGGAGACCTATCGCCATGCCCTCGAGGACGACTGCTCCACCACACTCGCAGAGGCTCGGCAGGACCAGCGCGTCGCTATCCGCAAGCACCGCGGCGCACCGCACCTGAGGGACGTGCCCGCGAAACACGACCCGTTCAGCTAGGTGTAGCCGGTTCGCGCGCGCTTGCAGCGCCTGCCGTTCGGGACCGTCGCCGATCACTTGCAACTCCAGGTCGACCTCGACACGGGCCTTCGCCATCGCATCGAGGAGGAGATCGACCGCCTTCCACCCCACGAGGCGGCCGACGAAGGAGAAGCGCGCCCTGGCGCGGGCCGGGCCCGATGCGGCGGCGGGACGGAACACGCCCAGATCGACCCCGTTCTCCGTGAGCTCGATAACGTGGGAGCACGTTCCAGCCGGGAGGGCTTCCCGCGTCCGTGCGTTCGCGACGAGCAACGTCGCAGCCTTGCGCTTGCCGGGAACGAGGGCGTTCGCAATCATCGACGTCTCGCGAGCGGCTCTCACGAACGTCTGCTCGAACCATCCCTGACCATGCCTCATGCCCGGCGGAAACGACATGTTGCCGTTCATGGGGCCGATGATCACCGGCGCACCTACGTCGAACATCATCGATGGGGTGCGCGGCGAGACGGGTATGGGCTCGTGCACCACGGTGGCGCGGACGCGCGCAACGAGCTCACGGACCACGCTTCGCTCGGCGAGTTGCGTCACCGCATGCGTCACGGCGCCGAAGGTCGCGTGCGCGACGCGATCGGGCAGTCCCTTCCCGAGTTGCCAGCAGACCTTCTGTAGCAGGCGATCGGGGACGTAGAACACCCGATCGCGCTCGTCGGCCAGCACGGTGTCGAGCTCGCGCCTCGTCCGCTCGTGGACGACGAGCCAGGTCTCGATCCCGCGCTTGCGCAGGAATCGGAAGTAATGCAGGGGCAGGATGGCTTCGCCGCCGAAGCTGGCGGACGCGTGCTCCGCGACGATGATCGGGCGAACGTCGTCGTACCCGGCTGAAGTTGACATCGCGTTCGTGGGTCCTTCGTTCATGCGCCAAAACACGAGTATGATAGCGCATGCCACATGAAGTGACGCTCGAGATGGGGGGCGCGGGGGGAGAGTTCTCCCCTCCGCTTGAGGCGCCGCAAGGCGCCGGACATCAGCTCACAGCGGCGGCGGTGACGCTGGAGAATCACATCAACTGGTCGCCGCTGTGAGCAACTTCCCGGCGTCGTTCCGGGGTAGCGCCTCCACCCATGTGAACTTCACCGGTACCTTCCAGGACGGCATCTGTTCCTGGCAGAGGCGGCAGCTCGTCGTCGCGCGGCCTGTGGCCAGGGCGGCCCACCACGATGGCGGCGGGCACCTCGGTGCCCCACTCGCGGTTCGCCTCCACCGTCGGGGTGTTCAGGGCGAGCCCTGCGACGGCCGTGGCGGGCGTGTTGGGCAGCGCCAAGAGGACCCGGTCGTCGCTCCCGATGCCGCTGGCGGCCAGTTGGCCAGCCAGCGTCCGTACGCGCTCCGCCTCCCGGCTCTGGGGCCCGATCACCGCAAGCTTCACATCCCCGCGCTGGCTTGATCGACAAAAACCTTGCGGCGCCTTCCAGTGCCGCCGACGCCGACGCCAGTGGCGGTGCTAGTGCCAGTGCCAGTGCCGAGCTGGATGGCCAGCCCGCGCAGCACCTCCTCCTCGGAAAGCGCCTTCATGCGGACGAGGATCTCCCCGAGTCGTGTGCCGGCGCGCTCACCGTGTTGGGCGACGAGAGCCGCCTCGAGCTTGTCGAGCGCGAGGGCGGAGCTCTGCACGAGGATCTCGCCGAGGCGTGGCCCTACCGCGACGGGGGCGGCGGTCGACTTTGCCGGGTGCCAGCGCGGTGCGACCCTGGCGTTCAGCTCCGCGGTCGCGGCCGCCTTGCCCTTGATCAGGCAGGCCCACTGGTAGCGCCGCAGGAAGTCGCGGAACGTGGCGTCGCCATACCGCGGCGCTCGCTCGAGCGTGCTCTTGAAGTAGCCGTGCATCATGGCGACGCCTCCCACCACGACGGGTGGGCGCGTCATCCGGAAAAGTGCGCTCGCTAGCATGTATATGGGCGCCGTCCCCATGAAGTACTGCCCATAGCCGTGCCGCACGCGACCCGTCCACCAGCTCTTGTGGCTCGTTCCCATCGGCCGCAGGTGGATGAAGCGCAGCTGGGGATAGTCCGAGGACACCGCGATCCAGCCCCGCTGCCGGCAGCGGTGCCCGTCGATGCCGTCCCACATCACCTCGCGCGCGAACCCACCGATCTGGCGGAAGCACTCGGTGCGGTAAAGCTTGATCATCCCTACCGAGTGCTCGTCCCCGCACATCTCGGAGACGAGACCGGAGGTGTCGTTCAGCGGAAACCGCACCGAGACGTCGCCTGCTCCGGCGGGGAAGAAATACGGCTTCCCCGAACAGGTGCCGATGCGCGGATAGCGCTCCATCCAGTCCATCGCGAGCTCGAAGTAGCGCTTCGGGATGTCGAGGTCCAGGTCGAGCTTGCAGACGTAGTCGAACTTGGAGGGGTCGATCGTGTCGTAGCCCGCGTAGAACGCCTCGATCACGCCACCGCCGACCTTGCGGATGCCGCGGTCGGGCCGGCGGACGACCTTGATGAAGGGAAATCGGGCCGCGTACTCCTCCAGGATCTGTGGCGTCGCATCCGTCGATCCGTCGTCCACGATGATCCACAGCGCCGGCGGCTCGGTCTGCTGGGTGATGGCCTCGAGCGTTCGCCGCGCATATCTGGCTTCATCACGGCAGGGTGTGACGAGGCAGTACCGGCGCGAGCTCGCGGACGGGCAGAGCCTCGCAGCCCGGTTGGGGCCCGTAATCGCGACGGGTATTCGCTGGCCCTCAACCGCCCGAGCGTCCCTGAAGAGCAGGCCCAGGTTCGCGTACAGCGGGGGGGCACGGCGCCGTGACTGGAAAGCGTGGAGAAGGAGAGATGCGCCCGTGAGCAACAGCGCCCCCATCGAGGCTACAAGGACTACTTCGTTCGAAACTCGCAGCATGGTGGCCTCGGCTCAGGGGGTGCTGCACGCCGAGAAGACAGCTGACGAGTTCGACCTGTTCTCTGACATCGGACTTCCCTCACTCACAGATTGGTGAGCGGAAGGTTAGCATGCGCCTTTGTGATTGCATGTGCTTATCTGGAGTTCCGGGTGTACCGAATTGACATGACTCGTGATGATGCGTACCCCGCGCTCGACATGACCCCGAGGACTTGTCCGTGGGTCGTGGGACGTCACATCTGCGCTGGACGCAGCAAGAGCCACGCGCACTGAACCGAGCCGCGAAACGGAATTTGGAGATTACCTGGTTTAGGGGCGCTACTCGCGAAGTCCTGTTACGATCTCCGGACAGCGCATGATGCGCGCCAGCCCGGAGGCTCTCGGACCTATCGACGAGATGCGTACGCTATTCGTGACTAGACAATGACCCGGCTGTCCCGTGATCTCGGCACCCCCCCCGCCCCTCCTCGATGGGGTCGACCCGCTCTCCGTCGCAGCCCCCGCTCTCCGCTTCAGCTCAGGTCCACGACGCGCAGCCCATCTAAGCCGCGAGGGAATTCCCCGTCCAGCTATTACTTGTGGCGTTTTTCGCCCGGAAGGACGGCCGCCCTGACTGCTTTGGTCGATTAAGCGTTTGTCCCTTAATCACGGGATTGACCCCGTCATTTGCGAAGCAGCAGGATCGCCGTTTTTTGAGAGCGCGGCGAAGAAGTTCGACGATCCCATGGACTCGCAAACCGGCCGGCCGTAGGGCCGAGCCAGGGCCGTGCCATCAGTCCAGCCTGGCCAGCGAGCGCAACACGTGCGCGTGCACCCGCCCGTTCGACGCGATGCAGTTCCCGGAGGCGACGGTCGGGTTGCCCGAGAGATCGGTGAACCGGCCGCCGGCTTCCTCCACCAGGATCTTGAGCGGCGCCAGGTCCCAGATCTGCACGCCCGCCTCGATCCATGCTTCGGCCCGCCCGGTGAGAACGAGTGCGCAGCCGGCGAGGTCGCCATAGCAGCGCGCGACCGCACAGCTCGTCGCGAGGTGCCCAACCGGACCGGCGAGCGGCGGAGCGAGTAGGATCCTCGGCTCGCCGAGGGACAGCGTCGCGTCCTCCCAGGCGGTCACGCCGGAGACGGCCATGCGCGCGGATTCGCCGCCATTCACTGACAGGAATGTGCCGGAGCCGCGCGCGGCCCAGTAGATCTCGCCGAGCGCCGGCAGCGCCATGGCGCCGGCGACGATCTCGCCTTCGTGCTCAAGCGCCACGAGCGGGCCCCAGAAGCTGCCGCCGCGGGTGAAGCCGCGCGTGCCGTCGAGCGGGTCCACGATCCAGCGCGTCCCGTCGGCGCCGACGTGCGCCCCAGTTTCCTCGCCCAGCACGCCGTGCTCGGGGAAGGCGCAGCGGATCACCTCCAGCACGGCGGCCTCGGACTCGCGGTCGGCGACCGTCACTGGCGATCGGTCGGGCTTCAGCTCCACGCGCACGCCGCGGCGGTAGTGCGCCAGGCTCGCTCGCGACGCCGCCTCGACGGCACGTCGAGCGGTGGCGAGAGCGAGGTCGAGATCGAGGGTGGGCATGGGCGGAACTTAACTCGACCCCGCCTCTCAGCGCGACATCCCATGGCGGCGACCTCGTTCCATCGGAAGCTGATCCGGGTCGCTGGACATCGCGGTCTGCGACTTCCCCTCGTCGCCGAGCTTGCCAACCCGGCCTGGGTGAGCTCTTCATTGGAGGTTGGCGCCGATCGGTGGGCCCGGATGGTCGGACAGGCGCGCTGGTCACCACCAACAGGGACTTCGGGAGGCAGAGCAGCCCATGCGCATCTTGGTCACCGGCGGAGCCGGATTCATCGGATCTCACCTTTGCGAGCGCCTGCTCCACGCGGGGCACGACGTCATCTGCCTGGACAACTTCTTCACCGGCAGCAAGGACAACATCATCCACCTGATGGACAGCCACCGCTTCGAGCTGGTCCGTCACGACGTCATCGAGCCCATCCTCCTGGAGGTCGACCAGATCTACAACCTGGCATGCCCGGCCTCTCCTGTTTACTATCAGTACAATCCGGTCAAGACGATCAAGACCAACGTGATCGGCACCCTCAACATGCTCGGCCTGGCCAAGCGGGTCAGCGCCCGGATCTTGCAGGCCTCCACCTCGGAGATCTACGGGGACCCTCGCGAGCATCCCCAGACCGAGGCGTACTGGGGAAACGTGAATCCCATCGGCATCCGCAGTTGCTACGACGAGGGCAAGCGGGTGGCCGAGACCCTGATGATGGACTACCACCGGCAGAACGACGTGGACATCCGCATCATCCGCATCTTCAACACCTACGGTCCCCGCATGGCGGAGCACGACGGGCGGGTGGTCTCGAACTTCATCCTCCAGGCGCTGAGGAACGAGGACATCACCGTCTACGGTGACGGCGCCCAGACCCGCTCCTTCTGCTACGTGGACGACATGGTGGAGGGGATGATCCGGATGATGGGCGCCGAGGAGTTCATCGGACCGGTCAACCTCGGTAACCCGGTGGAGAACACCATCCTCCAGTTCGCGGAGCGGATCATCGCCCTCACGGGCTCGAGGTCGAGGATCGTCTTCAAGCCGCTGCCGCAGGACGACCCGAAGCAGCGGCGCCCGGACATCGCGCTGGCCGTTGCGAAGCTGGGCTGGAAGCCGCAGCTGGATCTCGATATCGGACTGGAGCGAACGGTCGCGTACTTCTCCGGTCGAATCCGTCGCGGGTCGGCAGGGTGAGGTCGGGCTGCAGGGCGGGGCTGTCCCCCGCCGCGAGCCCAGCCGGAGCTCAAGGTCCCAGGCAGTCTCGAATCTTGCGGACGGTCTCCGGCAGTCGCCCTTCTCGCCACCCCGCGGCTAGCCGAGTGTGGCCACCTTGCGGCTCGAGCGCGCGCTGCTGCGCGAGCCACTCCGCAGCGTTCTCAAACGTCGCCTTGGAGAGGGACTCCCGCGAGGTGACACGGCCTGAAGCGTATGCAGCGCGGCCGCGCTCCATCGCCGCTTTCACGAGCCCCTGCCGGTCGACGTGGGCGCCGGGACTCGCGCGGTCCAGCTCGAGGAGTGCCTCGGCCACCACACCGTAGGCCTCGAGGTAGGGGCGCAGGAGTCCCGCGAGGAAATCGAGCGTCGCCCGCTCCGCCCCCGCGCACAGCCGCCCGGCCGACTCCTCGATGATGCCGAGGCGCCGCAGGAACGCCGCGTTTTCCTCGAAGATCTCGTCGAAGCTCGCCTCGACCCGGTACATGAACTCGAGCTTGAGCAGACGGGAGAGCCAGCGGGTGCCAGCCTTGACGTCATCGGCGGGAGCGTCGAGGCGGCTCGCCCGCAGGGCGGTCGCGATGAGCGCGACGGACACGTACCGGTGGATGACCGCGTTCTTGTGGTAGTCGAGCAGCGTCCTGCGCTCCTCCACCACCTGGTAGATGGTCTCGCCGGCCGCTCTCTCAACCCGGACGAGCCCCTCCTCGGTGAGGCGCGTCACCGCGTCTGCCACGGGTCCCGGCAGCCGCGGATCGGAGGGCGCTCCGGCAAGCCCCCGCGAGAAGCGCGCGCCGGCGTCGCCTGCGATGTAGCGGAGCAACTCCACCCGGCGCGCCACCTCCTCGGCGGGCAGTCCCCGCCGCACGTGGGCGAGCAGCGAGGCCGCGACGAGGCCGACCGGAGTCATCGTGATGGCGCGGTTGATGCCATACGCGACGCGGTTCGCCAGCGCCTGGACCAGCTCACGCTTCGACGTTCTCCCCCTCTCCCTGCCGTCTCCCGCAACGCCGCTCCCGACCGGCGCATCCAGGGGAGGCATCACCTCGTCGAGAGTGAGGGACCGAGCGCGATCGCCGAGGCGCTGCGCGGCGAAGGCCCGCAGCGAGATGGGCTCCTCGAACTGGACGGTGAGCCGGCCGTAGCGGCGGCCCAGCACCTTGCGCGCGCGGAGCAGCCCACGCAGGTCCTCCTTCGGCTTGGCGCCGCCGGCCAGCTCCCTCGCGTAGCTTCTGCCTTCCATGAGCCGCTCGTAGTCGATGGCGACGGGAACGAAGAGGACGTCCTCTGCCGCCTGCTCGAGCCAGGCGTCCACCTCCATCGAGAAGAGACCGGTCTTCGGGAAGAGGAGCTTGCCGGAGCGGCTGCGCCCGCCCTCCAGGTAGAACTCCTGAGGGAACCTGTCGCGCAGGAGCTGCTTCACGTAGGCGCGCAGGGTGGCGGTGTAGACTCGGTCGCCCTTGAGGGTTCGGCGGATGAAGAAGGCGCCTCCGTGCCGGGCGATAGCGCCGAACGGCCAGAAGGAGAGGTTGATGCCAGCCGCGATGTGCGGCGGGGTCATGCCGTACTCGTAGAAGATCCAGGAGAGGACGAGGAAGTCGATGTAGCTCTTGTGGCTCGGGCAAAGGACGATGGGGGCGTCTCCGGCGGCCCGCTTCACGCGCGCGAGGCCCTCCTCGTCGACGTCCACTGCGTCGTACAGGCGGCGGAAGAGCCATGCCAAAAGGGGCCGCACGAGCTCGATGAAGGCGGGCGAGTAGCGGCTCGCGATCTCGCGCAGGTCGCGCTCGGCCTCGCCTTCGAGCTCCGGGAGGTGTCGGCCAGTCTCGCGCGCTTCCAGCTCCAGCGCCCGCCGGAGGCCCTTGTCCCGCAGCACCTGCCCGCGCATGCGCGAGGCCGTCTTGAGCGGCGGCCCCACCACCGCGCGGACCTCGCGCGCGAGGTGGAGGTGGAGCGCGCCACGCGTCTTGCGACCGAGCACGGAATCGGGCTCCGCGGCCCGCTCCGCGACGAAGCCCCCGAGGTCGGACGGGCGGCCGAGACGCAGTACCGCGCGGCGGTGGTTGAGGACGAATCCGATGGCGTTGGCGAAGCGGCTCGGCGCGTCGGGCGTTCCGAAGAGGATCTCGCCCAGTGTGGGCTTCAGTTTCTGCGGTCGCCGCGTCCAGACGAGGAGGGCAGGCACGAGAAGGATGGGTCGCGCGAGCCGGCGCTGGGCCGCGACGAGGAGCGGGAAGGGATCGGGACCGCTGGCGCGGCCGAGGAAGACGACCGAGCTCTCTCCACGCTCGAGCGCATCCTCGAGCGCCCCGCGCGTCGGCCGCACACGCGCGAGCCAGGGCATGAAGCCGGTGAGGCCGAGCGCCGCCCGGAGCGGCGGCAGGCTCATCTGGCGCATGAGCCACGCGAGGAAGAGGAAGTTCAGCACGCCCGCCGACCGCATCACGAACACGATGCTGCCGCTGCGTGCGAGGTCCGTGAGGTCGTGTTGCATCTCGAGCGGTACGCGGACGGGGCGGAACCAGCGGTCGAGGAGGCTACGGCGAGCCGATACGTGATCTGTTGCCGCTCGGGAGGTGGGCCGGTCGATCACCCGCCGGAGTGTATCCGCTTGCGGGGCTCACAGCGGCGACCAGTTGATGTGATTCTCCAGCGGCACCGCCGCCGCTGTGAGCCGATGTCCGGCGCCTTGCGGCGCCTCAAGCGGAGGGGAGAACTCTCCCCCCGCGCCCCCCATCTCGAGCGTCAGTTCATGTGGCATGCGCTATCAGAGTCCGGCGACCAGTTGATGTGATTCTCCAGCGGCACCGCCGCCGCTGTGAGCCGATGTCCGGCGCCTTGCGGCGCCTCAAGCGGAGGGGAGAACTCTCCCCCCGCGCCCCCCATCTCGAGCGTCAGTTCATGTGGCATGCGCTATCAGAGTCCGGCGACCAGTTGATGTGATTCTCCAGCGGCACCGCCGCCGCTGTGAGCCGATGTCCGGCGCCTTGCGGCGCCTCAAGCGGAGGGGAGAACTCTCCCCCCGCGCCCCCCATCTCGAGCGTCAGTTCATGTGGCATGCGCTAT
>Ga0154716_1149_pt1 | contig 13162 bp, 13 predicted proteins | sample Rifle2008BG16ft_FD_105724 | JGI IMG/M metagenome (GOLD analysis project Ga0154716, IMG submission 105724) | Anaeromyxobacter sp. RBG_16_69_14
CCTCCGCTTGAGGCGCCGCAAGGCGCCGGACATCAGCTCACAGCGGCGGCGGTGCCGCTGGAGAATCACATCAACTGGTCGCCGCTGTGAGTTGCGAGCGGAAGATCGCGCTCGCGGGCCTCGTGGCGAGCGTGGTCGCGGGGGCGTGGCTGTTCCTGCCGCGCCCCCCCCTCAAGGAGGGGCTCGGTTTCTCCCGGGCGGTGTTCGACCGCGAGGGGCGGCTCCTGCGACTCACGCTCGCGCCTGACGAGCGATACCGGCTCTGGGTGCCGCTCGCGCGCATCTCGCCGCGGGTGGTCGAGGCGACACTCCTGCACGAGGACCGCTTCTTCCGGCTCCACCCGGGAGTGAACCCGGTGGCGATCGTCCGGGCGGCGTTCCGCACCTACGTGCGGGGAGGGCGGCGCATGGGAGGCTCCACGCTCACCATGCAGCTCGCCCGGATTCGCTACCGCGTCGAGTCGCGCAGCGCGGGCGGGAAGCTCCTCCAGATCCTGCGCGCGCTCCAGCTCGAGCGGCACTACTCGAAGGGGGAGCTCCTCGAGGCGTACCTGAATTTCGCCCCCTACGGCCGCAACATCGAGGGCGTGGGTGCGGCGAGCCTCGTCTACTTCGAGAAGGAGGCGGACCGGCTCGGGCTCGACGAGGCGCTTGCGCTCGCGGTGATCCCGCAGAGCCCGGCCCGCCGCGCGCCCGGCTCGCCGGGCGGCGCACTCGAGCAGGCCCGCGCTGCGCTCGGGCGCCGGTGGTTCGCCGAGCCCCCGGCCGACGGAGGATCGAGCACCGGCCTCGCGGGGCGTGTCGTGGCGCGGGCCCCCGAGTCGTTGCCGTTCCTCGCGCCGCACTTCGTCGAGGGCGTGCTCGCCTCCGGGGGAGAGTGGGCTGTCGTGACGACGCTGGACCTGCGCCGCCAGAGGCTCGTCGAGCGCGCGCTGCGCGCCCACGTGGAGCGGCGGCGCAGCGTGGGGATCGACAACGCCGCCGCGCTTCTCCTGGATCGCCGCTCGATGGAGGTCCTCGCCTCGGTCGGCTCCGCGGACTTCTTCGACGCGCGGATCGAGGGGCAGGTCGACGGTACGCGCGCCAAGCGCTCACCGGGTTCGGCGCTGAAACCGTTCGTGTACGCTCTCGCGGTGGAACAGGGGCTCGCCCACCCGCGATCGGTCCTGAAGGACGCTCCGGCCCGCTTCCGCGGCTACGACCCGGAGAACTTCGACGGCCGGTTCGCCGGACCGCTCAGCGCGACCGAGGCGCTGGTGCGCAGCCGCAACGTCCCGGCGGTGGACCTTGCGGGACGGCTCGACCCCGGTCTGTACGCCTTCCTCGCGCGCGCCGGGATCGCTCGCCTGAAGCCCGAGGCCCACTACGGGCTCGCCCTGGTACTGGGCGGCACCGAGGCGACGATGGAGGAGCTCGTCCGCCTCTACGCGCTGCTCGCGAACGGCGGGGTAGGGCGCCCGCTCAGGACCCGCCTCGCGGTGCCGGAAGCGTTCGGAGAGCGGCTCCTCTCCGAGGAGGCGGCCTGGGTCGTCCTCGACATGCTCGAGCAGAACCCGCGCCCGGGGCCCGCCGCCCAGGCGGGGCTCACCCGCGATTCGTTCCCGGTCGCCTGGAAGACCGGGACCTCGCACGGCTACCGCGACGCCTGGGCGCTGGGCCTCTTCGGGCAGTACGTCCTCGCGGTCTGGGTCGGGCGCTTCGACGGGCAGGGAAACCCCGCCTTCGTCGGCCTCGACGCGGCAGCCCCGCTCCTGTTTCAGATCGTCGACGCGCTCCGGGCCGAGGGTCGCGTCGTCCCCGCGCTGCGGTCACTACCCGCCGGGCTCGCGCGCGTGGCCGTCTGCACGGTGTCCGGCAAGCTGCCGGGACCACACTGCGGTCACACCGGGACCACCTGGTTCCTGCCCGGCGTCTCTCCCATCGACACGTGCGACGTCCACCGCGAGGTGCTCGTCGACCGCGCCGGAAGGCGGGCCTGCGGAGCGGGACCAGGCGTTCGCGGTGAGGTCTACGAGTTCTGGTCCTCGGACCTGCTTCGGCTCTTCGCAGAGGCAGGGATCCCCCGGCGCGTTCCGCCGCCCGAGGCACCGGGCTGCCGGCTGGACCAGCGGGCGCGGGGCGTGCCGCCGAAGATCACCTCGCCGCAGGAGGGCGTCACTTACTCGCTGCGGGCAGGGAGGGTAGGGGAAGATCCCATCCCGCTCACCGCGGTGACGGACGCGGATGCGCGCGAGCTGTTCTGGTTCGTGGATACCGAGCTGGTCGGGAAGGCGCTGCGCGGCGAGCCGCTCCTGTGGCGGGCGCGGCCGGGCTCCTTCGTCGTGCGGGCCGTCGACGACCAAGGGCGGGCTGGGGCGGCTCGGGTGAGCGTGGCGGTGGTGCAATGAGGCAGGACGCGTGCGCAAGGAGATCGACAACTTCGACACGGGAGACGGCAGGACGCCGGGCGGCCTGGTGGTCGAAGTCAACGACGGGACCGCCGAGTACAACGAGCTCAACTATCCCTACAGATAGTAGAGATCTGCGCACTGGGGTCAGCGGGCCGGGACGGGCCTTTGGTAGCAGAGCGTCGCGTTCGTCCGGAGCGGATCGCCTCCCATCATGGCAGCGTCCACCACCCTACCCACCACCATGAGGTGATCGCCCACCTCGTGGATGGCAGTAATCTCGCAGTCGAGGTAGGCGAAGGCGTCGGACAGGATGGCGGCTCCCGTCTCCGATTCGCGCGCGGGGACGCCCACCCGCTTCTCCTCGTGAGCCATGCTCTGCCGCGCAAATTGTCCGGCGAGGCGCTGCTGCCCTTCCCGAAGGACATTGAGACAGAAGTTCTTCGTGCTGCGGAGGAAGTCGGCGCTGTAGTGGAGACGGTCTAGCGCGATCATCACGTGGGGCGGCTCGAAGGAGACCGGTGATGCCCACGAGACCGTGAGGGTGTTCTCGGCCCCGCCTCGCCCCACGGTCACGACGCTGACGGCAAGGGGAAACCTTCGCAGCACCTCATCGATCGGCTGATGCGCCATGCGAACCTCCGTTGGGGGTGGAAGGGAGCATCCTCTCCATCGCCTCCCACGGGGCACAAGTCAACCTGGAACTGGGATCGGAGGACCGGCACGGATCGGTCGTGTGCCACCAACGGCGGGATCGTACACCCAATCGCAGGCCGTGCATTTCCATTTGTCCATGCAAATCCCCCTCTTGCGAGTCGCTGCGGGCTCCAGTTGTCCAGGCGAGAGCCAGGAGCGCTTATCTTGAATCTCATGTAGCATGTGCTTATCCGGTTGGCTCCGAGACCGACGTCGCCTGCGTCGGCCCCGAGGCCCTCGCTGGCTCCCTTGAACGCCAAGCCGATGCGGAGGGCAACGTCACGGGACATGGCAGTCCGACCTGACCTCAGGCCGGACCACCGTAGGTTGGGGTGTTCGGGGGAACATCCTGCCGCCCGTTTCGCGTGGCGTTGGATGATTCGACATGTTACGGATCATCGAAGAACTGCCAACGCAACGCACCCTACGGGCGAGCCAGCGATGAACTCCAATGCAGATCGAAAGAATCTGTGTGGTCGTCGCAACGGCTGCTCGCGAGCTGTCGCGTCCTCGGTGCAATTGAGCAGCGCGACCGGCCGGGCTGGTCCCGTCGTGGGGCGACCTCGTGAAGTTCCTCGCGCTTCGATTCTCCGCCCGAGTTCGGTGACGGGAGTGAACCGATGAACCAGTCATCTGCAGGAGACATCCTGGAGATCAAACCGGATGTCTACTGGATTGGAGTTCTGGACTCCGACCTGCGGGTGTTCGACGATCTCTTCCCCACCCGGTACGGCACGACTTACAATTCCTATCTGATCAAGGGCGCCGACAAGACGGCCATCATCGACACGGTCAAGGGCAAGTTCGGCGTGGAGTTCCTCGGAAAGGTAAAACGGCTGGTCGATCCTGCCCAGATCGACTACATCATCGTCAACCACAGCGAGCCGGACCACTCGGGTTCGCTGGGCCTATTGCTGAAGCATTGCCCGGGCGCCACAGTGGTGTGCACGCAGATGGCGGCCACGTTCCTGTCCAACCTGTACCACTCCCCGTTCTCGCTGCGGGTCGTCAAGCATCGCGAGGTCCTGGACCTGGGCGGCAAGCACCTCCGCTTCTTCTCCGCGCCGCTCCTACACTGGCCGGACACCATGTTCACGTTGCTCGAGGAGGCCAACGCCCTCTTCACCTGCGATGCCTTCGGTGCCCACTACTGCGGCGACAGCATGTTCAACGACGAGGTCCCGGATCTCGTCCCGGAGACAAAGTTCTACTTCGATTGCCTGATGCGACCCTTCAAGGACAAGGTGCTGTCGGCCATCGACAAGATCCGCAACGAGAAGATCGACATCATATGCAGGGCCATCGCGGGGGAGCTGAGGAAGGAACCGCCGCCGCGCGCCGTAGAAGTATCGCCGCGCGGTGTGGTCGGTGGGCTGTAGGTCAGGGGTAGCCCCAGCTCGGATTCTCCGAGGCGAACCTGACGACGAGCTCGCGCAGCGCTTCGGGAGCTCGCGGTGCGCCCCGCCACCTCCGGCCGACGTGGGCGGAATAGCGGGCGAGCCTCGAGAGCCCGCGGTGGCCACCGCCAGCGCCATCCCTTCCGCCGGCCGATGCCGGGGCCTCACCGCCCTTCCTCCGCCGCATCGCCCGGAACCTGATGCACGGTCGCGTTCGGGTGAGTGGAGGCGTGCTGGTTCCTCCTGGTGATCCCCGCCATCCCGTGTGGGGGGAGGGGCTATACCTAGATGGGTGCAATGACGAGCGGATGCTTGAACGCCTGCTCCGGAATTGCGAAGAGGGCCAGCATGACCTCGACCATCTCCGACTCGTTGAAGCGCCTCAGCGCCGTCACGATGCTCGTCCTCGCGCCCGCGCTCGCGCTGGCGGCGCCGGCGCGCACCTCCCGGGCCATGGATTATTCGGCTGCCAACAGCCCGGCCCTCGGCGGCGCTCCGGGCGCTCTCGATTTCAGCGCCCAGCTCGCGCTCGACATCCCGCCCTCCGGCTACTCCGTCGGACCGCGCTTCACCGGCGAGGTGATGTACAACCTCATGGACCTCGCGCCCCAGCTGCGGCTCTCGCTGGGTGGCCGCGGGTCGTTCGCCGTCCACGGCGGCGATTTCGTGAGCCTGTGGCTCATCGAGGGCGTTCCCGACGCCAAGATCAAGTTCGCCATCAACGACATCTTCGCGGTCTACGGCGACTTCGGGCTCGGTTTTGCCATCATCCACTCGAGCGTGGACTTCCCCGGGACTACCGCCTCCACCTCAGATGACACGCTGGCGGTCGCCATTCAGTTCGGCGGCGGCGTCTCCTACGCCATCAGCCCGACCATCAACCTCCTGGGCGAGCTCCGATTCAACGTCTACACCCGCGACGGCAGCAGCACCTTCATTGCCCTGCCCACCGTCGGCGTGCAGTGGCACTGAGCGCAGGCGGGCGTCGTGGCCAGTCGCCACGTCGGCCCGCCCGTGTGCTGGCCCGGATTCCCGCGAGCTCCTGGATGGCGTCTTCGTAGATCTGGATCAGCAGCCCGTAGTTGCGCTCGGGCGTGTACTTCGCTTCGTACGCGAGGCGCGCGGCCCGTCCCATCTTCAGCATCTCTTCTGGATGCCGTTCCGCCCAAGTGATCTTGGCGGCGAGGTCGCCGGCATCTCCTGGAGTGAACAGCAGGCCGCTGATGCCCTGCTCCACCAGCTCGGCGAAGGCTCCCTGGCGGCTTGCGATGACAGGCGTGCCGCACGCGAACGCTTCCACGGGGGCCAGGCCAAACGTCTCGTACGACGTGCTCGGGGCGACCAGGAACCTCGCCGTGCCCAGCAATTTCAGCACCTCGTCTCGCGACCTGACTCCCAGGTACTCGTTCCGGAAGACCGCCCTGACGGAGGGCTCCAGCGGACCTTCTCCCACGATCCGGATGGTGGACGTACCCAGCTCGGCGACCGCGTCGATCAGCACGCCGAGCCCCTTTTCCGGCGACAGGCGCCCGACGAACATCCCGCCCCTGCGACCTTCCCAGGCAGGGTGCCGGCCGGACCTCACGAAGTGTGGCTTGACGCGGATCCGTTCGGCTGGCAGTCCACCCTCGGCGAACTTGTCGCGGCAGAATCGATTCGGCGCGATGTAGCGCGTGACCCGCTGGCGGTATGTGCCCAGCGCCCGGTGGATGGCCAGCGCGCCTCCCGCGACGGCTGACTGCAGCGTTGAACCGCGGTAGCACCTTCGGGCGACCGCGCGCCACGGCAGCTTGCCGAGGCAGTCTTCGCACACCTTGCCATCGCGCAGGAACATCGCCTGCGGGCAGAGGAGGCGGAAGTTGTGCAACGTCTGCACGACGGGGATGCCGCGGCGGTGCGCCACCCAGAGGATGGAGGGCGAGATGAGCGGAAAAGTGTTGTGCACATGGATCACGTCGGGCCGAAGGACATCACATCGCCGCGCGATCTCGGTCGCGGAACGTCGTGACCAGATCGCCGACGCCGCCGCCAGGGCGCGCGGCATGCTCTTCAGCTCGTCGTTGTGTCGGCGATAGACCTCGACCTGGTGCCCATGTCCACGCAGCAACTCGCCCTCCGCCTCGACCACCACGTCTTCCCCGCCTCCAAGCTGATAGGCGTTGTGCGCGATGAGGACCTTCATGGGGAAGGAGCGCCGGGGAGGAGCGCCGGCTTCAGCGGCGCGTCGCGTCCCGCTGCCTCGGACCTCGGAGCCTCGACCTTCTCGAGCCACTCCGTGCGCCAGAAGTAAGAACACATGCGGTCACATCCTCGCGTGTCCAGACAGCTCGAGCCATCACAGTACACGCCCGCGAGCAGGACCATGTTGCTCGCCTTGAGCATGCGGCCGCGGGCCTCGTCGTAGAAACGCCGCACGACCTTCGCGACCCGCAGTTCCTCGCCGCAGAGCCCGTACATGCCCAGCCCAAAGCCGCATCCCCGATAGCTGCCTTGCGCGTCCAGGGTCTCGCGAATGTCCTGCGCCGATCGAACGCGCACCCAATCGCCGGCCTGCAATGGCGGGGGAGGGAGATCCTTGACCGGGCGCGCCCCCGGCTCCGCCGGTTCCTGGTCCGGCGTCGCCGTCGCGCGAGGCCCGAGCCGGGGGAGACGTGTGCCGATCTTCGCCAGTAGCCTGCGGGATCGGCGGAGCAGATACCAGGACCATGGCTCCTCACGGCTGGGCGGCCCCGCGTCCAGTTGGGCGGGGAACGCCTCCAGCTGGCAGGGGACGCCGATCTGGACGAGTCCTTCACGCTGGTCCTCGGACTCCGCCGGCATGGGCACATCCGCTCGCGATCTCACGCGCCCCCCGCGCCCTTCTGCCTCGCGTCCCGCTCGTCTCGCAGCGCTTTCGGCGGGGGGTCCGGGGGGAGCGGCGCTCGCTCCCCATGGCTCAGGGCCTTCCGTGCGAAGCGCAGGGGGCCCGAAAATCGGTCGTGCTTGCCTCTGAAACGCTCGGCGAGCACGAGGAACGGCGAAAGGCGAGTCTGAATCCGCCTGCGGAACCGGCGCGCCCGGTCCAGTAGCGCCGGGGAGTTGCAAAGGGCGCGCTTGAGACCGGTGCTGGCCAGCTTGCCCATCGCCCGCATGAACGGCGGGCGCCCCAGAGGGCCAACGATCCTGCTGTGCGTCGAGTAGTGCCACTTGTAGTCCATGTCGCCGATGCCGAAGTCCCACTCCATGTGTCCCCGTGCCTGGCTCTCTCGAAGCATGTCCTCGAGCAGCAAGCGCCCAGGCGAATGCCGTCCGAACGAGGGATCGTAGGCCGCGATCCAGGAGTAGACACCGCGAGCCGACAGCGCGCCGAAGTGGACCGCGAGCAGGGTGCTGCCCGCGCTGAGCGACGAGACGGCGAGAGCGCCCTTGGCGTGGAGTGCGCGAAACAGCGCCACGTTCGCGGTTGGCTCGAGCACGTCCAGGAGGCCGGTGCGCACGTATTGCGCGGACTTCCAGGCAACGCAGGCGCTGAAGACCTCGGGCCGCGGGTCTTCCCAGGAGAAGCGCAGCGGGCCCAGATCCTTCTCGAGCCTTCGGCGCTTGGCCTTGGAGTCGCGGAGCAGGCTCGAGCGCCGGGCCACGAAGTGCCGCTCGAATGCGGCCCAGTCCGCGAACCGGTCCCACAGGATGAAGGGAGCGGGCTCGGTTCCAGGCGCCAGCGACGGCTTGTCGGCGATCTCGACGGTCTCCAGTGCTACGTGAGGCACGTGGTTGACGAATCCGTCCACGGTCCCGGCCTCTCGCTCCAGCGGCGTCACGAAATCGAGGAACGGCCACTCGGCGATGACATCTCTCCCCTCCACGGCGAGGAGCCGGAAGTGCCTCCCATGGCTCGCGTAGGTCCCCGCGCGAAATTGACGGCCAGGGAAGTGGACTTGAGCGAGAGTGGTGAGGAATGCGTCGGTGGAGAACCAGTGCATGGGCGCCTCGCTGGGGCTCATCCCCTGCGGGGCGTTACGAGCGGTGTCGTTCATCGTGTTGGCCATCTGTGGCGTCACCTCGGCGACGTGGAGGTCGTTGTCCCGGTTTCCCGGCGTGTAGGAGAGATCCTTCTCGCGGTCGCGCCGCGAAAGGTCGGGGCGGCGCCCGAGGCAAACCCGGACCCGGTGAGCGCGACCTGTGCGGCGCCGAGCGTGGAGCCGGCCGCCGGTGCGAGCGCCGAGGCGGCCGAGGTCATGAGCGCCACGCCCTCTCGGATGGTCGCGACCTTGACCTTGCGCCGCTCGAGGTAGTCGAGGATCCGGATGAAGTCCGCGTGGCCGAAGTCGGTGCCGACCGTGGGGGTGGTGGCCAGGTTGTGGAAGTACATGACGAGCCAGCCGCGCTGCGCGATCGCGTAGTCGACGGCTTGCTCGATCTCCTCCACGGTCGTGCCGAGGTTTCCGCTTCCGGCGGTGAGCAGGTACCGATCCCCGTCGCGATAGTCGAGCTCATCGAAATCCACCGTCCGATGCGAAACGTAGAACGTCTTGATCGCGTCGATCACGCGCCGGTCATAGGTCCCGTAGGGCGAGGCGACGCTCTGGACGTCCTCCACCCCGAGCGCGGCGACGAGCGCGCTCTGGGAGTCGGCCAGCTCTTGCATGAGTTTGGCGTCCGACAGCGTCGTGAGATCGGGGTGGCTGACGGTATGGCTTCCGATCTCGTGCCCGTCGGCCACGAGCCCCTTCGCCTGGTCGACGGTGAGGTAGGGAGGACCCCAGTTCGAGAGCGCGCCGCTGATGAGGTAGAACGTGGCGTGGAAGCCGTGTGCCTTCAGCGCTGGCGCCGCGAGCGTCGACTGGGACGAATAGCCGTCGTCGAAGGTGAGGGTGACCATGCCCTCCGCGAACGGGGTGGTCGCCGAATAGGTGAATGCGCTCGCCAGGGTGGCGGAGTGCGCGTCCGGATTGGTCACCTTGACGTCGACGGCCCCGGCGGCGTGGGCAGGGGTGGTGGCGAGGATCGAGGTTGCGGAGATCGCGCTCGTGGTCGCGGCCACGCCGCCGAAGGTCACGGTGGCGCCCGAGGCAAATCCGGACCCGGTGAGCGCGACCTGCGTGCCGCCCAGAGTGGAGCCGACCGCCGGCGTGAGCGCGGCGAGCACCGGGGTGGCCGAGGTCATGAGCGCCACGCCCTCTCGGATGGTCGCGACCTTGACCTTGCGCCGCTCGAGGTAGTCGAGGACCCGGATGAAGTCCGCGTGGCCGAAGTCGGTGCCGACCGTGGGGGTGGTGGCCAGGTTGTGGAAGTACATGACGAGCCAGCCGCGCTGCGCGATCGCGTAGTCGACGGCTTGCTCGATCTCCTCCACGGTCGTTCCGAGGTTTCCGCTTCCGGCGGTGAGCAGGTACCGATCCCCGTCGCGATAGTCGAGCTCGTCGAACCCCACCGTCCGATGCGAGACGTAGAACGTCTTGATCGCGTCGAGCACGCGCTGGTCGTAGGCCCCGTAGGGCGAGGCGAAGCTCTGGACGTCCTCCACCCCGAGCGCGGCGACGAGTGCGCTCTGCGAGTCGGCCAGCTCGCGCATGAGTTTGGCGTCCGACAGCGTCGTGAGATCGGGGTGGCTGACGGTATGGCTTCCGATCTCGTGCCCGTCGGCCACGAGCCCTTTCGCCTGGTCGACGGTGAGGTAGGGAGGACCCCAGTTCGAGAGCGCACTGCTGATGAGGTAGAACGTGGCGTGGAAACCGTGCGCCTTCAGCGCTGGCGCCGCGAGCGTCGACTGGGACGAATAGCCGTCGTCGAAGGTGAGGGTGACCATGCCCTCCGCGAACGGCGCCGCCGCCGCAATGGGAGCGTCGATCGTGCAAGTGGTCGCGACCAATATTGCCAGGAACTGCGACACGGTGTCCCGTCCTTTCTGGATGCGCTATTCGACCGGCGGAGTGGGTGGCGCCACGCGCGACATTGCGGACTCTCCCTCCATGTCGATGTCCGAATCGCCGCGCGTGAAGAACCAGTCCTCCGCCCGTGCCAGCGTCGTGGCGCCGACCACGCCCGTCCCATCCCACGCGATGATCGGCCGCTTCGGCTTCGAGAACGGGAACCCGCAGCGCTTGAAGCCCTCGCCGAAGAAGGCGTCGCGGGAGCACGCGTAGGACGTCACGAGGTCCACCCCCATCGCCTCCAGCTTCTCGGTGGCGTACGAGAGCAGCGCGTCACGGGCACCCGGGTTCCGCCTGTCCACCAGGAAGTCGACGACGTGGCCGTACACGAGCCCCTCCCGCGGGCGCGAGCAAAACACGACGTAGCCCTCGACCTCGCCGGCGCGCTCGGCGACCCCGAAGCGGTAGCAGCGCTCGGGCGTGTCGACGAAACGCCAGGTCAGATATGGGCGGTCCCGGACCACGGTGACGGGGTAGTCCGGAGCGACGCGGCGCCACAGCGCGTCGAAGCGTTCGTCGAAGTGGTCGAGCGCGCGGACCGTGACACCCGCGTCCGCGCCGACCCGGCGAAAGCGTGCCGAGACCCCCCCGGCCGCCTTCCACAGCCACCCTCCTGTCGCGGCCAGCGCCGCGCACCTGGTCTTGCTGCGGAGCACGCGGTCGGCACGGACGATGCGAACATGGCTGTCGAGCATGGAGGGTTGCGCGAAGCCCATCCTGATGGACAGCTGGTGTGCAACCGGGCCGGGAGCGCCCAGCAACACCGTCGGCGTCTTCATGAAGCGCCGGGCCAGGAGCTGTCCCGTCCCGCGGCACTCCGGGTGCGTGACGAAGTCGCACACGTAGGTCGCCGGCACCACCCGCTCGTGGACCTTGAGGTTAACCGCGATGGCCGACATGAGCCCCTGGATGCCACCTTCGCCCTCGAGGACCAGCGTCGGAGCGGCGCGCACCGAAACGCAGGGACCGCGCTCCACCTTCCACTCCCACAGCGCCTCGAGTCCGCTCGCCGTGGACGTCCCCCACACCGCGCGCAGCACCTCGAAGACGGCGCTGCGATCGCCCGATTGGTAAGGCCTGACGGTGTGGCGCGGCAAGTATGACCTCCTGGCATGACCGTCGAGCAGGCTACGGGACGCGGCTGCGGACGAACTCGACGCAGAGCCTGGCGGCGAAGACGCTGTTGGTGACGAGGTAACGTCGCCACAGCCTCCTCGGCTCCTCGCAGAGCCTGAACAGCCACTCGAGCCCCGTGCGCTGCATCCACCGCGGGGCCATCCGCTTGTTCCCGGAGTGGAAGTCGAACGCAGCGCCGACGCACACGTTGATCGCGTCGACGCGATCCCGATGCGAGAAGGCAAACTCGTCCTGCAGGGGACACCCTAGCCCGAGAAAGACCAGGCCGGCGCCGCTGCGCCGGATTCGCTCGACCACCTCGCGGTCTTCCTCGGCCGTGAGCGGCCTGAAGGGCGGGGCTTCGCACCCGACCACGCGGAGCTTCGGGAACCACCGGACGAGGTTGTTCCTCAGCGGCCCGACGACGCCGGGATGGCTGCCGTAGATGTAGACGCCCACGTCGTCCTCGGCGGCGCGCCGGCACAGGCGGAGCATCAACTCCGGACCGTACACGCGATCTTCGAGGCCCGTTCGGTGGATTGCGTTGAGCGCCCACCGCACCGGCTGTCCGTCGGGGACGACCATCTCGAAGGTGTTGACCTTCGCCTTCAGGCGCGGATCGCGCGCCGCGGTCACGACCCCGTGTACCGGAAACGCGGAGACGACTCCTCCCCGCCTCCGGTGCGCGGCCGCCATGATCGCTTCGACGGCGTCGTCATACGCCGTGGCGCTGACCTCCACACCGAGGATGGAGTGCTTCCTGGGCCAGGCGTCACGGGTGGTCATCGAGGCCGTCTCCGGAGAAACGAAGGGCACCCTTGGCCCGGATCGCGCGCTGGCATTGTCATAGCCGTCGGTAGACCGCGCCGGGGATGTGGAAGCGCCGCCGATTGAGGACGGTCCCGAGCACATGACCGCCGCTCCTCTCGATGGACGCCTTCGCCCTGAGGACGGAGGGCGCCCGCGTCTTCTCGGCCTCGACCACCAGCACGACGCCGTCGGCGCTCCCCGCGAAGGTCAGAGCGCCTGCGCAGAGGGGCGGACTGCCGTCGACGAGGACCAGGTCGAACCGGGTCCGGAACTCGGCCAGAATCCGTCTCGCGAGGCACGCGTCGAAGAAGGCGCTGGCGGAGGACGCGGCGGTCGAGATGGGACTGATTGCGAGGTTCTGACAGTTCGTACGATGGACGGCCGCGTCCACCGGCGCTCCCTTCCTCGCCAGGTCGTTCCAGCCGGTGCCACCGTCCACCCCGAAATGAATGTGCTGCCCCGGGCGAGCGGCGTTCGCGTCCAGGATCAACACCGACCGCCCGAGGCGCATCGCCAGGACCTTCCCTAGCGCGCGAACGATGGTCGACGTCCCCTCCCCGGACCGCGAGGCCGTGAAGTGGATGACCTTCGACGCCCTGCCGGGCAGGAGCACGTCGATGCTCTGGTGGAGCGTGAACATCTCGTGCTCGGTGGCCAGCTCCAGATCCGGATCCAGGTCCGGGACCGTATCCGGCTCCTCCGTCGCTGCTGGTACGTCGCGTTCGTACGACACCGCCGTGTTCGTGCAGACTGTCATCGATGCCGTCTCCTGCTGCGCTTCGCGGCGGCGTGGGACTGCGCCGCGGCGTGGGGTTGCGCTACGGCGTGGGGGTGCGTCACGCCGTGG
>Ga0154716_1091_pt1 | contig 13077 bp, 14 predicted proteins | sample Rifle2008BG16ft_FD_105724 | JGI IMG/M metagenome (GOLD analysis project Ga0154716, IMG submission 105724) | Anaeromyxobacter sp. RBG_16_69_14
CGGCGGCCGCGAGCGCCGACGCCATCCTCGAGTTCTTCGGTCCGAGCCCGCCGGCCACGTACGTGCTCCGGCGCACCTCGGCCTCGCTGCCGGCGCTCGCCCGGTCGGCCCGCTCGTTCTTCCGGCGCAGGGGCGTCCGGGACGCGCTCGGCATCTGCGCCGCTGAACCGAGCTCCAGGACCGTGCTGATCGTCGTCGCGGCCGGGCTGGGACGGCCGCTCCTCCCGCCGCGCACGCTTCACCAGCTCGGGCGCCTCTCGGCCCATCTCAACTCCAGCATCAGGTTGCGGCGCACGCTCGCAGCGGCGGGCAAGTCGGAGCCGGACGCGACCCTCGACCCGGCCGGCAGGGTCCTGGACGCGGTCCGCGACGCGCGCTGCACGAACGCGCGCGCGTCGCTCGCCGACGCGGTCCGTCGCATGGACCGGGCGAGGGGTGCTCTCCGGAGGACCGATGCCGACGAGGCCCTCCAGCTCTGGCAGGGGCTGGTGGACGGCACCTGGTCCCTCATCGACCAGTGCGATTCGGATGGGAAGCGCTACGTGCTCGCACGCCGAAACGCTCCCGGCGTGACCGATCCCAAGGCGCTCACGGAACAGGCGCGCGCGTCGCTCGCGTTCGCGGCCATGGGGCACCAGGACAAGTACATCGGCTACCTGCTCGGGCTCGCCGCCTCCACGGTCTCCGGGCACCTGCGCTCGGCGGAGCGAAAGCTCGGACTCGCGAGCCGCGCAGAGCTCATCCAGCGCTTCGCTCCCCTCGTGTGGCTCGGGAGAGGCGAGGGCGGTTCGACGCGGGGTAACCCGGAGAGCATCCATTCGTGATCGAGCTGCTGCAGACGTTGAAGGGCGTCCGCTACGAGCCGATCGCCGACTGCGGCCACTCCGCGTTGCAGGAGCAGCCGCGCCGTACTGCGGAGATCCTGCTGCAGCTGCGGTACCTGGCGAGCGGTCCAGCGCCCGACGCTGCGGAGTCAGCCAGGACCGGCCGGGGTGCCGGGGACGGTGCGCGCCTCCCCGGCGCGCGCGCAGCAGCCGCCGCGAAGGGGGCTTCGACGGCAGGATCCGGATCACGTGCGAAGAGCGTCAGGTGACCTCCGACGTGATGGGGGACAGGATCCGACCGTCGGCGCTGTAGTTACGCAAGGAGCGGCGCACACAACAACCCTGTGCCAGATCGAATGCCACACAGGAATCGATCGGCTTCGAGTAGATGTGAAGGCTCACACAGCCAGCGCCGCTCGTCTCGGCGTTCTCGATCTGGTGGATCGTCTGGGTCTTGTCCACCGTGGTCACCCGGCCGTCGGCCCCGCAGCGGTCCGTGTTCAAGAGCTGGAGCTCCACTCCGCGTCCCCCTGCCAGGCAATCCATACCCACGACGTGACGGTTCTCGGGAGCGCTGCATCGCAGGTGACGGTACTCCCGAAGGAGGATTTCGCCCTGGACGACCTTCATCCATCCCAGCTGTCCGTTGTGCGTATGGACCGGCGTCTTCTGCCCCGGGAGCCAGCACAGCGCCAGGACCTCGAAGAGCTCGTCGCGGAAGATCAGATTGCGGGTGTAAGAGCTCGCATCCCAGAACACGTACCGGGAGAGCGCTTCGTAGCCGAGATCCATCTCTGCAAGGTATTCGAGTACTCGCGCCTTGGTGATGATCCCGGCCTCGATCGACCGCAGCCCGGCGATGAGGTCTCCAATGCTCGTGCGAAGAGGGTGCGCGTCCATTGCATGCCTCCTGCGTGTAGGGACGGTCCTCAGTGCTCGACGTGTTGTCACGCCGGCAATGGGACGCACCGGGCAGTTGGAGTCCGCCGAAAGATTCAGAGCATGTCTTCGCCGGAGCCCCGGGTTACGGGTTGGTGCCGAAGAACCGACCGAGGACGAGCGGGTCGTTCGCCACCTGTTCGGCTCGTGAGTGTGGAGCCGGTGGCGCTCCGACGCCATGGTCATCGATTCGGGCGATTGTCGGGTGGAGGCGGTCGCCCACCCGAGGAGATGTCATGCGAGTTCCCACGCATCGCAGGGAGCGCGCTCACGCGCCCGCATCGTCTCGTCTACTTCGCGGCGGGATCATTCGCGGGAGGCCGCGCGGGGGTTGCGCGGGGGTTGTTCGGGGGTTGTTCGACCAGTTCGCACGTTTCGGCCGCGCGGTCCCAACCTCGAGAGTGCCGGAGCGCAGCGCCCACGCAGCCACGCGGCCGCGCGAGATCGTCCGGAACGAATCGCCGGCCTCAAGCACGTGATCCACCGGGTCGCCCGCCTGCGTGACGAGGAAGGTGCCAGCCCGGCATGTCAGGGTGAGGCCCGTCGACCCGGGCCGAAATGCACCTGTCCCGTCCGCAGCGGACTCCCAGAGGCGCGCCGGCGTGGGCCGGGCGCAGCGCGCCCACCACCCCCGGACGCGCCCCAGCGCCGCCGCGAGCGTGCCCCGCGCCGGCACCCCAGCGGCGCCGCTGGGCAGGACCATCCCGCCGTCGGGCGTCGGCGCGGTCATCGCGCAGCTCTCCGGCCCGCGGCGAGGTGGACGCGGAGTTCGGGGTTGCGATCGCCGACGATCCCGATCGCCGCCGTGAGTGAGCCATCGAGCACCTTCGGGTTCTGTTGCTCCATCGGGGCCTCCTCGGCGCGGTCTTTCGCGCACGGTCATTTCTCACTGGAAGGAGGCCGCAGGTCCAGTTAAACATTATTAATGAAATCATCCACAATCACCTTCACGATCGACATCCGCCGGTTGCGCGTCTTACGCGAGCTGCGGCAGCGCGGGACGATCGGGGCGACCGCCAAGGCGCTGAGCCCTGACGCCGTCCGCCGGCTCGGGCGACGCGGAGAGCCATGGGGTCGAACAGCGAGGGCCTCCCCGCATAGCGGTGACCCACGCCTGGTCGCGAGGAAGAGGCTGCTGGCCGACCGACCGTAACCTGGATCAATCAGGGGAGTGGGTTGCGCCACCGCTGAAGAGATTGCCGAAGAATTCGGGAACCTCTCGGGCCAACCCGAGCGACGCGATCGCTCCCCCCTCCTGCGCAGCGGATGCTATGGTCCCCGACTGGGCTGCCAGCGCTCGGGAAGGGTGTCATGCCGATGATCCAGTTCACCAAGAACTACACCGACCGGTCCAACGACCAGGGGTTCCAGTTCGAGTTCTACTGTGACAAGTGCGGCAACGGCTACATGTCGCGCTTCCTGCCCAGCAAGATCGGGATTGCGGCGGGCCTCCTGCGCGCGGCCGGTTCAATCTTCGGCGGGGTCCTGGGGCAGGCTGGGCACGCCGGCGATCAGGTGAAGGATGTGCTCCGGGGAAAGGCCCGGGACGACGCCTTCGCCACAGCCGTCAGCGAGGGGCGGCAGAGGTTCAAGCAGTGCACGCGCTGCGGAAACTGGGTCTGCCCCGAGGTCTGCTGGAACGAGAAGCGGACGCTGTGCGAGGACTGCGCGCCCGACCTTCAGCAGGAGGCGGCCGCCGCGCAAGCGCGGGCCGCGGCGGAGCAGGTGCGTGAGAAAGCGCGCGCCACGAACCTGGTCGAGGGCGTGGACATGAAGGCCCCTCAGCTGGCCGCGTGCCCACATTGTAACGCGCGGGTGGAAGGCGGGAAGTTCTGTCCCGAGTGCGGCAAGCCCCTCACCAGCAAGACCATCTGCAAGAAGTGTGGAGCCCAGTTCGACGGCAAGTTCTGCCCGGAGTGCGGAACGCCGCGCGGGTAGCCGACGTCGGATGCGCCGGCCGCTGGGGACCAGCCGCTCGAGCCCCAGCGCGTCTGAACGCGAAAGGCGGTCTGCCACCCCGCATCCCTATAATGGAGGGGCACAAGAAGGGGCGGCCATGGATGAGTTGAAGCTGTCGCTGCTCGTGACCTCGACGCTGAGCAGGACGCTTGCCATTCACGAGCAGGTCTGCCAGCTACTCAAGGGCGCCCGCCTCTACACGGCCAAGGGGTCCGATGAGCTTCGCCTCGCCCTCCTCGTCGCTGCCAGGGAGGCCCTTCGCGAGCAGGGGCATCCGGCGGAGGCGGCGACGATCGAGGCCTCGCGCCTGACCGTCGCCCAGTTCGGAAACACCGCCGACGCGAGCGGCGCAGCGAAGGCTGCGGCCCGGCTGCTCGCGGCTCGCAAGAATCGCAAGAAGCGATCCTGACGATGGTTCACACCAACGGGACGCCCCGGCTGGCATGATCGCGCCACCCGGCGCGGAGCTGGTCGCGCCAGGCCAGGGCCTCGCGCACGAAGGCGAGTGCGCGCGGGGGAGAGCGGGCAGCGTCGAGGGCCGCTCGAGCGCCGTGCGCTGCGCGGCTTGCGATGCCATGGGCCCCGAGCGCGGCTGCCAGGCTGTGCCCGACGGGTGCGAGCGGGCGAGTGGGCGTGTCCGTCACGAGCCGGAGGACGAGGAACGGGAGCTCGGCGGCGCCCGCGACGCCGGCGAGCGCCGCCGACTCCATGTCCGCCGCCGCCGGATCGGGAAGTCCGGACACGCCCATCGACAGGACGTGGTCGGCGGAGACCACGTGGCAGGCGAGGGCCCCCTCCGCGACGCGGAGTAGCCCGCGCGGCAGTTCCACCGGCATGATGCGCGGGGCAGCGCGCGGGGCAGCGCCGCCGCCGACGAGCCGGTGCACGCTCGACGCGGTGATCCATGCCAGCGGCTCGACCGCGGACGAGAGCGCCCCGGCGAAGCCGGACGAGACCACGAGCGCCGGTCGGGGATCGTGCGAGGGCGTCGCGCCGCCCGCCCTGGTCGCGAGCCAGCGCGTCAGCGCGTCGGCGGCGCGCTCGGGCCCGACGCCCGTCGTGAGCACCTCGATTCCCCGCGCGGCGGCGTCCGCGATGCCGCGACGGCACGCGGCGGCCTCCGTGCCGGTCGCTGCGCAGACCAGGATCACGCGAGGCTCCTCCGGGCCCGGAAGCGCCACGCGAGCGAGGAGAGTGTGACGGTGATGACGGCGGCGCTGGCCATCGCGAGCGCGTGATCGCCGATGACGAGCGTCACGGCCAGGTTGAAGCCGAACACCCCGGCGTAGACGGCGTAGACCGCCCACACGAACCGCGGGTGGACAGGCCGCCACGGGCCCGCGCAACACGGCAGAGCGATGACGAGGCGCTGGAAGGCCCACTGGCTCGCGGCGCCGACGAAGAACCAGCCGGCGAAGTTGGCGGCGGTCACCCCGAAGTAGAACCCTCGGGTCGGGTACTCGTAGATCCGACCCAGGAACCACTTCTCGCCCTGCAGCGCGACCGGGTCGATGACGACGTCGAGCAGCATCATCACGAGCCCGCCCAGGAGCGGGGTCGCGCCGCGGAAGAGCCCCGGCCAGTCGCCCCGGGCGAGCGCCTCGCGCGGGGAGAGGAGGGCCGCTGCCAGGGCGAAGCTGAAGTAGGACAGGAAGACGAACGAGAGCGAGTCCCAGAACGGCACGTTCGAGATCCACAGCTCGCGCGTGCGGGTCGCGTCGAAGTAGCTATACGGCCCGAAGGGAAAGCCGTTCCGCGTGGAGCTGTACTCGCAGCCGAAGGCGATGAGCCACGTCGCGAACGCGAAGGTGGCGGTCCGCTTCCAGCCGAGCTGGTAGATGGCGAACGCGAGGAAGCAGACGAAGAAGGCGTATACGTACGGCCGGTGCACGACGGTGCCCCACAGCAGCGGCAGGAAGCTCGGGGCGGCCATCTCCGCTCCCTACCGGCCGCCGGCTACGCAGAAGCGGCCCAGGGCCATGAGCGGGAAGGCGTGCCGGTAGAGGTGGTAACGGAGGTAGAAGTGGCGCGGGAACCCGGTGCCGGTGAACTCCGCCTCCGCCCACGACCCGACTTCGGAGCCGGACGCGAGCTGGCGATCCACGAGCCACGCGACGCCGCGCTGGACCGCTCCGTTCGTGGGCGGGCGGTAGGCGAGGAGCCCCATCACCCCCCACGCGGTCTGCGACGCCGTCGAGGGCCCGCGGCCCATCGCCGACCGGTCGGCGTACGACTCGAGGCCCTCGCCGAAGCCCCCGTCGCCGTTCTGCACCGACTCGAGCCAGAGGAGAGCGCGCTCGACCATCGGGTCCGACGCCGGCACGCGCTGGCGGGCGAGGCCGCAGAGGACGTTCGACGTCCCGTACACGTAGTTGACCCCCCACCGCCCGAACCAGCTCCCCTCCTCCTCCTGCGAGCGACGCAGGTAGGCGATGCCGCGACCGCAAGCGGCACGGTGTCGCCGGTCGTCGAGCACGCCCAGCGCCTCGAGGACGCGCCCGGTCACGTCCGGCGTGGACGGGTCGCAGAGCGAGTCCATGTCGGAGAAGGGGATCTCGTTCAGGAAGCGCCGGTCGTTCTCCACGTCGAAGGCGGCCCACCCGCCGTCGCGGTTCTGCATGGAGAGCATCCAGGCGACGCCGCGCTGGATCACGCCCTCGGTGCGGCAGGAGGGATCGCCTTTCAGGAGGGCGATCAACACGGCGGCGGTGTCGTCCACGTCCGGGTACCATGTGTTGACGTGCTCGAATGACCAGCCGCCCGGCCCTCCGCGGCGGTTGTAGACCCTCCAGTCGCCGTGGTCGTCGAGGATCTGCTTGCGCGCCATCCAGCGCCGGACCGAGACCAGCCGCGGATCGCGCCCGTCGTGGCCGGAATCGGCGAGGCCGATGAGCGACAGCGCCGAGTCCCACACCGGCGACTGGCACGCCTCGATCCGGAAGCCCTCGCCGTCGAGGATCCCGAACCGCTCGATGGCTTCGAGGCCGCGGGTGACCGGGTCGGAGTCGAGCGCGTGACCGGCGAGGCGGAGCGCCAGCACGCCGTTCAGCATGGGCGGGAAGATCCCGGCCCAGTCGCCGCTCGCCTCCTCGTGCTCGAGCACCCAGCGCTCGCACTCGCGCAGCGCGCGCTCGCGCAGCCGGGGCATGGGAGGGATGCTCCGGGCGTTCTCGTAGAGCCGGAGCAGCGCGTCGCCCGCGTTGAAGAAGGCCTTCCAGCCGATGCCGTCGCTGCGCAGCGTGTCGAGGACCGAGGCGCGGTAAGGCACGCCCTTCCTGGTCGGATCGAGCCAGAGGTGGTCGAGCCAGCCCGAGTCGCCGTCGGGGAGCGCGAAGTTGGGTCGGTGATGGAACAGGATGAAGAGCGGGACCATCGTGCTGCGCGCCCAGCTCGAGAGGCGGTAGATGTTGACGGGGCTCCACGACGGGAGGAGGACGAACTCGGGCGGGAGGAACGGCACCGCGTCCCAGGGAAACAGGCCGAAGAGGGCGAGGTTGATGCGCGTGAAGACGCGCACGCGCGCGATTCCGCCTGCGCCGCGGATGAACCGCTCGGCTCGGAGCATGCGGTCGTCGCTCACCGGCAGGCCGAGGAGCCGCAGCGCGAGGTAGGTCTCGACCGCCGTCGAGACGTCGCCGGGGAGGTTGTGCGCGATCCCAAAGCTCCCGTCGCTCTTCTGGCGCGAGAAGAGGTAGCGCGCGATGGCCTCCTTCCGGTCGGCGAGGTCGAGGCCCAGCGCTTGGCGGAGGAAGACGTACTCGGCGGTGATGCTCGTGTTCGACTCGAGTTCGGCGCACCAGTGGTCGCCGCGCTGAACGCGGAAGAGAAAGTCCTCTGCGGCCGAGGCTGCCGCGCGAGCCCTGCGGATCAGGGAAGGCAGGCTGCCCCGCGCCGACCGCAGAGCCCCTGCAGGCGCGCCCGCGCCAGCACCTCGATCGATTTCCCCTGCGCCAGCACTCCGATCGATGCCTCCACCGCTGGAGGCCGGGTCCCGTGCGCCCTCGCGAGCGCCTTCGCCGTTTCGGGGAAGGCGCCCCTGCTTGACGGGCTTCGCCCCTCTTCCGCGTAGCGAGTCCCCCACCTCTTGCTCATTCATGCGCGCCTCCTGTAGCCGTTCACGACCCGGGCCGTGCAGGCGTGCCACGCGGAGGAGGGGAGCAGGGCGAGCTTCTCCGCGAGCGTGAGGTGGGCCCGCTGCCCGAAGACGTCGTACCCGCAAGCCCGGATCTTACCCAGGATGCCGGAGTAGGCTTCGACCGCGAACTCGAAGGCGGCGCGCCCGCGCGCGCTCGTGAGGAGCGGGATGAGGGCGATGCCCTTGTCGTACAGGCGCTGCGCGCGGTCGATCTCGAACTGCATCAGGGCGCGGAAGCGCGCGTCGACGCGCCCTGCGCTGAGGTCGGCCTCCGAGACGCCGAATCGGCGTTGGTCCTCCTCGGGGATGTAGACGCGTCCGCGTCGCAGGTCCTCGCCGACGTCGCGCAGGATGTTCGTGAGCTGCATCGCCGTGCCGAGTGTCTTGGCGTGTTCCAGGGCGGGGCTTCCCGCGCGATAGCCGGCGACCGGGGTGATCATGAGGCCGACCGTGCCCGCCACCCGATAGCAGTAGAGCTCCAGGTCGGTGAACGTGACGAAGCGCCTGGGCTCGATGTCCATGGCGACGCCGGCTACCAGGTCGTCGAACGGCTCGAGCGGTATCCGGTAGCGCCGGATGGTCTCGCCGAGCACGGCGAAGCGGGGGTTGCGGCTCTCCCCTGCGGCCGCGCAGCGCAGTTCCTCCAGCATCCAGCGCAGCCGCGCGCGGATGAGCTCCGGCGTGTCGCCCGGAGCGGGCTCGTCCACCGCGTCGTCCGCGACGCGAGCGAATCCGTACAGCGCGGCGATGGCGTTGCCGCGCTGCGGGCCGAGCACCCGCGCCATGACGTGGAAGGTCTTCCCGTTCTCGCGCAGGATCCGCCAGCACTCTGCCCAGCCGCGGAGCAGGTCCGCCTGCGAGAGGCCGGTGCCTGGCACCGATGTCCCCGGTTCGATCTGCATCGACTCCCTCCTCTACGGCGTGCCGCGGGTCGTCGCGCCGACCCGCCTCGCCGTCTTGTCAAGCCCGGATCCGGGCCACGTCATTCCCAGGGCGGACCGGCGGCGACCTGCATTGGAGCGAAGGCGATCGTGGGCGCGCAGTGCCGCGATCTTGCCGGACAGCGCCGCGGTCGGAACCGCGCCAGGCCATACCGTGAAGTGGCCCGCCATGTGGAAGTTATCGAGGGGCGTGGCGACGTGCGCGAGCGGGTTCGCGAAGGGGAAGTTCCGCCAGTTGAGCTCGAACCCGCACGTGCCGCCGAAGGCGTTGCGTGTGAAGCGGACGGCCGAGGGGGGCGCGCCCACCTCCAGATAAGCGACACGGCGGCTGGCGCCGGGCACGAGCTTCTCGAACGAGGCGAGGAGTTGCTCCGCCACGGCGCGCTTGTGGCGCCGGTACTCGGGGGTGCGCGGCGGCGTGGCGCCGCCCTCGCGGGCCGGATCGCCGCTGAGCCCGGTGCCCCAGCCGTCGAGCCAGTCGTGCCGCGTGAACGCTTGCAGGACCACCGCCGAGCGCGCGGGGTGGCCGGTGGGGTCGGCGATGCCGTGCGCGGTGACCTCGAGGAAGGCCTTGCAGTGAGCGTCGGGGTCGCGCGGGTCGATGGCGGTCCGGCAGTCGAACGTCGGGAAGAGGAAGACGTGCGAGGTCTTGAGCCGGTCGCGGAGCTCTTCCGCGGGGACGTCGAGCCCCAGGTAGACCGAGACCATCGCGTCCGAGTGGCGCGCGGCGTCGAGGCGGGCGATCTCGCGCGAGCCGTAGCGCTCGGCTCCGACGAGATGATGGACCCCCTGGCGGTAGTCTCCGCAGTAGACGACCTCGCTCGCCTCGAAGCGTTCGCCTCGGCGCGTGACGACGGCGGTCACGCGGTCGCCGCGCTTCTCCGTCGCGGTCACGGTCCGCTTGAACAGGAACCGGACTCCGCGCTCCCGCAGGCGCTCGACCCATCGATCGAACCAGGGCTGCAGCCCGCCCTCGGGGTACCAGTAGTCGTGGGCCCAGAGGTGCCAGAAGGCCGAGGCGACGAAGACGTTCATGCGGGTGTACCCGCACCTCGAGAGGAGGTCACGCACCCCCGACGGCGGGAGCTCCCGCTCGTACCAATCCGTGAAGTCGGTGAGGAGCCAGGTGCGCAGGTCCTGGAGCTGCCGCACCAGGCGCGTCGGCGAGGCCCAGCCGGCGGGAGTCAGCGCCTGCGCGATGAAGCGGGGGAGCCCGAGCGTGCTCTCGTTGCGCACGTAGGGCACGCGGTCGGGCGTGAAGAGGTGCCGGATGAGCTCGGAGGTCCGCTCGTGCAGCGCGAACGTGCGATCGAACCCGGCCGCGCTCTGTGGGAAGGCATCCTGGAACGCGCGCCTGATCTGCGGGAGGGACTCCACCACCGCGTCGAGCCCGGGCATGACGATCCGGTACCGGGCGCGCCGGAAGCGGGCCAGGTCGGACAACCCGTACGCTTCGAGCAGGGGAAAGACGATCCCCATGTCCTCGAAGGACTGGCAGCCCACGTCGAAGTAGAAGCCGCGGCGACGCATGCCGGAGAGGAGGCCGCCGGCCTGGTGGTTGTGCTCGAGCACGAGGACGCGATGGCCGCGTTGCTGTAGATCGCTCGCGGCCATGAGGCCGGCGATTCCCGCACCGACGACGATCACGTCGTGGCGCGACTCGGGGAGGGCAGGGCGCGCGGACAGGGCGTCAGTCCTCCGCCGTCAGGTCGCGGGCGCGGACGAGCGCGCGGAGCCTGAGCTCCGACACCGTCCGGCAGCCGGTGAGGAACATCGTCGTGCGCAGCTCCTCGATGACGCGCCTGAGCGCGAGGATGGCGTCCTCGACCGACCGCTCCGCCGCCCGCAACAGTGGCAGCGCCAGCGCCACGGCATCCGCGCCGAGCGCGATCGCCTTGGCCGCCTCGATTCCGTTGCGGATCCCGCCCGAGGCGATGACGACGCGATCCGGGAGGACGCTGCGGCAGATGGAGATGCTCTCGGCGGTGGGGATGCCCCAGCGCGCGAAGAGCTCGCCGGTGCTGCGCTGGACGGGGTCGGTCGTCCGCATGCTCTCGATCTTGGACCACGAGGTGCCGCCGAGCCCCGAGGTCTCGACGCCTGCCACCGGAAGGTCGCGGATCTTGAGGGCGGTCGCGCGGGAGATGCCAGCGCCGACCTCCTTGAGGAGGACCGGGACGCCTACCTCCGCCACCACGGCCCGCAGCTTCGAGACGAGGTCGGAGAAGCGCGTGTCGCCCTCGGGCTGGATCGCCTCCTGGAGCGGGTTCAGGTGGAAGAGGAAGGCGTCACACCCGACCCCGTCGACGAGGCGGCGGATCTCTCTCGCGCCGACGCCGTAGTTGAGCTGGACCGCGCCGAGGTTGCCGAAGAGGAGCGGCAGGTCCGGCGCCGCCTGGCGCACCGCGAAGGTGGCCCGGGTCGAGGGATCCTCGAGCATCTTGCGCTGCGACCCGAGCGCCAGGCCCACCCGGCACGCCTCGGCGGCGAGCGCGAGCCGCCGGTTCAGCTCGCCGGTCCGCGGCGTGCCTCCCGTCATCGCGCCCACCACGATGGGCGCGGCGAGGCGCTTGCCGAGGAGGTCGACCTCCGTGCTCACGGACGCCTTGTCGATCTCGGGCAGGGCGTCGTGGTCGAAGCGCAGGTCGGCGAAGCCGTTGGCTCTCCTCGAGATGATCTCGACGGGCTCGGCGAGGCAGAGCGCGAGGTGGCTGTCCTTGCGATCCATCTCTCCCATCTCGTCAGCCCACCGTGGATCGCAAGGATCGGACCACGTTGCCGAGGCTGGCCATGCTGTCCTCGACGGCCGATGGCTCGTACCCGCAGTGCGTCATGCAGTTGGCGCACTTCGGATGCCGGCCGGTCCCGTAGCGATCCCACTGCGTGGTCTCCATGAGCTCCCGGAACGTGCGGGCGTAGCCGCCTTCGCTGAAGAGGTAGCAGGGCCGCTGCCAGCCGAGGACGCTGTAGTTCGGGCTGCCCCAGGGCGTGCACTGGTACTCCCGCTCGCCCTTGAGGAAGTCGAGGTACATGGGCGAGTGGTTGAACCTCCACTTGCGCCTCGGGGCCGGCGCGAGCGCCTTGCGGAAGAGCTCGCGTGTCTGTTCGCGGCGCAGGAACTTGTCCTGCACGGGGGCGAGCTCGTAGCTGTAGCCCGGCGAGATCGTCATGCCGTCCACGCCGATCTCCGTCATGTCGTCGAAGAACCGGTGCAGATCGGCGGGGTCGTGCCCGACGAAGATGGTCGAGTTGGTCGTGACCCTGAACCCGCGCCGCTTCGCCGCTCGGATGGCGTCGACCGCGAGGCGGTAGACGCCTGCGCGCTGCACGGACGCGTCGTGGCGCGCTGCGATCCCGTCGAGGTGCACGTTCAACGTGAGCTGCGCGCTCGGCTTGAAGAGGTCGAGCTTGCGCTGCAGCAGGATCGCGTTCGTGCAGAGGTAGACGAACTTGCCGCGCTCGACCAGGCCCGCGGCGATGCGGTCGATCGCCGGGTGGATGAGCGGCTCGCCCCCGGCGACGCTCACCATCGGTGCGCCGCACTCCTCTGCGGCGGCCCAGCACCGCTCCGGGGAGAGGTGCTTCTCGAGGATGGCCTCCGGATGCTGGATCTTACCGCACCCCATGCACTCCAGATTGCAGCGGAAGAGGGGCTCGAGCATGAGCACGAGCGGATAGCGCTTCCGTCGCCGGAGCTTCTGCTCGACGATGTACTTGCCGACGGCGACGGCCTGTTTCAGCGGGATGCCCAAGCGACGTTCCTCCTGCGCGACTTCGGGATGAGCCCCTTCTCCTCGAACCAGGCCACCGCGTCCTCGAAGGCAGCGCGCGCCGGAGTCTGGGGCAACCCGAGCTCGCGCACCGCCTTGGCCGCGTCGAAGAACATGCGCCGGCGCGACATCCGCACGGCCTCGAGCGCGACGGCGGGCGGCCGGCGCGTGATGAAGGTGGCGATCGCCGTGCTCACCGCGCCGGCGGTCCACGCTGCTGCGTAGGGCAGCCTGAGGCGCGGGGCGGGACGCCCGGTGATCTCCGCGAGCTCGGCCACGATCTGCGCGAGCGTCATGTTGCTGTGGCCGAGGATGTACCGCTCCCCGACGCGCCCCCGCTCGGCCGCGAGGAGGTGACCCTCGGCCACGTCGCGGACATGGACGATGTTGAGGCCGGTGTCGACGATGGCGGGGAGCTGGCCGCGCGCGAAGTCGACGATGAGCTGCCCCGTCGGGGTGGGTTTCCGGTCCCAGGGTCCGATGGGAGCGCTCGGGTTCACGACCACGAT
>Ga0154716_1065_pt3 | contig 12981 bp, 13 predicted proteins | sample Rifle2008BG16ft_FD_105724 | JGI IMG/M metagenome (GOLD analysis project Ga0154716, IMG submission 105724) | Anaeromyxobacter sp. RBG_16_69_14
TGCGGCGCCTCAAGCGGAGGGGAGAACTCTCCCCCCGCGCCCCCCATCTCGAGCGTCAGTTCATGTAGCATGCGCTATCACTCTGGCCGGCCCCCCGCTTCGCTCGTTGGCAAAGGCGGCAGGACGGCAGACCATCATGGCGCGCCGTTCTCGCCGTCGGGCGCTCCGCCGCCGGGTTCGCCGTTCCCAGGTTCCTCGCCTTCCACGCCGTTCTCGCCGTTTCCCTCGCTGCTCCCGTTCTCGCCGTCCTCGGGATCCATGCCCTCGACCGCCTCTGCCTCGGGCGTCGTCTCGGCCACCCGCGCCACGCCGGCCACCTGTTCCTCGCGCGACTCCACGGTGATGAGGCGGACCCCTTGCGTGTTGCGACCGATGACGCTGATGCCCTTCGCCGGCATGCGAATGAGCATGCCCCTGTTGGTAATGAGCATCACCTCCTCGGTGTCGAGCACCGAGATCGCGGCGACCACCGGACCATTCCGTTCGGTGGCCTTGATGGTGATGATTCCCTTCCCGCCACGGCTCTGGACGCGGTACTCGGCGAGCTCGGTGCGCTTTCCGTAGCCGTTGGCGGTCACGGTGAGGATCGCCGGGGCGGGCTCGCCTTCCCTGGGCGCCGCCACCACCTCGGCCGAGACCACCTCGTCGCCGTCGTCGAGCGTGATGCCCTTCACGCCGTAAGCGCCGCGGCCCATGGCTCGTACGTCCGTCTCCTCGAATCGGATGGCCATGCCCCGGGCGGTGGAGAGGAGCACGTTCGAGGCACCGTCGGTGAGGCGGGCCGCGATGAGCGCGTCGCCCTCCTCGATACCGAGCGCGATGATACCGGCCGCGCGCGGGCGGCTGAAAGCGTCGAGGCGGGTCTTCTTGATGATGCCCTTGTTGGTGCAGAGAAACACGAACTGGCTCTGGACGGCGACCGCCTGCTTCTCCGCCAGCTCGCTCGCCGCGGCCGCCTCGGCGTCGAGTGCCTCGTCGGCGCCCGCCGTCGGCTCGGGCAGCTGCCGCACCGGCAGGATGGCCGCCACCTTCTCGCCAGGCGCGAGCTGCACCAGGTTCACGATGGGCTTGCCGCGCGCGGCGCGCGACGCCTGCGGGATCTCGTGGACCTTGAGCCAGTAGACCTTTCCCTTGTCGGAGAAGACAAACAGGTAGCTGTGCGTCGAGGCGACGAAGAGACTCTCGAGGAAGTCCTCCTCGCGGGCCCCCGCTCCGGTCTTTCCGCGACCGCCGCGCCGCTGCGCCCGATAGAGCGAGACCGGGTTCCGCTTCACGTAGCCGGCGTGCGAGACGGTGACGACCATCTCCTCCTCGGCGATGAGATCTTCCATCTCGAGGTCGTCGGCTTCGCCCTGGATCTCCGTCCGGCGCGCGTCCGAGAAGAGCTGCCTCACCTCCTTCAGCTCGTCGACGATGACCTGCATCAGCACTTTTTCGCTGCCGAGGATCTCCTTCAGGCGCGTGATGAGCCTCTGCACCTCGGCGAGCTCATCCAGGATCTTCTGGCGCTCCAGCCCGGTGAGGCGCTGGAGCTGCATCTCGAGGATGGCCTTGGCCTGGAGCTCCGAAAAGCCGAACCGCTGCATCATCTGCTCGCGGGCGATGTCCCGGTCGGCGGCCTTCTTGATGAGCTCGATGATCTCGTCGATGTGATCGAGCGCTATCTGGTAGCCGAGCAGGATGTGCTCGCGGGCCCGCGCCTGCTTGAGCTCGAAGCGCGTACGCCGTGTCACCACGTCACGCCGGTGGGCGACGAAGCGCTCCAGCATCTGCTTCAGATTCAGAGTGCGGGGCTGACCGCCGTCGATGGAGAGGAGTGTGACGCCGAAGCCCGTTTGCAGCGCGGTGTGCGCGTAGAGGTTGTTCAGCACGACCTGCGACACCGCATCGCGCTTCAGCTCGATGACGATGCGCATGCCCTCGCGGCTCGACTCGTCGCGCAGGTCGCTGATGCCCTCGAGCCTCTTGTCGCGCACGAGGTCGGCGATGTGCTCGACGAGCTTCGCCTTGTTCACCTGGTACGGGATCTCGGTGAAGACGATCGTCTCGCGCTCGGTCTTCGGGTGGACCTCGATGGCCGAGCGGGCGCGCACGGTGACGGTCCCGCGGCCCTCGCTGTACGCCTTCCGGATGCCGTCGCGGCCCAGGATGATGCCGGCCGTGGGAAAGTCGGGGCCGGGCACGAAGCGCATCAAGTCCTGGACCGTCGCCTTCGGGTCCTCGATGAGGTGGAAGGCGGCGTCGATGACCTCGCCCATGTTGTGGGGCGGGATGGACGTCGCCATGCCGACCGCGATGCCCGAGCTGCCGTTGACGAGCAGATTGGGAAAGCGGGAGGGCAGGACCAGCGGCTCCTGGGTGGAGTCGTCGAAGTTCGGCCCCCACTCCACCGTCTCCTTGTCGATGTCGGCGAGGAGCCAGTCCGAGAGCTTCTCCAGCCGGCACTCGGTGTAGCGGTAGGCGGCGGCGGGATCGCCGTCGACCGAGCCGAAGTTACCCTGGCCGTCAATGAGCGGGTAGCGGAGGTTCCACTCCTGGGCGAGGCGGACGAGCGCGTCGTACACCGCCGAGTCACCGTGCGGGTGGTACTTCTTCAGGACCTCGCCCACGACGCCGGCGCACTTGGAGTAGCGCTTGTTGTGGTGGAGCCCCTCGGTGTGCATCGCGTAGAGGATGCGGCGGTGCACCGGCTTCAGGCCGTCGCGCACGTCGGGGAGCGCGCGGCCGATGATGACCGACATCGAATAGTCGAGATACGACTTGCGCATCTCGTCTTCGATGTTGACCTGAGCGCGCTGTCCGTCCCCGGAGGGCGGCACCGTGGGCGCCTCGGGCGGTGGGTTTTCGTCGGGCATCGTGCGGCGCGGGCCTTCGGTTGGGCAGGAGCTCGCCCCGCTGCTTCAGGAGGGCGGGGGCTTGTCCCCCGCCGCCGGGCCAAGTGACTCGTTTTTAGCCCTTTACCCCTGAAGTTTCAAGGTGTTTTGCTCACCCGATCGCGCCGTCGATCGGCGCTCGGGCGACGGCCGAAAGCTGGGCCACCACCACGAACGCGACCACGATCCCGACCGTGGATCAAACCTGCGTCCTCGCCCCGCGAGAGGCCCACCGCACAGGACCAGGGAAGAAGCCGTGCCTTACCTCGACCCGATCTGGATCCGCGCCGCGGCGCGCCGCACGCGCGCAGCCTCGGCAGCGTGGGTCGGATCCTGCTCGGTGAGCGACCTGAGCCGTTCGGTGGACTCGGTGAGAGCGCGCTTGGCTCTCTCGACATCGATCTCTTCGCGTCGCTCAGCGGCCTCTGCGAGGACGATGACGCGATCGCTGTCGACCTGCAGGAATCCACCGCTCACGGAGTATTGCTCCTCGCGGCCGCCCGTGACCACCGTCAGCTGCCCCGGCTCGAGCGCTGACATGAAGCTGGCGTGGTTGGGCCGGATACCGAAGCCTCCGAGGGCGCCGGGCGCGCGCACCTCGTCGCACGTGAGCTGCGCGACGCGACGTTCCGGGGTGACGATCTCGAGCGTTAGGGCCATGGGTTACCCGGCGGCGATCTTCTTGGCCTTCTCGATCGCCTCCTCGATGGTGCCGACCATGTAGAAGGCCTGCTCGGGCAGGTTGTCGTGCTTGCCGTCCACGATCTCCTTGAAGCCTCGGATCGTCTCGGGGAGCTTCACGTACTTGCCCGGGTTGCCGGTGAAGGTCTCCGCCACGTGGAAGGGCTGAGAGAGGAAGCGCTGGATCTTGCGGGCGCGCGCCACCACGAGCTTGTCCTGCTCCGACAGCTCGTCCATGCCGAGGATGGCGATGATGTCCTGGAGCTCCTTGTACGTCTGGAGCGTCTCCTGGACACTGCGCGCCACCATGTAGTGGTCCATGCCGACCACGTTCGGATCGAGGATGCGCGAGGTCGAGTCGAGCGGATCCACCGCCGGGTAGATGCCGATCTCCGTCAGCTTCCGGGAGAGCACCGTGGTGGCGTCGAGGTGCGCGAAGGCGGTGGCAGGCGCCGGGTCGGTGAGGTCGTCGGCGGGGACGTAGATGGCTTGCACCGAGGTGACAGCGCCCTTGTGCGTGGAGGTGATGCGTTCCTGCAGCTCGCCCATCTCGGTGGAGAGCGTGGGCTGGTAACCGACGGCGGAGGGGATGCGGCCGAGGAGAGCCGACACCTCGGAGCCCGCCTGCGTGAAACGGAAAATGTTGTCGATGAAGAGGAGCATGTCGCGGTTCTCTTCATCGCGGAAGTACTCGGCGATGGCGAGCGCCGAGAGGGCGACGCGGGCTCGGGCGCCCGGCGGCTCGTTCATCTGGCCGTACACGAGCACGCACTGGCTCTTCGAGAGGTCGTCCTTGTTGATGACGCCCGACTCCATCATCTCGTGGTAGAGGTCGTTGCCCTCGCGCGTGCGCTCGCCCACGCCGGCGAACACCGAGAATCCACCGCGCGCCTTCGCCACGTTCTGGACGAGCTCCATGAGGAGCACCGTCTTGCCCACGCCAGCGCCGCCGAAGAGGCCGATCTTGCCGCCTCGCAGGTAGGGGGCGAGGAGGTCGATGACCTTGATGCCGGTCTCGAACGCCTCGACCTTCACGTTCTGCTCGACGAGGGTCGGCGGGGCGCGGTGAATCGGCATGCGCTTGGTGGCATTCACCGGTCCGCGCTCGTCGACGGGGTCGCCGACGACGTTGAGGATGCGGCCCAGCACCTCCTTGCCCACGGGCATGGTGATGTTGGCGCCAGTGTTCCTGACTGGCATTCCCCTCACCAGGCCTTCGGTCGAGTCCATCGCGATGCAGCGCGCGGTGTCCTCGCCGAGGTGTTGCGAGACCTCGACGATGAGGTTCTCTACGCGTCCGTCGATGGCGGGGTTCGTGACCGCGAGCGCCGTGTAGATCTCGGGCAGCGCCCCGGCCGGGAACTCGACGTCCACGACCGGGCCGATGACCTGGGTGATCCTGCCGTTCTGGAGGTGAATCTCGGTGGCCATGTCTTCCTTTCCGACCAAGGCGGGGAGCGAGCCCCACCGTGGCGGCGGGGGAAGCCCCCGCCCTGCTGCCTGGTCTATTTCAAAGCCTCGGCGCCGCTCACGATCTCCATGAGCTCCTTCGTGACGTAAGCTTGGCGCGCGCGGTTGTACTGGAGGGTGAGCTTCGCGATCATCTCCTCGGCGTTCTTCGTCGCCGATTCCATCGCGGTCATGCGTGCGCCGTGCTCGCTCGCCGCGGAGTCGAGCAGCGCGCGCCAAACCTGAATGGCCAGGTGTTTCGGCACGAGCTCCTCGAGCAACTCCTTGCGGCCGGGCTCGTACAGAAAATCGTACCCGGTCCCGGCGCTCTCGGCCCCGCCCGTCTCGATGGGCAGGAACTGCCGGACGACCACCGTCTGCGTGATGGCGCTCTTGAACTCGTTGTAGCTGAGAAAGACCGCGTCAACCTCGCCCGCGAGAAAGCGCTCCGAGAGCTCCCTGGCGATCTCGGCCGCTCGCTCGTAGTTGAGCCCCTGGTGGACGCCGGCGAAGTCCTTGCGGATGGGCGTCTTCCGCACGCGGAAGAAGTCGCGAGCCTTGCGCCCCATGGTCGAGATCTGGATCTCCTGGTAGCGATCGGCGTTCTCGACCATGAACCGCTGCGCCCGGCGTAGCACGCTCGAGTTGAAAGCCCCCGCGAGGCCGCGGTCGCTCGTGATGAGGACGAGCTCGGCCTTCTGCGCCGGTCGCGAGGCGAGCAGCGGGTGCGTCGCCTGACCCTCGGCGGCCGCTCGCCCGGCGATGCGCGAGAGCGCCTGCTCGAGCAGCACCGCGTAAGGCCGCGCCCGCGTGATGGCGTCCTGGGCGCGGCGCAGCTTCGCCGCGGCCACCATCTTCATGGCCTTCGTGATCTGTCGGGTGTTCTTGACGGAGCCGATGCGGCCCCGGATGTCGCGAAGGGAAGGCACGATGACCTCGAGAGGATGATCGGTGGGCTCAGGCCTCGGCCTTGAAGATGCCGCGGAACTCGACGAGCGACTTGTTGAGCGAGCCCTTGATCTCGTCGTCGAAGGCCTTCTTCTCGGCGATCTTCTTCAAGATGTCGGGGTGACGAGTGTCGAGGAACTCCATCAGCTCCGTCATGTAGCGGGTGACCTCGTCCACCGGGACGTTCCGGATCCAGTTGGTGCCGGTCTCGTCCTTGTTGGTGGCGACGTAGATCTGGGTGACCTGCTTCTCGACCGGCATCGGCAGGTACTGGGCCTGCTTCAGCACCTCCATCAGGCGCTCGCCGCGGGCCAAGGTCTCTTGCGTCGCCTTGTCGAGGTCCGAGCCGAACTGCGCGAAGGCGGCCAGCTCGCGGTACTGCGCGAGCTCGAGCTTGAGCGACCCGGCGACCTGCTTCATGGCCTTGATCTGCGCGTTGCCGCCGACGCGTGACACCGAGATGCCGACGTTGATGGCGGGGCGCTGGCCGGAGTTGAAGAGGTCGGTCTCGAGGAAGATCTGCCCGTCCGTGATGGAGATGACGTTGGTGGGGATGTACGCCGAGACGTCGCCGGCCTGGGTCTCGATGATCGGGAGCGCAGTGAGCGATCCGCCGCCCTCCTTGTCCGAGAGCTTGGCAGCGCGCTCGAGCAGGCGGCTGTGGAGGTAGAACACGTCGCCCGGGTAGGCCTCGCGTCCCGGCGGCCGCCGGAGGAGGAGCGACAGCTGGCGGTAAGCGACGGCGTGCTTGGAGAGGTCGTCGTAGATGATGAGGGCATGCCGGCCGCTGTCGCGATAGTACTCGCCCATCGTCACGCCAGTGTAGGGCGCGAGGTATTGCATGGGGGCGGGGTCGGAGGCGTTGGCCGCGACGACGATCGTGTACTCCATCGCGCCGTATTGCTTCAGCCGGTCGACCACGCGCGCCACCGTCGACTGCTTCTGGCCGATGGCGACGTAGACGCAGATGAGATTGTTCGGCTTGTTGTTGATGATGGTGTCGATGGCGACGGCCGTCTTGCCCGTCTGGCGGTCCCCGAGGATGAGCTCGCGCTGGCCGCGCCCGATGGGAACCAAGGCATCCAGAGCCTTGAGGCCAGTCTGCATCGGCTCGTGCACCGACTTCCTCTTCACGATGCCGGGGGCCTTGATCTCGATCTTGCGCATCTCCGTCGACGCGATCGGCCCGCGCCCGTCGATGGGGGCGCCCAGGCCGTCCACGACGCGCCCGAGCAGCGCATCGCCAACGGGCACCTCGGCGATGCGGCCGGTCCGCTTGACGGGGTCGCCCTCGCGGATGTGCTCGAATTCGCCCATGATGGCGGCGCCGACGTTGTCCTCTTCGAGGTTCAGCACCAAGCCACGCACGCCGTGCGGGAACTCGAGCAGCTCACCGGCAGCGGCGCCGGCGAGGCCGTAGATGCGGGCGACGCCGTCGGCCTGTGCCAGGACGGTGCCCGTCTCGGAGACCTCGACCTTCTTCCCGTAATCCTTGATCTGCTCGCGGATGATGCGGCTGATCTCGTCGGCACGGATTTCCATGGCTTCGCGTTCTCCAGGGTGTCGCTGCTGAAGTCGGTGAGAGAGTGGCGCCTACTGCTTCAAGCTCCTGCGGAGGTCTTCGAGCTGCGTGCGGATCGAGCCGTCGTAGGTGAGCCTTCCCACCTGGGCAACCACTCCGCCCAGCAGCCCGGGGTCGACGGCGCGATCGAGGATGACTTCGGCCTTCGTGGCGCGCGCGAGCATCTCCGCCAGGTTCTTCGCAGCGCCCTGCTCGAGCGGCGTCGCTGAGGTGATCTGAGCGCGGAGGCGTCCCATCTTCTCGTCCGCCAGCGCGCTGTACGCTTCGACGACCCCCCCGAGGTAGGCGAGCCGGTTTCGGTCACCGAGGAGATAGAGCAGGCTCGCTGGCTCCTGCTGGAGCTTGAGCGCTGCGACGATCTTGCCTGCGATCGCTCGCCGCTGCTCCTTTGTGTAGATCGGGTTCACGAGGACGTCGCGCAGCTCCTCGGAGGACTCGACCGCCTGTTTTAGGGCGAGCAGGCTGGCAGACCAAGCGGCCACCTTGTCCTGCTCGACGGCTAGATTGAAGAGAGCCTTCGCATAACGGCGCGGGATAGATCCGACGATCATAAGGGGCGCCCCAAGTAGCACGGCGCCTCGTCCGGGTCAAGACCTTGCGACGACACCGCGCAGCTCCTCCATTCTCCTTGGCGTATGCGCGCTTAGCGCCTGCAGTTGGCATCGGCGGCCGCGTTTGACACTTCCCGGCGTAGCCTTACGTTTGGTTTGAGGGTATCGGCAGCGCAAAAATGGAGATATATCATGGCGATGCTTACGCGGTTTGACCCATTTCGGGATATCCAGAGGATGCAGGAGGAGATGGGGCGGTTGTTCGACGACCGGCTGATCGCGCGGGGCGGCGAATCGGTCGGCTGGACGCCGGCGTGCGACATCTTCGAGGACGACGAGGGCGTTGCGCTCCGCTTCGAGCTGGCAGGTGTCGATCCGAAGGACGTTGACATCCGCTTCGAGAACGGGGTCCTCACGTTGCGCGGCGAGCGCAAGCTCGAGCGCGAGGACAAGCGCGAGAACTATCACCGTGTGGAGCTGTCCTACGGCACGTTCACTCGGTCCTTCTCGCTCCCGGGCACCATCGACGCGGAGAAGATCAGGGCCGACTCGAAGAACGGCGTCTTGACCGTGCACCTCCCCAAGAAGCCCGAGGCAAAGCCGAAGTCGATCCAGGTGAAGGTCAGCTAGACCCGACCTGTCGTGGCTCGCCTTGGTCGCTGATCTGCTGGGAGGACGGGGGGAGCGGGCGCTCCCCCCGTCCGTGAGGAGCGGGGGCGGACACCTTCAGCGCGGCGAGAAGGACGTGGTTCGCGCCGGTCGGCCCACCGAGGATGGGCATCCGCTCTTTGGTTGCGGCATCTCCGCCCGCGCGAGCGATTCGCTTCTCTAGCTCTTCACCGCGGCGATGGGCGTGGGTGCCGGGACGCTGCTCGTCTTCTGCAGCGCGTTCTTCTCGGTGCTCAAGTTCTCCATCTTGCTCTGGCCCTCGAAGACGACACCCTTCTCGACCATGAGTGATGGGCTCTCGACGTTTCCCCGCATCTTTGCGGGATGGTGCAGCTCGACCGCGTTCTTGGCACGGATGTTCCCGTTCACTTCTCCGTGCACGATGATCGTGCCGCAGGTGATCTCGGCGGAGACCTTGGCACCCTCGCCCACGACGAGCACGTCGCCCGTGATGATGGTGCCGGTGAACTTTCCGTCGATGCGGACGGTCCCCTCGAACGTCAGCTTGCCTTCGAACTCGGAGCCGCGCCCCAGCAGCGCGTTGAGGTCGCTCGAGGCGGCGGGGGTGTTGTTGGAGTCATCACGCTTCAGCATGGCCATGGGGTTCTGCTCCTCGCGCGGGGGGGGAGCGACATCGGAATCGGGTCGCTCGGCGGAGCCGAGTGGATCCGGGGTCGCATCTTCCCGCGGCTTGTTCCAGAAAGGCATGTAGCCTCTCTTTAAGTGGGCGGCCCACCGCCGCCTGTTCAGTTGAACGACTCACCACCGCCCATTCAAAGTGGCGGCTCGCCAGTGCCGCCACCGGATCAGCAGCGAGCGGCATGGGGGTTACTACACCCCGATTTTTCCGAGTATTCCGTCGAGCTCCTCGAGGGAGGTGTATTCAATCTCCAACTGCCCGGCCACCGCGGTCTTGGGGACAACTCGACAGCGACAGCCCAGGCGGCGCTGGAGCCGCCCGACGAGCGCTCGCACGGCCGGCGAATCGCCATCGGCCTCCTTTCGCGACTTTCTGGCCTTTCTGGCTGTCCCACCCGACAGCTCCCGGACCAGCGCCTCGGTCGCCCTCACCGAAAGGTTCTCATGGAGCACGCGTTTGGCCGCTCCCCTGATGGCGTCGGCCTCCTCTAGGCCGAGGAGTGCCCGTGCGTGGCCCATCTCGAGGCGTGCTTCACGGACCGCGTCGCGAACATCCTCGGGCAGCTTGAGGAGCCGCAGCGCGTTGGCGACGGTGGAGCGCTCCTTCCCGACGCGCTCCGCGACCTGTTCCTGCGTCAGACCGCGCTCCCCGACGAGCACCTGGTAGGCCTCGGCCTCCTCGATGGCGTTCAGGTCTGCACGCTGCAAATTCTCGACCAGGGCGAGTTCGAAGGCTTCTCCGTCGCTTGCCTCGCGGACGAGTGCCGGGATTTCCTTCAACCCGGCCCGCTGCGCCGCGCGCCACCGGCGTTCGCCGGCCACGATGCGGTAACACTGTCCGTGGCGGCGGACCAGGATCGGCTCCACCACACCGTGCGTACGGATCGAGTCGGCCAGCTCCGCGAGGCGCGCCTCGTCGAAGCGCTTCCGGGGTTGCTGGGGGCTCCGCTCGACGGCCTCGAGTGGAAGGGAGAGCAAGGCGCGGCCCGGGGCAAGCACGGTAGCCGGCGCCGGAGCGTTCGGAAGGAGTGCCGCCATCCCGCGCCCGAGGGCGGGGCGCCGCTTGTCGACCAGGCTCACGCGGCCCTCCCGACACTGTCGACGCGGCGGACGACCTCGCGCGCGAGCTCGAGGTAGCTCTGACAACCCCTCGAGCTGACGTCGTAGAGGAGTATGGGCTTGCCATGCGATGGGCTCTCGCTGAGTCGCACGTTGCGCGGGATCACGGTCTTGAAGACCTCCTTCTTGAAGTGCTTGCGGATCTCCTCCTCCACCTGCAGGGCGAGGTTGTTCGCGGCGTGCATGGTCAGGACGATCCCATCCACCTGCAGCACAGGGTTGGCGCTGCTCTTCACGAGATCGATGGTCCGGAGCACGTCGGCCAGGCCCTCCAAGGCGAAGTACTCGCACTGGATGGGGATGATGACCCCCTGCGCGGCCACCAGGCCGTTCAACGTCAGGAGTCCAAGCGAGGGCGGGCAGTCGACGATGACGTACTCGTACCTGGGTGCTATGGCGGCCAGAGCCTGGGCGAGCCGACGCTCGCGCGCCTCATGGGTGGCGAGCTCGAGCTCGGCGCCAACCAGGTGGCGGCTAGCCGGGACGAGGTCAAGGAACTTGAGCTCGGTGCGGCAGAGCACCTCCGACATGGGGCGCCCGTCGAGCAGGACCTCGTAGATGCTCCGCTCCACTTCATCCCTCGCGGTCCCCAGGGCGGACCCAGCGTTTCCCTGAGGGTCGATATCGACGAGGAGCGTGTGTCGCTCCGCCGCGGCCATCGACGCCGCGAGGTTCACCGCAGTGGTCGTCTTTCCGACGCCGCCCTTCTGGTTCACGATCGTGATGATGCGTGGCATGTTCCCCTCTTCGCGCGCTGGACTTATCGTCCTCCGTGATCCCGCGCAAGCTAGCAGCCGGTGGGTAGGCTGGCGACCCTTCGATCTCCATTCCGGGGTGCGCGTTCACGGGGTACGGGCATTTCTACTCGTTGCGGACCGGGAGCAGTCATGTTCCACGTGAAACACCCAGAAAGCCCAACGCAGGGTCACAGGGCGAGCCGCGGAAGGTTCCACGTGGAACACCAACGGATCGTGCTCGCGCCCAACCGCGCGGGCGCTAGGCCAGTCGGAAGCGCGCGACCGACCGCCGTGCGCCCGAGCGCGGAAGCGCGAACCGATCCACAACCTCGAGCGCCAGGCCACTCTCACCCGCCACGGCCGACAGGGTCGCGTCCTCCGCGTCGCGTCCGAGCATCGCGAAGAGCCTCCCACCCTCCGCGAGGTACCGGACACCGAGCGGCAACCAACGCGCCACGTCCATGAACGCACGGCTCACGACGGCATCGCACCGCGGCAATCCTTCGCCTCGTGGATCACCGGCGGCACGCACGGCCTTCGCCCGCACGTCCAGATCGAGTCCTGCCGCCACGGCCTTCACGAAGGCCACCTTCTTCCGCACCGTGTCGCAGCAAGTGACCTTCAAGTCCTTCCGCACGCAGGCGAGGGCCACACCGGGAAGGCCGTTGCCACTACCGATGTCGAGCAGCGTCCTCGCCGACCCCAGCGTCCTGAGCACGGCGATGCAATCGACCAGGTGGACCTCCGCCACCTCGGCCGGCCCGGTCACCGCGGTCAGGTTCACCTTCCGGTTCCAGAAGAGGAGCCGCTCCACGTAGGCCTCTAGGCGCGCGCGACCGCTCGCATCGACCGCCACATCCAGCGCCTCGAGCCCCTCCCCCAGAACCTCGCCGAAGATCTCCGGGAGACTCACGTCGAAGCTCCCGCGCCCACGACTTCTCTCAACCCCGCCCCTGCCCGCGCCCGATGGCGGCCTCGATCTCGGCATGGTGGGCTGCCAGGTACGCCTCCACCTCGGCGGCCTCGAGCGCGAGGTCGCGCAGGACGCCCTCGTAGACGAAGCGGAACTGCTCTCGGTGTTCGTCGCCGCGCAACTCGAAGGAACGCCGCAACACCGCCGCGGAGAACAGTTTCTCCTCCTTCGTCTTCACCCTCGTCACCAGGCCACGCCTCCGTTCCGGGAACAGCAACTGCGAGCGGTCCCCCAAAAGTTGCTCACTCTCTATTCCGCTCTTCGCTCTTCCTCGGCACCGTCCCGCGCTCCCCACCGGAAGACACACCGCTGGCCTCCGGGATGATGAGGAGCGTGCGGAACAGACCTTCGCCCTCGCTCCGTGTCGAGACGCCCGGCACGCCCACCAGAGCCAGGTGGATCTGCCGCCGCTCCCGCGCGCTGATGGGCGCTATCGCCAGCACCTTGCCCATCTCCTTGGCGCTCGCGGCGAGACGCTCCGCCATCGCCCGCACCACGGGATCCGCCTCCTCATGAAAACCACCCACTTCCAGGTTGACCCACTTGCGACCCTCGGCGCGCGGGTTCGCCACCCGGTTCGCGAGTTGCTGCACCGCCTCGACCAGCGACGAGCCCAGCTCGATCTCGTTCCCGTCCCGCGGCTTCAGCGAGATGCCGATCGCCTCCGGTGTCTCCCGCACCTCGACATCGACCTGGGCGCCCATCCGGGCGAACAGCCCCTCGCAGAAATCCCGAGCCACCTTCACCTTCTCGGGCGCCT
>Ga0154716_1058_pt2 | contig 12925 bp, 12 predicted proteins | sample Rifle2008BG16ft_FD_105724 | JGI IMG/M metagenome (GOLD analysis project Ga0154716, IMG submission 105724) | Anaeromyxobacter sp. RBG_16_69_14
ACGTGCCCGGCCAGCCGCTCGGCCTTGAAGCGGTTGGCGACGTGGATGAGGCCGTTGTTGGTGGCGTCCACGTACGGGTTGTCGATCTGGTAGGCGTCGCCAGTGAGGACGATCTTCGTTCCGTCGCCGGCGCGCGTGATGATGGTCTTCACCTCGTGCGGGGTGAGGTTCTGTGCCTCGTCCACGATCATGAACTGGTTGGGGATGGAGCGCCCGCGGATGTAAGTGAGCGGCTCGATCTCGATGATCCCGAGGTCGATGAGCTCGTGATAGCCGCGCCCCTGCTTCTTCTCGGAGCGCGACAGGTTCATCAGGTACTCGACGTTGTCGAAGATGGGCTGCATCCAAGGATTCAGCTTCTCCTCGACGTCGCCCGGCAGGTAGCCGATGTCGCGGCCGAGCGGGAAGATCGGGCGGGACACGAGCAGCTTCTGGTAGACGTTCTCCTCCATCGTCTTCTGCAGGCCCGCCGCGATGGCGATGAGCGTCTTTCCGGTGCCGGCCTTCCCGACGATGGTGACGAGGCGGACCTCGTCGTTGAGGAGCAGGTCCATCGCGAAGGACTGCTCCTTGTTGCGCGGCCGGATGCCCCAGACCCCTTCCTTCGGGATCTTGATGAGGGGGACGTACGCCTGCTTCGCCGCGCTGTACTTGCCGACGGCGCTGTGCTGAGGGTTCGTCCTGTCGCGCAGGACGACGAACTCGTTCGGCGGCAGCGGATCGCCGGTCTCCTGCACCGGCACGGCCTGGTTCGTGTAGAAGTCGTTCACCGCCTGCGCGTCGACCTCCACCTCGGCGACACCGGTCCAGAGCGTGTCGAGGTTCTTCACCTCCTCGATGTCGTAGTCCTCCGCGTGGAGCCCGAGGGCGTCGGCCCGGATGCGCAGGTTCGTGTCCTTCGTCACGAAGACCGCCGGCATGTCCTTTTCGCGATCGAGCAGGTCGAGCGCAGTGGCGAGGATCCTGTTGTCGGTGGAGTGCCCGTCGCCGAGCTCGGGCGGCAGCTTGCGGTCGGTGATGGTCACCCGGATCGTCCCCTTCTCCGGTCCGATCGACACGCCTTCGCGCAGCTTGCCGACGGCGCGGAACTCGTCGAGATAGCGGCTGACCTGCCGGGCATTGCGGCCGAGCGACGAAAGGTCGCGCTTGAAGTTGTCGATCTCCTCGATGACGTAGATGGGGATGACGACGTTGTTGTCCCCGAAGCCGAAGATGGAGCGTGGATCGTGGAGGAGGACGTTCGTGTCGAGGATGAAGTTCTTCTTCAAGTCGCTCGGCTCCAGGCGAAGGTGACGTGCACGGTGATCTTAGCAGGCAAGGAGGGGGCGGGCACACGTGAACGCGGCGCTGCGCTCAGCGAGTTGGCGAGCGAGCAAGCGTGACGCGCGCCACCGAGAGCGGCGACGTCGAGACAGGGGTACGGGGTCGCGGGCGCAGCGCGGAGAGGCTCACCTCACATCGCGAGCGCTCCCGAGCAGCGTGCGAGGGCGGGGCGCAAGCGCCGCGGCGGACTCACGGTTGACCGCCCTCCTCGAGCTTGTAGATGATCTCGCCCGGCTTGACGTACCCGAGTTCCTCGCGCGCGGCGCGCTCGAGCGCGGCAGGATCTCCCTCCAGCGCCTTCACCTCTCGCCGGAGCCGTGCCACGCGCTGCCCGAGGGCGGCGTTCTCGCGCTCGAGCCGCTTCACTTCGGCCTGGTTGCGGCGCGCCTTGCGCAGGCCGTCGGGATCGAGCGCCGAGAGCCCGAGAAGGACGAGCACGGCGGCGATATAACCTATAGTGAACTTACGGCGGTCAAAGAGCGCCATGGGCAGCCCGGGGAGCCTACCGCGACGCTAGCAGCCCGCTTCGCCGTGGCAAGAAATCGACCGGTACCGGAGGGTGTCCGCCGCATTGCGGACCGCTCAGCTCTCCTTCTTGATCTGCTCGGCGAGGTAGTTCTGGAGCCCCGCTTGCTTGATGAGGTTAGCCTGCGCCTCCAGCCAGTTGGCGTGCTCCTCCTCGTCCTCGAGGATGTCCTCGAGCAGGTCGGCCGTACCGTTGTCGCCCTCCGCACGGCACAGCTCGATCCCGTTGTTCAGGACGGGGATGGCCTCTGCCTCCAGCGCGAGGTCGAGCTTCAGCTGCTCGTCCACCGTCTGCCCGACGTTGATGTTCCCTAGCTTCTGGAGATTCGGGAGGCCCTCCAGGTAGAGGATGCGCTCGATGACCTCGTCGGCGTGCTTCATCTCGTCGATGGACTCGTCGCGAAACTTGTGCCAGAGCCGCTCGTACCCCCAGTTCTCGCACATGCGCGCGTGCAGGAAGTACTGGCTGATGGCGGTGAGCTCGTTCGTGAGCACGTTGTTGAGGAGATCGACGACCTTCTGGCTGCCCTTCATGAGGAATCCTTTCGAGGCGGGGGACCGGAGGCGAGAGCCGAAACCGGCCCAACCTAGTCACCGCCGCACCGATCGAACTCGAAAATCGTTACGCGCCGCCCCGCCTGGGACAGCCTAGGCAGGGATCCGCGCGGCACGGGCCGTGGCTCTCGGCGACGATCTCGGCCACGGTCTCGCTGCAGCACCCGCAGTCGGTGCCAGCGCCGGTGACGGCCACGACCTCGTGGTGGGACAGGCCAGCGGCAGCAGCCTCCCGCAGCGCGCGGTCGGAGATGGCATGGCAGGAGCAAACGATCATGGGACCTCCGAAGGTGGCGTGGCTTCACGCCTCGATGCGCTTCACGTAGATCTCGCCCGCGATCTCCGGGTCGAGTGCGATGGTGGTCTCGCCCACCTCGATGACGAACGAGGGAGAGCGCTGGTGCAGCCGGATCTCGCTGCCCGGGATGACTCCCAGGGCCGCGAGCCGGTCCATGCGGTCGTGGAACCTCGGCGCGATGAAGACGATGCGCGCAGGCGTGCCGAGGTCGAAGGTCTTGAGGCCGGTGATCAGCGGCCGCACCGTCTTCTGCAGCGCGCCACAGCACGGGCCGGGCGGGATCGCCTTGCCGTGCGGGCAGGTCGGCGGATGACCCAGCAGCGTACACACCGAGTCGGTCGCCTCCGGGGAGAGGATGTGCTCCAGCTCGCAGGCCTGGCTCTCGGTCGCGTCCTCCGACAGGAGGAGCAGGTCGCGAAAGAACCGCTCGGTGAGCCGGTGCCGGCGCACCACGTCGCGCGCTCGGCGCTCACCGTCCACGGTGAGCTCGACGCGCCCCCCGGCGAGCTTGACGAGGCCAGCTTCCTCGAGCTCGCCCAGGTTCGCGGTGCTGGCGTCGCCGGCGTGGTTGCCGGCGTGGGCCACCACGCCGCCGGGATCGTCGCGACCCTGCTCGCGCTCGGTGAAGACGGCCTCCAGCAGCTCCTCGATTTGTTGCGCGTGCAGTGGGGTCACGGGTGCGTCCGGCGCCGCTCGAGAAACGCCTTGAGGCGCCCGGCGAGCCCGGTCTCCTGGGGGAAGCTGTACCTACAAGATGGGCAACAGATGACCTTGCAGCCCGTCGCCATCGGACAGCTGGGCCGGCATCCTTGCCCCTCGGCGTCAAACTCGGCCCCGCACAGCGGGCACCGCTCCATCCTCTTCACGAGTGCCGGCATCAGTAGAGCCACCGCATGAGGGCGTTCACCGTCGCGCCCACCGCCAGCGAGAACGGCAGGATGAAGGCGGCGATGGCGACGCCGGTCTTCCAGCCGCGCTCCTTCAGGACCATGAAGAAGTTGGCGATGCAGGGGATGAAGAGCGTGATGGTGGTGAGCGCGACCACCACCTCGATCTGCATCTCGCGCGTCATCGTTCCGGCCTTCATGAACGGCTGGTAATGCAGGAAGAGGCCAGCGGCGGCGTAGTCGCGGCGCAGGAAGCCGAGGATGAAGGCCACCGCCGCCTCCTTCGGGAGCTGCAGGAGGCCGACGACGACCGGCGCCGCTGCGCGCTCGAGGAGGCCGATCCCGTGCACGCGATCGAGCGCGTACAGGATGAGCGTACCGAGGATGAACAGCGGCAGCGCCTCGCGCAGGTACCACTCGATGCGCGCGAGCGTCTTCACCGCGACGTTGCCGGCCTGCGGGACGCGCAGGGGTGGCAGCTCGAGGATGAAGTCCGAGCCGCGGCCCGGGAGCACCTTCGCCGCGAGCCAGCCCACCAGGATGAGCGTCGCCACCACGGATCCCGCGAACCAGGCCGTCGCCGCCAGCGAGAGCCCTGCCACCATGGCGAGGATGACCGCCATCTGCGCGCTGCAGGGCACGCCCAGCGCGAGGAGCAGGGTCACGATGACGCGTTCCTTGCGCGTCTCCATGATGCGGGCGGTCATGGTGGCCATCGTGTCGCAGCCGAGCCCGAGCACCATGGGCAGGACCGCCTTGCCGTTCAGGCCCATCGACTTGAAGGTCCTGTTCACCATCACCGCCAGCCGCGGCAGGTAGCCCGAGTCCTCCAGGATGCTGAAGGCGATGAAGAAGGTCGTGACGATGGGCAGCACGATGGCGACGCCGTAGCTCAGGCCCATCGAGAAGAGGCCGTACCTGCCCACGATGAACCCGGCGTGCTCTCGGAAGGGCACCCCCGCCGGGCCCACCAGGAACTCCTGCGCGCCCTTCCAGGGCACGGCCCAGCGCAGGAACGCCTCCGTCCACGGGACGAGCCGGTCGTAGAAGACGGCGTTCTCGAGGAAGTCGACCGCCGTCTTGGCGCCGAAGACACCGACGAACTCGTAGGAGACGAAGAGCACGAAGGCCAGGACGGGCAGCCCCAGAAACCGGTCGGTGGACCACGCACCGAGCCTGCGTGCGAAGGTGCTCGCCGCCGACACGCGGCTGCGCGTGACCACCGCGTCGTGCAGGCGGTCCACCGCGGCCAGCCGCTGCTTCGAGACCACGAAGCGGAGCGACTCCGGGTAGCGCGCCGCCAGTCGCCGGCGCGCATCCTCGAGCCGCGCCAGGTCCACCTCTGCGATGTTCGCCGCCAGGTGCTCGCGGAGCGAGTCGTCGCCGACGAGCGCCATCAGCGCGACAGCGCGGCGGCTGAGGCCGCCCTTGGCTGGCAGGAGCGGCTCCACCTCGGCCAGCGCCGCCTCGATGGCGTCGTCGTAGCGCGGGGTGAACCCCGAGCGGCGCGCCGCGCCCAGCCCGGAGGTGAGCTGCGCGAGGCCCTTGCGCTCGATCGCGACGGTCGGCACCACGTCGACGCCCAAGGCCTGCGTGAGCTGCGCCACGTCGATGTGGAATCCCCGGCTCGCCGCCTCGTCGGCCATGTTGAGCGCGAGCGCGAAGGGCACACCCGCCTCGGCCAGCTGGGCGGTGAGGAGGAGCCCACGGCGCAGGTTCTTCGCGTCGCAGACCTGAACGCACACGTAATCGCGCTCCTTCATCAGGATGTCGCGCGTGACCTGCTCGTCCTCCGACATGGGCGTGAGGTTGTTGGTGCCCGGCGTGTCCATCACGTGCCACGGCTGCCCGGCGAGGGTCGCCGTGCCGCGCGTCACCTCCACGGTCGTGCCCGGGTAGTTCGAGACGGTGACGTACGTGCCGGTGAGCGCGCCGAACACGACGCTCTTCCCAACGTTCGGATTGCCGACCAGGATCACCGAACGGGTGGCGGCCACGACCCGCTTGTCGAGCGGCTCGGTCCGGAGCGCGTGGCGGGTGGCGGGAGCAGGCGGCGTCACGCGATGGACTCCCCCTTGGACGTCCCGCGGCGGCAGTCGCTGCAGCGGCCGTACAGCTCGACGCGGCGGCGGTCGATCTCGAACCCGTGGCGCCGGGCGACCCGGAGCTGGAGCTCCGAGATGCGGTCGCTCTCGAACTCGACGATCTCGCCGCACGACGTACAGATGAGGTGATCGTGGGCGTCGGAGTGACGCCGCGTGGAGGGCTCGTAGCGGGTCTGTCCCTCGCCGAAGCGACGCGGAACGGCCAGGCCGCACTCCGCCAGCAGCTTCATGGTTCGGTAGACGGTGGCCACCGAGACGCGCGGGTCCTGCTCCCTCACCCGCGCCACCAGGGCGTCCACCGGAACGTGCCCGCCCATGGCGAAGAAAGCCCGGGCGATGGCGTCGCGCTGGCGCGAGTGCTTGAGGCCCTTCTTCTGGATGAACTCGCCGAGCGCGGCGAGCGGATTGCGGTGACGTCCGCCCTTGTCGGTGACCATCCCACTTCCGGGCTTGTCGTCGGACGGAGGGGAGGGGCGGGAGGGCTGAGTCGGGTGAGGTGTCATCTTGATAACGATTATCACTATCAAAGCTAGGGCTTGCTGGCAAGCCCCGTGAAGCGGGGATCCGCGTGCAAAGCGTGCGCGACGTCATCGGATTCGCCATCCCCGCGAGACCACTGCGGTCATGATTTGATTCGGATCATTTATCATGCGCGGCGATGACCCGAGCACATCGAAGCGCATCAGGGAACGACGACGCCCTGCGACTTCCACCACGCGCGCCAGCGCTGCGGCGCCTCCACGCCCTCCCCGCCCGCGTCGGTCCCAGCGAGGGCGATGAGCGACGCGCGTGCCTGCCGCCTCGCCTCGGGCGAGGAGTCCTCGAGCAGCTGCACCAGGCGCGGCACGTAGCGGAGCGCGTCGGAGCGATCGCGATGGCGCGCCAGCTCCGCCGCCAGCGCGCGTGCCTCCGCGTCGGGCGATCCCAGGTGTCGTGACAGGTCCACTACCCGTACGGTACCGGCAGCACGCCAGCGATCGAGCGATCCGGGCAGCGCCAGCGTCATCACGAGCACCATGAGGCCAACCTGCACGAACGCCTTGCCCGCGTGGTAGCGCCCGGCGCGCACCAGCGCGAAGCGGTATGCAGCGAAGAGCGCGACGAAGGCCGCCAACAGCCCCGGCGCCACGATGAGGGCCGCGCGAGGAGCCCTCCCCTCGCGAACCGCCTGCTCCAGGACCGGCGCGCCGAAGAGGGTCACCGCCGCCGCCGCGATGAGGAGGAGATACAGGAACACCCTCGCCCGCCGGACGATCGGGGGCACGGCCGCCGTCCTGTCCATCTGCAGCACCGCCACTGTGGTCCTGTTCTACTACTTCCGAGAATCGTCGAGCGGCGCGACAACCCAGAACGACAACCCAGAACAGCGAAAGGCAAGTCCAAAACCCCTTTTAGACCACGCCCGCTCCGGCGCCGCCACCCGGGAGGTGCGCGCCGCTTGACTTGCCAGCTGGGCTCGCGCAGCTTCCGCTCCCCATGCTGGAGATCGACGACGAGCTGGTGGCCCGGACCATCGAGTGGTGTTCGGAAGCCCACCGGCCGGTCAGCGCCGACGAGGTCCGCAGCGCGCTCTCCCTGCTCTCCTGGGACGAGCTGCTGGCCGTGCGCGCGGTGCTCGCCGACCCGCCGCCGACCCATCCCCTAGGTCCTCTCGCGCTCGTCGACCTCGCGCGCGGCACCGCTCCCGAGCTGGCGGCGGATCGCGAGCGGAGGAGGTGCGAAACCGACCTTCTCCCGCTCTCCTCGACGGACCCCGAGCGGCTCCCTCTCGTGGCCGGAGCACGGTCGGAGGGAGAGAACTCTCGTCGGCACAGGCCGCGGCTCGGCACGGAGCCACCCTCGCCCGCCCACGAGAAGGGCAAACGTGCCGCCTCGGGGCCGGTGATCCGGCGCGCTCGGGACCGGGTGAAGCCCAGGCCGAGGCAGCCCGAGCGGGTGCTGCCTCTCGTGGACGACCTCCTCGCCAGCGAGGGACGCACCGTCCTGGAGCGCCTCATCCGGCAGCACGGTGCGCGCCGCGCCAGAATCGCCGAGGCACTTGCGAAGGGCTGGCGCCGCGTCGACGGCGCCGCGCCAGGCGAAGAGGAGCTGTCGCGTCTCCTCGACCTGCACGGCCTCGCGCGCGGTTTCGAGAGCCGCGAGCGCGACGAGTTGCTCCACGTGCTCCGAGCCGCGGCCGGACTGAGGACCCGCGCCGCCGATGCGGTTGGAGTGACGCCAGCGGTCTTCGACACCGCCCTGGAGCGACTCGGCGCGAGCGGCGAGGCGGACTCGATCCGGGCGGCGCATCGCGACGAGCTGCGCCGGCGCGCCACGCTCTCCGAGCGTGTGCGCATGCTGCTGGGGGAGGCGGAGCGGCTCGCCGATCTCGACCTGCTGGCCGAGATGGAGGCGGACGTGCGCGCGCGGCTCCCCCAGCTCGTGCGCGCCTTGCGGCCCTCGCGGGCGGTACCCCTGGCCATGGCTCTGGCGCGCAGCCTGGCGGTGGAGTCGAGCGACGTCGACGCGCTGGTGCTCCGCCTCGGCCTGGACCTCGGAGAGCGGCGCGCCCCACAGCGCGCGCCGTCCCCCTCCCGCGATCGCCCGCCTCGACCGGCGCGTGTCGAGGGCGGTACGCCGCGGGGCCGCGACGGACGTCCCGAGCGCGCGCACGGCCAGGATCGACCCGGCCGAGGAGAGACTCCTGCCACCCGCGACCGTCCGCGGCCTCAGCGCGGTGACCGCACTCCTCCCCCATCTTTCCGTCGCGCGGGAGAGGGTGGCACGGCACGCAAGCGGCCGACCGGACGCGGTCAGTCCAAGGGCACGCAGGACGCCAGCAGGCCAGGAGGCCCCAAACCGGGCGGCCATCCCCGACCAGGAGGTCGCGCGGGGCGCGGCTGATTCCCGAGCGAGGCGAGCTTGGCCAAATCCGGCGGGCCACCTATCATCGGCGCGTGCCAATCTACGAGTATCTCTGCGAGGGCTGCGGCCTCATCTCCGAGGTGATTCAGAAGGTCTCCGATCCGTCTCCGAGGAGTTGCCCGGAGTGTGGGTCCAAGAAGATTGCGAAGCTCGTGTCGAGGAGCGCGTTCCAGCTCAAGGGCGGAGGCTGGTACGCCGATCTCTACTCTTCGAAGAAGAAGGGCGGACAAGGCGGCGACGCCGCGGCGGCGCCTGGGTCGAAGGAGGCGTCTTCTTCCGACAAGCCGGCGTCCTCCGACAAACCCGACAAGCCGGCATCCTCCGACAAGCCCGATAAGCCGGCCTCGAAGGACAAGCCGGCGGCGGAGGCGAAGCCCGCCGGGAAGAAGAAGGTCGAGGGCTGAAGAGCATGCCCCGACAGCCGACGGTGCTCGTCGTCGACGACGACTCGAGCATACGCCAGACCATGGAAGCGATCGTCTGCTCGGCCGGCATGAAGCCCCTCAGCGCCGCGAGCGGCGAGGAGGGCCTCCAGATCCTCCGCCGTTCCTCCGTCGACATCATCCTGCTCGACGTCCAGCTGCCCGGTATGGGTGGGCTCGACGTCCTCCGACACGTGCGGGAGACGCACCCGGACGTGGGCGTCATCGTCGTCTCGGTGGTGAAGGACATCCCCGTCGCGGTGGAGGCCATCAAGCTCGGCGCGCTCGACTACGTGACCAAGGACTTCTCGCCGGGCGAGCTCTCGGCGCGCGTCTCGAAGTCGCTCGAGCACCTCCGGGCTGCGCGCGAGCTGGCGTGGCTGCGCGAGGAGGTGGCCGCGCGCGGCAACAAGCCCATGATCGTGGGCCGCTCCCCTGCTATGGCGGCGGTGGTGGCGGTGGCCAACAAGGTGGCTCCCAAGCCGGTGACGATCCTCATCACGGGAGAGAGCGGCACCGGCAAGGAGGTCCTCGCCCGGTACATCCACCAGCACTCAGACCGCGCGCACGGTCCCTTCGTGGCGGTCAACCTGCCCGCCATGCCGAGCGAGCTGGTCGAGAGCTCTCTCTTCGGGCACGAGAAGGGCTCTTTCACGGGCGCCACGCGCCAGAGCTACGGCAAGTTCGAGCTGGCCAACGGCGGCACCCTGTTCCTGGACGAGATCGGGGAGCTGAAGCTGGATCTCCAGGCGAAGCTCCTGCGGGCGCTGCAGGAGCGCGAGATCGAGCGCGTGGGGGGCGCGCGGCCCATTCCCGTCGAGGTGCGGGTGGTGGCCGCCACCAATCGCCAGCTCGACAAGCTCATCGGCGAGGGCCGCTTCCGCGAGGATCTCTACTGGCGCCTGAAGGTGGTGCCGATCGAGCTCCCACCGCTGCGCAGCCGGCGCGAGGACATCCGCGAGCTGGCGGAGCACTTTGTCACCCGCTTCGCCGCCGCCTACGGCCGCCCGCCGCAGACGCTCACCGACGGCGCGGTGGCGCTCCTGCAGCGCTACGGCTGGCCCGGCAACATCCGTGAGCTGGGAAACCTCGTCGAGCGGCTGGTGGTGGTCTGCGACGCGCCGGTGGTGGACGAGACCGAGCTGCCGCTCGAGATCACCGTCAACGCAGGGCCGACCAGGGAAGCCGAGCGCGAGTCCACGTTCAACGCCGCGATGTCGGTCTTCGAGAAGGGTTACCTGCGCAAGGTGCTGGCCCAGATGGGCTGGAACCGCCGACGCGCCGCGGAACGGCTCGGCATCGGCTACTCCACGCTCAAGGCAAAGCTCAAGCTCCACGGAATCGGCCCCGCCGTGGAGGACGAGGCCGAAGAGGGGTGAAGACCGCTCGCGTCGCTCGAGCGCTGATGGCGCAACCCACTTGAAGTGACGCTCGAGATGGGGGGCGCGGGGGGAGAGTTCTCCCCTCCGCTTGAGGCGCCGCAAGGCGCCGGACATCAGCTCACAGCGGCGGCGGTGACGCTGGAGAATCACATCAACTGGTCGCCGCTGTGAGTTCCCGAGTCGCATGGTCGCTTCGCCATCGGTCAGGCCGTGCCTGTGGGTGCGGACGCGGACCGTTCCGGCGCGTCGATGCGGGGCAACGTGATGCGGAAGGTGGACCCCCGCTTCGGCGTGCTCTCGGCGCTCACGGACCCGCCTTGCGCGACCACGATCCGCTTCACGTTCGGCAACCCCATGCCGAGGTGTGCGCCCGTGCGCTTGGTGGAGGTGAAGGCGTCGAAGATGCGCGGGAGGCGCTCGGGGTCGATACCCTGGCCGTGGTCGACCACCGCCAGCTGCGCCTCGCCCCCGCTCGCCGACACGACCAGCCGCACCTCGCCTCCGCGCGCCGTCGCCTCCACCGCGTTCGATACGAGGTTCAGCGCGGCGCGCTCGAGCAGGTAGCGATCGCCGCTGACCCAGGCCGCGCCACCGGACGGCTCCACGGCCAGGCCAACGCCCATCTGCTGCGCGTGCGCCGCGGCGGTGCGGCACACGCTCTGCGCGAACGCGTCGAGGTCGAGAGGCAGCAGGTCGGCAACGCGGACGTCGCGCGATAGGTCGGCGAAGTCTGCGACGAACTTGCGCAGCGTCGCCACCTCGGAGCGAAGGTTGTCGCGGATGCGCGGCATGAAGGACGCTTCGCCCGTCTCGGCCAGGCCCGCCGTCTGCTGGAGGATGGCGACGCGGTGGCCGAGGTCGTGCGTGATGCCCGCGGCGATGCGGCCCGCCGTCCGCCAGCGCTCCTCCACCTCCAGCTCGGCGAGCACGCGCTGCGACTGGCGCACGCCCACCGCGATCGACAGCGCGAGCGCCACCACGGCGAAGGCGGCCAGCACCACCTGGGCCGTGCGGGCCGGCCGCAGCGCCTCCGAGGCGGGTTGCTCCACCACCACGACCCAGCCGCTGTCGGGCAGGACGGCCCAGCCCGCCAGGACCTCCTCGCCCAGCGGCCCTGGGTAGCGAGCCGGCGCGGACGATGGGTCGGCCACCGCGCGGGCCACCAGCGCGCTCTCCGGGACGGGCTCGCCGGTGAGGATGGCGCCCCGCAGCGCACCCGCACCCGACGCGATCAGCCGGCCGGTGCGGTCGAAGGCCAGCGCGTACCCCGATCCGCTCACGCGGATCCGTTGCACGAAGCGCCACAGCTCGAGCAGGTCGAAACGGGCGCACACCGCCCAGCCCGGGCGCGAGCGCGCGGGGACGCAAGTGTCGAGCGCGGGCGTGCCGTCTGCGCCGATGTAGATTTCGGAGGATACTTCGCGCCCGCCTCGCGCCGTCGCCACGGCCTTGCCATCCAACTGCGGCGGTAGCTCGGCGGCCTGGGTGTCGGGGCCCACCAGGGACACCCGTCCCAGGCCGGGCGCGTCGAGCGCGACCTCCTCCAGGCGCCGCGCCGCGTCGGGCGCAGCCGCGATCGCGGCCGCCACCGCGCGCAAGGTCTCGCGCTGTCCACCGACGTACGCCTCGATCCGGGCCGCGGCCTGCGCCGACACCTGGCGTAGCGTCTCCTGCGCGCTGCTCTCGCTGCGGCGCCCCAGGACCTCGATCGCGATGGCTCCCACCGCCAAGATAGGGGCGACGCCCGCCAGCGCCACCAGCGCCGCCAGGCGCATCGCCATCCCGCGCCGGTTCACGCGACGCCCTCCCACGCGTCAACCGGGCAGTCTTCGAGACGCGCGTCGGAGGCAGCGGTGCGTTCGCAGCGCTGAGCGAGGCGGCGGCTCAAGGAGAGACCTCCCAGTCCGGCAAGGGGTCGAGTAGCCCCCACGAGCCGAGCGTCGCGTTCTTGAGTCGGGCGTCGACGGCGGCGATGCGCTCCCGGCGGCAGAGGAAGAGCACCGGCGGATCCCTCTTCAGCTCGACCTCGGCGCGCTCGAAGTCACCCGCCTCGACAGCGGCGTCGTAGGCCGGGTTCGAGTAGCCGGACACATTCCAGGGACCATTCGCCTTCCAGTAGAGCGCGCCGATCATGGGCGGCCAGACGAGGACGTTGTCGATGGCGATACCGTGATCGCGCGCATACCATGCCTCGTCGGGACCCAGCCGGATAAGATCCCCTCCCCTCGATCCGAGCCCACGCCTGATCGCGAGCCCAGCCCGGTCGATGGTCGCGTCGAGCGCGACGACCGTGATCGCGAGGGGCGGCCCGGTGGGGAGCGGCGCGGCCTGCCACCGCCCGGAGGGTGGCCCGCAACTCTTGCCCTGCGCCAGTTCTTCGATCTCCTCGATGGGTAGCGCCCGGGAGATGGCGTGGCGCAGGCCCGGATCGAGGCGGCGCGAGTTGAGGATCACCGCCGGCGCGTGGGGGCCGCGGCTCCGTATGGCGCGAAGCCCGGGGACGCCTTCGACCAGCTCCACCTGG
>Ga0154716_1070_pt13 | contig 12804 bp, 11 predicted proteins | sample Rifle2008BG16ft_FD_105724 | JGI IMG/M metagenome (GOLD analysis project Ga0154716, IMG submission 105724) | Anaeromyxobacter sp. RBG_16_69_14
GGGAGAGTTCTCCCCTCCGCTTGAGGCGCCGCAAGGCGCCGGGCATCAGCTCACAGCGGCGGCGGTGACGCTGGAGAATCACATCAACTGGTCGCCGCTGTGAGGCCCGAGGTTCCTTGTTTCCCCGCCAGATGAAAGGAGAGTCGCCATGTGGGAAGACGTTCAGCAGGCATTCAGCAAGGGAGTCCACCGCGTCGCGCTCGCGGTGGCCGGGTTCCTCCCCGGTGTGCTCACCATGCTGCTCGTGCTCGCCTTCGCCGTCGGAATCGCCTATCTGGTGCGCTTCGCGCTACGCCGCTCGCTGGTCGGCATGGACTTCGACCGGCGCGTGCATCGCTGGGGTTTCACACCGACCGCCGAGTGGGCGCCCAGGCATTCACCGAGCGCCATCGCCGCGCACGCGGGCTTCTGGTTCGTCCTCCTGGTAGGCTTCCTGGCCGGCCTGAAATCGGTCGAGACCTCCGTCACCGACGATCTGGCGTCGGGCGCGCTCGCCTACCTCCCGAACCTGCTCGCGGCCGGTCTCGTCTTCGCGGTGGGTATCGCGGTGGCCCGCTTCCTGGAGCGCACCGCCCTCATCAACGCCGTGAACATGCAGATCCAATCGGCGCGCCTCCTTAGCCTTGGGGTGAAGTGGTTGGTCGTGCTCTTCGTCATCGCGCTCTCGCTCCAGCAGCTCCGCCTCGGGGGCGCCGTCCTCACCGTCTCCTTCGCCGTCCTCTTTGGCGGTATCGTGCTGGCGCTCGCGCTGGCGATCGGCCTCGGCTCGCGCGAGGCGGTGACCCGGGGCTGGCAGCAGCGTCGGCAGGAGGGGGCCCGCGGCGAGGCCGCGGAGGAGGCGAATGAGATCCACCACATGTGAGCGGGCGCCGTCGCGGCGCCGCGCCGGCGTCCTGCTCCATCCCACCTCGCTCCCCGGCCCGCACGGGATCGGCGACCTCGGCTCCGCCGCGCGCCGGTTTGCCGACTTCCTGGCCGCGGCGGGTCAGGCGGTCTGGCAGGTGCTGCCGCTCGCGCCGACGGGCTACGGCGACTCGCCCTACCAGGCGCTCTCGGCCTTTGCGGGCAACCCGCTCCTGGTGTCGCTGGAGGACCTCCGGGACGAGGGCTGGCTCGCGGACGAGGACCTGGCGGGCGCGGCGGGAGACGGCCCCCCGCCCTTCGCCGCGTCGGTCGTCGAGTACGCGCGCGTCTCCCGCTTCAAGTCGGCGCTTCTGCGCCGGGCCGCGGAGCGCTTCGCGCAGCGCGCCACGGCTGCCGAGCAGGCTGCGCTGGCGGCCTTCCGCGGGCGGGAGGCGCTCTGGCTCGAGGATCTGGCGCTCTTCCTCGCCCTCAAGGACCGCCACGGCGGCGTCGCCTGGATCGGCTGGGAAGGGCAGCTCGCCCGGCGTGATCCGCGCGCGCTGGCGGTCGCCCGGCGCGAGCACGCCGCCGACATCCACTGCCACGTCTTCGCGCAATGGGTCTTCCATCGGCAGTGGGGCCGCCTCCGGGATCACGCCCGCGCGCGTGGCGTGGCGCTCATGGGCGACCTACCTATCTACCTCGCGCACGACAGCGCCGAGGTGTGGGCGCGCCCGCGGCTCTTTCGCATCGACGCGGCAGGAGAGCCGCAGGCCGTGGCGGGCGTGCCGCCCGACTACTTCAGCGCCACCGGGCAGCTGTGGGGGAACCCGCTCCACGACTGGGCGGCCCAGGCGGCGGACGGCTACGCCTTCTGGGTGGAGCGCATGCGCCACAACCTGCGCCTCTACGACCTCGTCCGCGTCGATCACTTCCGAGGCTTCGAGGCATACTGGCAGGTGCCGGCTGGCGCCGCGACCGCGCAGGAAGGGCGGTGGGTGAAGGGCCCAGGAGCGGCTCTCTTCGAGGCCGTCGAAGCGGATCTGGGCCCGCTGCCGCTCGTTGCGGAGAACCTGGGCGTGATCACGCCAGAGGTGGAGCTGCTCCGGCGGCACTTCCGCTTCCCGGGCATGGCCGTCCTCCAGTTCGCCTTCGGCAGGGATCCGCAGGCGGACAGCTTCAAGCCCCACAACTACGAGAGGGACCTCGTCGCCTACACCGGGACGCACGACAACGACACGGTGCTCGGCTGGTGGGCGAGCAGCGCAGGGGCGGGCTCCACCCGCACCGAGGAGGAGATCGAGGTCGAGCGCGCGCACGCGAAGGCCTACCTCGCCACCGATGGGGGCGAGATGAACTGGGTGCTCCTGCGCGCCGTCTACGCCTCGGTCGCCGAGCTGGCCATGGCGCCGCTCCAGGACCTGCTCGGGCTTTCGAGCGAAGCTCGAATGAACACGCCGTCGACCCCGAGCGGCAACTGGCGCTGGCGTTTCGAGGAGCGCGCTCTCACGCCGGCGCTCGCCGAGCGGGTGCGCGGCCTGGCTGAGCTTTACGGACGCGCGCCCGGCCACTGATAGCGCATGCCACATGAACTGACGCTCGAGATGGGGGGCGCGGGGGGAGAGTTCTCCCCTCCGCTTGAGGCGCCGCAAGGCGCCGGACATCAGCTCACAGCGGCGGCCGTGCCGCTGGAGAATCACATCAACTGGTCGCGCTGTGACTCAGCGGCCGCGCGAACGTGCTTCACCGCGTCGGTGACGCCATGTCGCGCGCGCTCACCTCTTGGGCGCCGAACACGACGAACTCGGCGAGGCGCGCTCCGACCTCGCCCGGCAAGGACTTGTCGGTCCCACCCATCGTCCAGGCGCCGCCGAAGGCGTTGGTGTCGTCGCCGACCTGGCTCTTGCTGACGACGGCGCCTGTCTGGGCGTCGACGAGGGTCACGTTGAACTCCATGTCCGACTTTCCGGCCATGGCGCCGAGCCAGAACCGGGCGCCGCCGCCGACGATCCGGAGCGAGGTGAGCTCGGCCCGTACGATCATGGCCGCCTGCTTGGTGGCGAGGGTGCGTGACTTCACGGTCTCGAAGAGCCCGGAGGTGGCCAGCTGCCCGACGCAGGCCGACTGCGCCTTCTCCACGTGTGGCGCCGGCTCCTTCTCCGCCACCCCGTCCGGAGCGATCGTGAAGGGCTCGACGTAGATCGTCGCGTACTTCATGTCGTCCTTCGTCAGCTTCAGCGCTGCGGGAGCGGGCGACTCTGCCCTCTGGGCAGCGCACGCGAGCAAGAGCAGCGACAGGGCGAGGTAAGTGACCAGCTTCGAATTCAGGATGCGCTTCGGCATGTCTTGCCTTTCACCGGTGGATTGCCGCACGTCATGCACGAGCCCGAGGAGGCCCCTCGGCAGGAAAGCGAGCGTTGCGGTCGTTGCCACGGCCCCCGACCGCGGGAGGAGCCCTCACCGGCGGTGCTTCACCTGGAAGTGCTGCCTCCCTGGCTCTCGCTCCAAGTAGTTTACCTGTGCCCAGGGGCGAACGCGAGGCGGGAACGCGGCCGGTCGACACCGACACGTCGCGAGTCGCGAGAGGGGCCCCTACGGCAGGTCGGCCGGCTCGGTCAGCTCGAACCAGTAGAAGCCGTACGCGCCGAGGGTGATCGGGTAGTTCGCGTCGCCGATGCACGGGAACTCGGTGTACCCGAACATCTCCACCGGCGTGTGGCCGCGGAAGCGCTGCAGGGGGAGCTGCGCCGGCTGGGCGAAGCGCGAGAAGTTGGCGACGCACAGGATCACGTCGCGCTCCCAGCGGCGCAGGTAGGCGATCACGGCGCGGTTCTCGACCGGCAGGAACTCGATGGAGCCGCGGCCGAAGACCTTGAAGAGCTTCCTCAGCCTGATCATGTTGCGCATCCAGGCGAGGAGCGAGGACGGGTTCTCGAGCTGCGCCTCCACGTTCACGGTCTGATAACCGTAGACCGGGTCCATGATGGGCGGGCTGTACAGTGCCGCAGGGTTGGCGCGTGAGAAGCCGCCGTTGCGATCGGCGCTCCACTGCATGGGCGTGCGCACCCCGTGCCGGTCGCCCAGGTAGACGTTGTCGCCCATCCCGATCTCGTCGCCGTAGTAGAGGATGGGCGTGCCGGGGAAGGAGAAGAGCACGCTGTTGAGGAGCTCGATCCGCCGATGGCTCCCGTCCACGAGCGGCGCGAGACGGCGACGGATACCCAGGTTGAGGCGCATTCTCGGATCTGCGCTGTAGGCGAGGTACATGTAGTCCCGCTCGTCGTTCGTCACCATCTCGAGCGTCAGCTCGTCGTGGTTGCGCAGGAAGAGTCCCCACTGGCAGCTCTCGGGGATGGCCGGTGTCTGCGCCATGATGTCGACGATGGGCTTCGTGTCCTCGAGCCGCAGGGCCATGAAGACGCGTGGCATGAGCGGGAAGTGGAACGCCATGTGGCACTCGTCGCCCTCGGAGAAGTAGGGTCGGACGTCGGCGGGCCACTGGTTTGCCTCGGCGAGCAGCAGGCAGTCGGGGTGGCTCTGGTCGACGAAGGCGCGGATCTTCTTGATCACCTCGTGGGTCGCGGGGAGGTTCTCGCAGCTCGTGCCCTCTGCCTCGCACAGGTAGGGGATGGCGTCGAGCCGGAAGCCGTCGACGCCCATGTCCAGCCAGAACCGCATCACCTCGAGCAGTTCGCGCAGGACGCGTGGGCTCTCGAAGTTGAGGTCGGGCTGGTGGCTGAAGAAGCGGTGCCAGTAGTAGGCGTGCGCCTCCTGGTCCCAGGTCCAGTTCGACTTCTCGGTGTCGGTGAAGATGATGCGGGCGTCCTTGTATTTCTGGTCGGTGTCGCTCCAGACGTACATCTCGCGCTCGGGGGAGCCCTGGGGCGCGCGCCGCGCGGCCTTGAACCAAGGGTGCTGGTCCGAGGTGTGGTTCACCACCAGCTCGACGAGGACACGGATGTCCCGCCCGTGGGCGGCGGCCACGAGGCGCCTGAAGTCGTCCAGGGTCCCGTAGTTCGGGCTCACGTCGCGGTAGCCGGAGATGTCGTAGCCGTCGTCGCGCTGCGGGGAGGGGAAGAAGGGCAGGAGCCAGAGGCACGTGATGCCGAGGTCTTGCAGGTAATCCAGCTTGTCGATGAGGCCGGGGAAGTCACCTATGCCGTCGTTGTTCCTGTCGAAGAAGGCTCGGACGTGCGTCTCGTAGACGACGGCGTCCTTGTACCAGAGGGGATCGCGCAGGCGGGCCATGTGGCTGAGGGCGCCAGGAGTCGCGGCGCCTGCTTCAAACGTAGCGCTGCCATGCCAGCGCGCCACCCGGCGACACTGGCGCAGTCGCTGGCCGCCACGTCGGCTGGCCCGCCTGTTGCCAGCTCTGCGAGTTTCTTGGCAGACCGCGTCGAAGACTCTCGGGGCCCGGTTCGGGGCGCAGCTCCTCCATGGGGCTGTCGCGACACGGACTGCCCGTGGGAAGCTGGTTTCGGCGGGGGGAGAAGGGACGACGGACATGAGCCGAAAGAAGGACAGGCGCATCGACGCTCGGTTCCCGCTGGTCCTGACCGTGGACTTCCACGGTGCGCCGGATGTGGTGCACGACTACACCGAGAACCTCTCCGCGGGAGGTCTCTTCATCCGGACCGAGCGCTCCTTCTCCCCGGGTGAGAGGGTGTCGCTCGTGCTCTCCTTTCCCGGGCTGCTCGTGCCGCAGGAGCTGGAGGTCGAGGTCCTGCGCGGGCGCGCCGCCGGGCCAAAGGGACCCGCCGGGGTCGCCGTGGTGGTGCCCGAGGATGCGCACGACTCGAGGCAGCGGCTCGAGACCCTGACTCAGGCGGTGCGCGGCGCGGGACCCGTGCCGTACCGCCTGCTCCTCGTCGAGGACAACTCGCTCGTGGCCGCCATGTACACCTCGGCCCTGAAGAGGCTCTCAGGGCAGGAAGGCCTGGGTGGCATCGCCGTCGAGATCGCCACCGACGGCGAGAAGGCCGCCGACCGGCTGCGCAGGCTGCCGCGCATCGACATGGTCGTCACGGATGTCTACCTGCCCATGATGAGCGGTCTCGCACTGCTCGAGGAGATGCGCTCCGAGCCAGGATTGGCGAGCATACCGGTCATCGTGATCAGCGCTGGCAGCGGGGAAGAGCGCTCGCACGCGGCCCGGCTGGGAGCGAAACTCTTCCTCCAGAAGCCCGTGAAGTGCCAGGACATCGTGGGGACCATCCGCGCACTCCTCGCCGCGAAGGCGCAAGGCGGGGGCGCCGCGAAATAGTCCAGTCTTCGTAGGGCGGGGCTTGTCCCCCGCCGGGCGACTTGCGGCTGGGGACGCCCTACAAGACGCGTTCATGCCAAGCCCCCAACGGGTGCGGGTGCGCGCCTTGGCACGCACCTCCGCCCCCGAATGAGGCGTTCGCCGGCGCGCGCTTGACGACCCTGGCGCAGAAGCTCATAAACGATTCAACGCGTGCCGGCTTACCGCTGGCAAGGGAGCAGGTAGTGAGTGCTCCGCGCAGTTGAAGGGTCCGCCTGGAGCGGACCCTTCGTGTTCTTGGCGCGGCCTCATCCATCCGTTGCCGTTGCGGCGCGGCCCGGTTAGCCTGGGCGGCGCATGGCGAACCTCGCGGCGCACATCACGGGCACGGTGGTCAAGATCGAGAAGAAGCCGGGCGATTCCGTGAGCGCCGGCGAGCCGATCGTCATCCTCGAGTCGATGAAGATGGAGATGCCGCTCGAGGCGCAGAGCGCCGGCAAGGTGAAGGAGATCCGCTGCAGCGAGGGGCAGGCGGTGAGCGAGGGCGACGTCCTCGTGGTGCTCGAGTGACCGTGGGCGCGCTCCGCACGGAGGACCGTGCGAGCGTCCGCGTCATCACCCTCGACAACCCGCGGAAGCGGAACGCGCTGGACTTCGCCAGTCTGGCCGAGCTCACCGCCGCCTGCGCCGCGGCGGCACGGGACGGCGTGCGCTGCCTTGTCTTCCGCGGAGCGGGAGACAGGGCCTTCTGCTCTGGCTTCGACATCGAGGCCATCCCGGTCGGCCCGCAAGAGGGCGACCGACCCGATCTGGCGGTGGAGCGCACCATGGAGGCGGTCGAGGCGGTGCCGTGTCCCACCATCGCGTTCCTCAACGGGTCCGCCTTCGGCGCGGGCGGGGAGCTCGCTGCCACGTGCGACTTGCGCGTGGCCCGGCCCGACGTCGCGATCGGGATGCCGCCAGCGAAGCTAGGTGTGGTCTACGCGCCGGCTGGCCTGCGGCGCTTCCTCCACCTGGTCGGCCCGTCGCGCGCGCGAGAGATGTTTTTCACCGGTCGGCCGGTCGAGGCGGCCGAGGCGCTCGCCATCGGCCTGGTGGATCGCGTGGTCCCGGCGAACGAGGCGGAGGGAGCGACGCTCGCCCTCGCCGACGAGATCGCCGGGAATGCGCCGCTGGCGGTGCAGGGCATGAAGCGGATTCTGCGACTCCTCGACGCCGCCGCCGAGCGTGGCTTCACCAACGCCGAGCGCGACGAGATCGCGCAGCTGCGCCAGCGTGCCTTCGAAAGCGACGACGTGCGAGAGGGGCGCGAAGCATTTCTCGTGAGGCGACCGGCCAGGTTCCGCGGCCTTTGAATCACAGAGGGCCGACCGGCCGGTTACTTGCTCTCTTTCGGGCGCGCTCCGCCGCGCAAGTGCACGGGGGCGAGGGTGCGGAAGAAGCGCTGACCGTCCTTCTCCGGGAGCACGACGAACTGATCCAGTTCGTGGCCTGGCAAGGCGAGGTCGAGCCGGTGGCGCTCGTCGAGCCGGACGTTTTCGATCGTGAGCGGGGTCACGCCCGCCGCGTGCTCGTCGATCTGCACCTGCGCTCCGGGCGGTGCGCTCTCCACGATGATGGCCCCCAGCGCCCCGGCCAGAGTGGCGTGGACACGCCGCACCAGCTTGCCGAGTTGTGGCTCCACCGGCACGGTGACGCTCTTGCGATCCTTTGCGGAGACGACGACCGAGAACGGCCGGGAGAGATCGACCCCCTCCACCACGGTCGGCGTCGGTGCCGCCATGTCGCGGCCGTCCACCGTCACCCGCGCACCCGGCGGATCGGAGGTGACAACGAGTACGCCGGGCCTGAGCCACAGCTCGGCGGCCCAGGTGCCCGCGGCCGCGAGGCCTGCCAGCACCAGAGCCAGCACGGTCGTCTTCCAGAACCCGAGCCCGCGGCGGAGTGGCTTCGGCCGTGGCCGCTCCAGGCCATGCCCGACCGGCGTCGACTGCGGCCCCAGGCTCGCCTCGAAGTCGGCGATCGGTACGACCTCCCGCATCGACGCGGGCGGCACCACCGGCGCCCCGCCACCGGCGCCCTGCTGTATCTCGAGCAGGTGCTGCAGGACCTTCACCACCAGGACGTCGTGGGCGCGCGCCGCGCGCTGGCGAGCGATGCGATCGGCGAACACCTGGCGCATCTGTTGTCCGAGCAGATCCTGGATGGCGCTGTGCGGGGTGGGAAAGAGAACGTCGACCAGCGCGTCGGCGAACGCCCGCGCGCTCGGATAGCGCTTCTCCGGATCCCAGGCGAGCGCGTGCGCCAGGATGGCGTCGAGCTCCCTGGGGATGCGGTTGTCGATCGCGGAGGGCGCCGGGACCTTCGCCTTGCGCGAGGCGACGAGCGACTCGACGTCGGTCGCCTTGGGGAACGGCTTCTGATGGGTGAGGAGCTCGTAGAGGATGATGCCGGCGGCGAGGAGGTCGACCCGGTGGTCCCAGGGCTTCTCGATCGAAGCCTGCTCGGGCGCGACGTACCCGAGCTTCCCCATCAGCATCCCCTCCTTGTAATTGGAGAGGCCGGTGGCGGCGCGCGCGATCCCAAAGTCGAGCAGCTTGAGCTCACCCTCCCACGAGACGAGCGCGTTGTCGGGTGACACGTCGCAGTGGACGACCCTGAGCGGCTCGCCGCCGGCGTCGGTCTTGCGGTGCGCGTAGTCGAGGCCGTGCAAGAGCTGCAGCACGATGAAGATGGCCTGTTCGGGTGTGAGCGTGGTGCTGGCACGCGCGAAGGCGGCCATCATCTCCTTCATGGAGACGCCGTAGACGAGCTCCATGGCGATGAAGTAGGCGCCCTCGACCTCACCGCACTCGTAGATCTGCGCGATGTTGGAGTGGGTGAGCTGTGCGGTGAGCTTCGCCTCGTTCACCAGCATCTTGATGAAGCCCTGGTCCCGCGAGCGAGCGGGCAGGATGCGCTTCAGTGCCAGCTCCTTCTCGAAGCCGGCCGCCCCCACCACCTTGGCGCGATAGATCTCGGCCATCCCCCCGACGGCGAGCCGCTGGAGGACGAGGAACTTGCCGAACAGGTGGGGCTTGAAGTCCAGCTGCGAGGCGCGAGCGGGCTCGACCACATAGAGATGTTATCGCGCTCCCGGGGGAGGGGCCAAGGACCCGCCCCGCCTCACGACGTGGGCCGCGGGGACGATCGCCTGTTAATCTCCCCCGCCGTGACGTCCTTCCCCGAACCTGCGCCCCCTGCGGCAGGGCAGCCTTCGCCGGCGCCCGCCCGCTTGGCGCGCTGGCGGGCGCTCCCGCGCGCTCGCTGGCGAGCGCTCCCTGAGGAGGGGCGCGGGGTCTTCCTGGTCGTTTCATTCGCGTCGCTGGTGTTCCTCCCTTGGCTGGGGACGGTGGGGTTCTGGGATCCCTGGGAGCCGCACTACGCCGAGGTGGCGCGGCAGATGCTCGTCCGCGGCGACTACGTCCACCCATACTGGGAGAGCGCGTACTTCTTCTCGAAGCCGGTGCTCCTCATGTGGATGACCGCAGTCGCCATGCTCCTCGTCGGCGTCCACGACCACGCGCTGCCCGCGGGCTCGTTCCCGGGCACCCCGACCCCGAGCGGCGTCTCCGTCTACGCGGAGTGGGCGTTGCGCCTACCGATCGCCCTCCTCGCGATCGTCGCGTGTGCGCTCGTCTTCGTGGCCGTGAAGCGGCTCGTGTCTCGGCGCGCCGGCTACGTCGCTGCGGCGGCGCTCGCGACCATGCCCTTCTACTTCCTCATGGCGCGCCAGGCGATCACCGACATGCCGTTCGTCGCGCTCATGACCTCCGGCGCGATGTGCTTCGCCATAGCGCTCTGGGACGAGCGCGCCCACCGCAGCGCCTGGGCCTATGCCGGATACGCCTTCCTCGCGTTCGCCACGCTGGCGAAGGGGCTACTCGGGTTCGGGCTGGCCGGCGCGGCGTTCCTCTCCTGGTTCCTGATCACCGGAGAGTGGCGGCTGCTCGGCCGACTGCGCTTCGTCGAGCGCGTGCGCGGTCTGCCGGTCCCTGCCGGCCCGGCCCTCTTCCTCGCCATCGCCGCGCCCTGGTATCTCGTCATGTCGCTGTTCCGCGGCGTCGACGATGAGTCCAAGACCTTCGCGTATCGCTTCTTCGTCCACGACCACGCGAAGCGGCTCGCGGAGGGCGTGCACACCACCACACCCGGCGGCACCTTCGACTACTTCATCCGGGAGCTGGGCTTCGGCCTCTTCCCGTGGGTGGCCGCGCTGCCTGGTGCCCTCGGCGAGCTGGCGAGGGTACGCTTGCGGGATCGCACCCGCCGGGACGACGTCGTGCTCTTCGCCGGACTGTGGGCCGTCATCACCTACGTGCTCATGAGCACGTCGGCGACGAAGTTCCACCACTACATCTTCCCGGCCGTTCCGGCCCTGGCCGTCCTGTGCGCTGCCTTCGTCGATCGGCTTCTCGAGGAGGGCCTGGAGGCGCACGTGGGCGCGCTCCTCCTCGGTCTGGCGGCCTATGTGGCGGTGGCGCACAGCCTGTGGCTGACGCCCAAGGCGCTCCCCGATCTGTACGTCTACAACTACGCGCGTCCGTATCCAGAGAAGGATCTGGCCGAGCTCCATCCCGGCCACCGCCTCGGCCCGTTTCGACTCTCGCTCGGGACACGCCCCGTCTTCTCGATGCTCTTCGCGTGCGGCGGCGTGGCGATGGTGGCGGCCTGGCTGTGGCGCGCGCGGCGCGCCATGGTGGCGGCGCTCCTCGGCGCCGCCACCGCCTTCGCTCTCTACGTCTCCTGGGTGCACTGGCGCGAGCTCGCGCCGCACTGGAGCCAGCGCGACCTCTTCTCCACCTATCTCTCCGAGCGCGGCTCGGCCGACGAGCCCATCGTCGCTTACTACATGAACTGGCGCGGCGAGACCTTCTACTCGCGCAACCTGGTACGTCAGGTCCAGGACACGGGGCGCATGAAGGAGGTGGCCGAGCGTCCGGGCCGCAAGTGGGTCATCGTCGAGCGAACCCGCTATGAGGCGCTGCGCCAGGCGGTGGGGCCCGGGGCGAAGCTCCGCATCGCCGATCGCTCCACGAACAAGTTCTTCCTGGTCGCGCTCGAGGGCCGCGGCTCGCCCTCGGTGCCTCCTTAGGTGAAAAGGGGGTCTTCGGCTCGACAGCGCCCCTGTCGGGAGAGGGCGATCCGCGCTAACAGTGAAGGGCGAGCGGGCCACGGCCCCATGCAGGCGCCGGGGCCGCGATGCCCCTGTGTCCCCACGCCCCGTCGGATACGCATCCGCGACGCCCGTGAGTGCTAAGCCTCCCCGCGGCGCGTGGGGACCGAGCCATCTTGCGTGATGCCGGCGCTGGTCGCGCCCGCGGCGTCGGTGCTTTGTCGTGGCCGTGCACCTTTCGGAAAGGAGAGAAAGCCATGAAGCGGTTTCTCATCGGCGCGGCGGGATCGTGCCTTCTTTGGTCCACTGCCCTCGCTGCGGACGTCGTCAAGATCGGAATCGATGCATCCATGACCGGCGACAAAGCCAAGGTCGGCGAAGGCACGAGGTACGCCGCCCAGCTCTGGCTCGAGGACATCAAGAAGGCTGGCGGGATCACCGTGGGCGGCAAGAAGTACCAGGTGCAGCTCGCCATCGAGGACAGCGAGTCGAAGGCGGAGTCCGCGGTCAAGGCCGCCACCAAGCTCATCACCGAGGACGGCGTGCTCTTCATCGTGGGCCCGCAGGCCTCCGTCGAGGCAGTGCCCGCGGGCGAGGTGGCGAACAACCTGGCCACGCCCCTCATCTCGCCGTGGTCGACGAACCCCAACGCCACGCTCAACCGGCCGTACGTGTTCCGCGCCTGCTTCCTCGACCCGTTCCAGGGGCCGGTGGTGGCTGGCTTCGTCACGAAGCAGTACAAGTTCAAGAAGGCGGCGGTGCTCTACGACGTGGCCAGCGACTATCCCAAGGGCCTCGCCGAGAACTTCAAGACGGCCTGGGAGAAGACGAACGGACCCGGCTCGGTGGTGGCCTACGAGTCGTTCACGACGAACGACAAGGACTTCAGCTCGCAGCTCACCAAGATCATGCGGTCCGGCGCCGACTTCCTGTTCACGCCCCAGTACTACGCGGAGGTTCCGCTCATCGTCCAGCAAGCCCACGAGCTCGGGTTCAAGAAGCCCATCGTGGGCAGCGACAGCTGGGGCTCCGCCGAGCTGACCAAGCTCTGCGGCAACGACTGCAAGGGCCTCATGTTCAGCACGCACTACGCGGCGGCGGGGGCCAAGGGCAAGACCAAGGAGTTCATCGATCGCTACAAGGCGAAGTACGGCTACGTGCCCGACGATGTCGCCGCCCTGACCTGGGACGCGCTCGGCCTGGTGCAGACGGCGATCCAGAACTGCGGCAAGCTCACCGGCGACGTCAAGGCCGACCGCAAGTGCGTGCGCGACGGGATGTCCAAGATCAAGCAGTTCGACGGGATCACCGGGAAGATGAACTTCTCCAAGGGTAACGACCCCGAGAAGTGCGCGGTCATCGTGAAGATCACCGACAAGGGCGAGTTCGAGTACTTCGACTCGGTGTGCCCCGACACCATGGCCAAGATGTAGCGCGCCGCGCGACCGCCTCCTCCTACCTCCCATGGTCCGGAGCCGTGGGCCCGCGGCGGGAGACTACCCACCGGCACGCAGGGTTCGAAGCGCGCTGGCGGGTACCCGCCCTGCGGGAAGGGGCTCGACGC
>Ga0154716_1139_pt2 | contig 12772 bp, 10 predicted proteins | sample Rifle2008BG16ft_FD_105724 | JGI IMG/M metagenome (GOLD analysis project Ga0154716, IMG submission 105724) | Anaeromyxobacter sp. RBG_16_69_14
CTCGCCAGCGCTCCACCGCGAGGCCCGCCTGGAGCCGCCACAGGAGGAGGAACGCGATCGGCGCGAAGAGCTGGTTGTCGGCCCAGCCCGCGCGCTCGACCACGCGCCCGAGCGCGCCGATGCGCACCGAGGCCGCCTCCCGGCCCAGACCCAGGGCAGCGCGCAGCGCGCACAGGCGCTCATCCCGGAAGGGTTCACGCTCCAGGCGAGCGAGGAGCTGCGCCAGCACCGCGAGCTCGGCTCCGGGCCGCTCGACGCCGCCGAGCACGGCGCGCAGGCGATCGCGCACCGCGCGCAGGAGCGCCCACTCGACCGCCGCGGCCAACACGAAGGGTATGGGGCCGATCCCGTGGGACGGGGGCCTGTCCCCGGTCAGCCAAAGAACCAGCGCGGCGACGGTGGCGGCGGCCAGCGCGAACGCCGGTATGACCAACGACGCGGGCAGCGCCCGGGGCGCCTCGGCCCAGGAGGCGAGGCGCTCCGGGTGAACCTCCGCCCGCACGTCCTCGCCCAGCACCGACAGGTCCTCGCGCAGGTCGAGCCGAGGCGCGAGCTCGGCGACCGCGCGCTGTCGCGAGCGCACCTCGTCCGCGGCGGCAGGTTCGAGGAGCCAGCGCGCCAGCGTGTCTGCGCCGGGGCGCGTCCGCGTCGTGCAGAGGAGCTCGAAGAGGGAGCCCTTGCCGAAGAGGTCGAGATCGCGCGCGAAGGGGTGGTCGTCCGACGCGTACCGCTCGCCCTGGTCTCCCGTGCCCGCCCACTTCTCGTCGAGCCGCGCGAGGGCCATCTCGTGGAAGGCGACGGCGCGGCGACCGCGGGCGAGGGCGCGCAGCGCCCGGTCGTGCACGGTCAGGAGCACCAGGAAGGTGGCGACCGGCGCAGCAATCCAGGCGGCGCCGACGCGGTGCAGCCCGAACGCGGCCACGCCGGTTGCGACCAGCGCGGCGAAGGTGGCCAGGCGGCAGAGCGCGATGCGCCCGTCGCGCCGCTCCAGCGCCGCCACCGCGGCCTTGCGCGCCCCGAGGCGCTCCACGAGGACCGCGCGCGGTTCGACCGCCGCGCCACGACGCTCATCGTGGAGCTCACCGCGCTGCGGCTCGTGCCGCTCTTCCTGCCGCTGCTCGGGCATGTTGATCTACTACCTCCGAGAGTCGTCGAGCCGCCCGATTTCGTCTGTGGGGCACTGGGGGGAGCCGAAGCGGCGTGGGTCCCCTTGTGTTCAGACCACCGAGGAAGGCGATCCGCGCTTGGTTGCGGTACCGCTGCGCCTGAAGCGTAACCCGCGCCGTGTCGCGATGGGCGCGCTAAGAAAGGGAGAGGAGGAACCGGCGATGGCCCGTTCGCGAGCTCGTGCGCGCCGTGCCGGGGTCGCTCTTCGGCGGACGTCACCGATGACGGTCGGGATGACGGGTGGCAAGACGATCCGCGGGCCGGCGCCGAAGGAGGAGATCCGCGTGGGTATCTCCTCCTGTCTGCTCGGCCAGAACGTCCGGTACGATGGCGGCCACAAGAAGGACGAGCTCGTCACGGGGCTCCTGGCGCGATTCGTGACGCTCGTCCCGGTCTGCCCCGAGGTGGAACTGGGCCTTGGCACGCCGCGCGAGACCATCCGGCTGGAGCGCCACGGCGGTAGGGTACACCTCGTCGCGCCGGAGAGCGGTGAGGACCACACCGAGTCGATGCGCCTCTACGCCGAGAGGCGGGTGAGGGAACTCGAGCGGATGGACCTCTCCGGCTACGTCCTCAAGAGCGCCTCGCCGTCCTGTGGCATGGAGCGCGTACGCGTGTGGGGGGAGGGGACGTCCACGCGCACGGGCCGCGGTGCCTTCGCGAGGGTGCTCCTCGCGCGGCTTCCGCTCCTGCCGGTCGAGGAGGAAGGACGGCTCCACGATCGCCCGCTGCTCGAGAGCTTCGTCGAGCGCATCTTCGGCTACCACCTCGCGCGGGGAGTCAAGGCGGCGAGACGTCCACGCCCACGCAGGACGCGTTGACGTCCAAGGCGTGGGGTGACGCGCGCCGGTCAGGCAGGCTGGCAAGAGGCGGTACGCCAGGGCGCTGCAGCGCCTGGCGGACCACCCGAAGGACGTCGCGACGGCGGGCGACGAGCCCTCGAACGGGCCCCGCCGGGGGCCTCGTGGCGCCCGACCACGAGTTTCTTGCAGCGATACCTGCAGCCCCTGTGCAGATCATCCGCTGGGAACCTGCCTTCATGAACCGGATTCTGTTCGTCGACGACGAAGTCCCGATTCTGGAAGGCCTGAAGAACGTGCTCCGGGGCGAACGCAAACGATGGGCCATGACATTCGTCGACAGCGGCAAGGCAGCGCTCGAGCTGCTGGCGGCGGAGCAGTTCGACGTGATCGTCACCGACTTGCGAATGCCTGGAATGAATGGGCTCGATCTGCTGCGGCAGGTGCGCCAGAGCCATCCACAGCTCGCCCGCGTCGTCCTGTCGGGCTCGACCGATCTCGATCGAGCCGCCGAGGCGAGCACGGTCGCGCACCAGACGTTGACGAAGCCCTGCGAGGCCGAGGCGCTACGCAACGTCGTGGACCGCGCCCTCCGGGTCCAGTCGCTCCTCGTCAACGACACGCTCAGACAGATCGTGTGCAGCTCCGGCACGCTGCCCTCCGCGCCTCGCATGTACCAGGCGCTCACGACTGCGTTCGCGGATCCCAACGCCGACGCGAAGAGGATCGCCGGCATCGTCGAGCAGGACGTGGGCATGTCGAGCCGGGTGTTGAAGTTCGCCAACTCGGCGTACTTCGGATCCGCGCAGCGCATCTCCACCATCCAGGCTGCCGTGGTTCGGCTGGGGACCAGCGCGGTGCGCCACCTCGCGCTGACCTTCGAGGTCCTCGGCGCGTGGGGTGGAGGACGGGCCGCAGCCTCGTTCGAGCGGCTCGAGCGGCACTCCCTGCTGACGGCGCGGATCGCGCGCAAGCTCGCCAGCGGGCGCGAGCAGGCGGACATCGGCTTCGCGGCGGGCCTCCTGCACGACGTGGGCAAGCTCGTCCTGATGAGCAGCAGGGCCGAGCCGTTCGCGTCGGCGATCGAGACCGCTCGCCGACGCAACATCCCGCTCCAGACCGCGGAGGCGGGGGTCCTCGGTGCGACCCACGCGGAGGTGGGCGCCTACCTCCTCGGCCTCTGGGACTTACCCCATTCGATCGTGGAGCCGGTGGCGCTGCATCACGTCCGGGCGCCGGGTCAGGCGGGAACCGACATAGCCGCGGTGGTGGCGCTCGCGAACCTGCTCGCCCACGAGAGTTTGGAGTGGGCCGACGCCGACGGCGAACGCGCCGACCTCGACGACGTCGAAGACATCGCTCGATTGCGCGAGGTCGCTCGCGCGGAGGCGAGCGACCTCCACGACGCAGGTGGTCGGTGATAAGCCGACTGGATGACCTGGGCCCGCTCCTTCGACGATGCCGCCGTCTCGGCGACGATGTCCAAGACCTCCTGGGTAGCGGACGACGCTGCTCGCGAAGCCAGTCTCCGGGTGAGGAACGGTCCGAGAAGTGGGGTAGAGTTCACCAGGCCGAATTGGAGAAAATGAGATGAATCGCGCTGCTGCATGGATGGCCGCCGGCCTCGTCGCCGTCACCGCGGGATGCGCGTCGACGCGGGCGAGCCGCGCGCGGAGCGCGTACCTCAAGACCCAGCTCGACGCCCTCCGGTACACGAAGCCGATGGAGGAGGTCTGGCCCGAGGTTCAGCGCCTGCTCGCCGACAAGGGCTACCCTCTCGCGGGAAAGGACGCCAAGGCCGTCGGCCAGAAGGAGATGGGCTGGGCTCAGCGCCTGCTCTCGCCCGCCAAGGAGACGCATCACGGCGACCCCGGTTCGCTCCTTCAGCTCCTGGGCGTGGTCGCGCGAGACCGGGACGCCGAGGAGCGCGCGCAGTCCCTGGAGACCGGCTGGCGGAAGCACCGGGATCGGTACCGCGCGGACGGAGTCAAGGAAGGCTCGGGGTGCCGTGTGATCTTCACGGCCATTGACGCGGACGAGACGGAACACCGCGATGGCAGTCGCCGCCGGGACCTCGAGCTGGAGCTGGAGCTCGCCCGCCGCGTGGATCGCGAGGCGGCCGATCGTATCGAGGCGGGCCTGGCGGCGCCGAGCGGTCCCAAAGGCGGCTGACGATCACTTCTTCCGCTGGGCCATGTCGACCCATACCGCGAGGAGGAGGATGAGCCCCTTGATGACGTACTGGAACGTGATGTCGAGGTTCATGAGGCTCATCCCGTTGTCGAGCGAGGCCATCACGAGCGCGCCGATGACGGCGCCGAAGATCGTTCCCTCCCCTCCCAGGAGCGACGTGCCTCCGATGACGGCCGCGGCGATGGCGTCGAGCTCTGCATTCTGACCCGCCGAGGTGGTGGCCGCGTTGAGCCGAGCCGTGTAGACGATGCCCGCGACCGCGGTCATCACGCCCATGATCATCCACAACGCGAGCGTCCTGCGCGGGATGTCGATGCCGGACAGCTTGGCCGCCTCCGGATTACCGCCGATCGCGTAGAGGTGTCTCCCGAACCTCGTGTTGCCGGCGATGAAGGAGAACAGCACGGCCAGCGCCAGCACGAGGACCACGGACCACGGGATGCCGAGGTACATCACCATGATCATCGCGAACGTGCCGATGATGGCGGAGAGGAACGCGAGCCGCAGGATCTCGAGATTGAGGGGGAGGACGGTGAAGCCGTACTTCATGCGCGCCGCGCGCTTGCGCAAGCCGGACGCGACGAAGAGCGCGATCACCGCGACCGAGCAGTAGAGGCTCGTGTCGTGCACGTGCCCTTCGGCGGCCGCCGCGATGGTAGGAAGATAGCCCTGGCCGATGAGCTTGAAGGAATTGGCGGCGGCCTCGGGAGCCATTTCGAGCCCCTGCGTCTGGCCGCCCGTGATCCCTATGATGAGCCCCCTGAAGGCGAGCATCGACGCCAGCGAGACGATGAACGCCGGGACCTTCCGGTAGGCCACCCAGAACCCGTGCCAGGTACCGATCGCGAGCCCGACGAGGAGGGTGGCCAGCACCGAGGGGACGACGCCCCACTCGAGCTTGATCATGAACATCGCGCAGACGGCGCCCGCGAAGCCGAGCACCGACCCGACCGAGAGGTCGATATGACCCGCGACGATGATGAGCACCATGCCGATGGCCAGGATCGCCGTCGTCACCGTCTGCACGAACAGGTTCGAGAGGTTCCTGGCCGTCAGGAAGACGCTGTCCGTCAGGAACGTGAAGATGACCCAGATCGCGATGAGCGCGATGAACATCGTGTACTGCTTGGTGTTGTGCTTGATGGAGTCGACGATCAGGTCCTTGACACCGCCCTCCTTCACGCTCGGCGTGCCCTTCACCGCCTCGTTCATCCCGTCCTCCCGGCCTTGAGGCCTCGCCGTCCTCTCGCCCGCCCCGCCCGGCGAGGGCTATACCGTGCACGTCATGAGCCGCTCGTCGCGCAATGCATCACCTTCTCCTCGGTGGCTTCGGCGCGCGGGAGATCTCCGGTGATGCGCCCCTCGTGGACGACCAGTATCCGGTCGCTCATGCCGAGCACCTCGGGGAGCTCGGAGGAGATCATGATCACGCACACCCCCTGATCGACCAGGCCGTTCATGATGTTGTAGATCTCGACCTTCGCGCCGACGTCGATGCCGCGCGTCGGCTCGTCCAGGAAGAGCACCTTGGGCCGGGTGAGCAGCCACTTGGCGATGACGACCTTCTGCTGGTTGCCTCCGGAGAGGTTCCGCACCGGCTGCTCGAGGGACGGGGTCTTCGTCCTGAGCTCCTTCACGTACTGTCCGGCGCTCTTGATCTCCTCGTTCTTGTTGATGATGCCCAGTTTCGAGATCCGGTCGAGGCTCGCCAGGGTGGAGTTCTCCTTGACGTCCATGCCGAGGACGAGTCCGTAGCGCTTCCGATCCTCCGACACGAGGCTGATCCCCGCGCTGATGGCGTCGATGGCGCTGCGGTTCGCGAGCTTCTTCCCCTCGAGCCACACCTCCCCCGACTGTCTCTTCCCCCATACGCCGAAGAGGCTCATGACGAGCTCGGTGCGCCCGGCTCCCATGAGGCCTGCAATCCCGAGGATCTCGCCCTTGCGCGCCCTGAACGACATGTCGTCGCAGACGACGTCGTCGGTCACGGGATCTCGGACGGTCCAGTTCTTCACCTCGAGGACCGTGTCGCCGACCGGGCGCTCCTTCCTCGGGTACATGTTGGTGAGTTCGCGCCCCACCATGTTGTGGATCATCCTGTCCACGGTCATGCTCACCTTCTCGTCGGTGCAGATCGTCCGCCCGTCGCGGAGGACCGTGATCCTGTCGGCGATACTCATGACCTCGTTCAGCCGGTGCGAGATGTAGATGCAGGTGACGCCCTTCTGCTGGAGAGACCCGAGGATCTTGAGGAGGTTGTCCGTCTCGGTCTCGGTGAGCGCCGCCGTGGGCTCGTCGAGGATCAAGAGCCTCGCGTCCTTGGAGAGGGCCTTCGCGATCTCCACGAGTTGCTGGGACCCCACCCCGATGTCGATGACGCGCGCGGCCGGTGAGAGCTTCAGCCCCACCTCTCTGAGGACCTTGGCCGTCCGCTGATAGGTCTCGTTCCAGTCTATCCAGCCCGCGTTCCCGCAGATCTCGTCCCCGAGGTAGATGTTCTCGGCGATGGTCATGTGCTTCACCAGGGCGAGCTCCTGGTAGATGATCGCGATGCCCGCCTTCTCGCTGTCGCGCGTCTCGGTGAACTTCTGGACCTGTCCGTCGAAGACGACGTCGCCGCCATAGGTGCCGTAGGGATAGAGGCCGCTCAGGATCTTCATGAGGGTAGACTTCCCCGCGCCGTTCTCGCCGACGAGCGCGTGGATCTCGCCCCTCCTGACCTGGAAGGTCACGTTCTGGAGCGCCTTGACGCCCGGGAACTCCTTGCTGATGCCCTTCATCTCCAGAATGAAGTCGTCCATTGCGCTTCCCCTGTCCCTCGCCCGGCGCTCTTTACTTTCTGTACACCTGCCCCTTCTTGAGATAGCCGCTCTTGACGAGGACGTCGTCGAGGTTGTCCTTGGTGACGATGACGGGCTCCAGGAGCACGGAAGGGATCGGCTTCTTGTTGTTGAAGACCGTCCTCCCCTGGGTGTCGATGGGCTTGCCGTCGGCGAGGTCGATCGCCATCTCGATGGCCCTCTTCCCGAGCTCGCGGGTGTCCTTGAAGACCGTCATGCTCTGCGTGCCCTGCGCGACGCGGATGGCGCCCGAGAGCTCGGCGTCCTGGCCGGTGATGGGGACCTTGCCGGCGAGCCCCTGCGCTGCGAGCGCCTGGATGGCTCCGCCGGCCGTGCCGTCGTTGGGGGCCAGGACGGCGTCGATCTTGTTGCTGTTCGCGGTCAGGGCCTGCTCCATCAGCTTCTGGGCCTCGGACGGCTGCCAGTCCTTCACGAACTGATCCATGACGATCTTGATGTCCCCCTTGTCGGCGAGGGGCTTGATGTACTTCATCGCGCCTTCGCGGAAGAGCTTGGCATTGTTGTCGGTCGGGGAGCCGGCGAGGACGACGTAGGTCCCCTTGCTCACCTTGCTGGTGATGAACTGCCCCTGCAGCTCGCCCACCTTCAGGTTGTCGAACGACAGGTAGTAGTAGTCGAGGGGGGAATCGAGGACGAGCCGGTCATAGCTGATGACCTTGATGCCCGCCTTGCTCGCCTTGTCGATGATGACGGAGGCGCTCGATGCGTCGTGGGGCGCGAGGACGAGGACCTTGATGCCCTGCGAGATCAGGTTCTCGCACTGGGCGACCTGCTTCGAGGCGTCGTTGTCGGTGACCTGGACACGGAGATCGACTCCCCTCTTCTTCGCCTCGGCCTCCATCGTCTGGCGATCCTTGACCCAGCGCTCTTCGCGCTGCGTCGGGAGCGAGAGGCCGATCTTCACGCCCTTGGCCTGGGCGAGCGGCGGCGCCACGAGAAACGACGAAATCACCGCAAGAAAAACCGCTGGCAACCTCTTCATGGTGTGCCTCCCGACATCTGGTTTACTCGAGGTCATCGCTGGCTGCATTCCCTGCCTGCATCGCTTCCTGTGGAGGTGACGGCGCGAAGCCGGGAGGAGATCCTCCCGGCTCGGCGTATGGGCGCGGTGCGCGCCCAAGGTCACCACCAGGTCTCGATCTGCGCACCGAAGGTCACACCGTTCTGGTCGCAAGCGTAGACGCTGCCGCTGGTGCCGCTGGTAGCGCAGGCGCCCTGGCCCATGGAACCGTCCACCTGCGCGGCGCTGTTCCAGTTCGCATAGGTGACGAACGCGCGAAGCTCGGGGCGGGAGAAGAAGGTACCGCCGGCGACGAGGGTGGGCGCCAGGGTCGCCTTGAAGAGGTTCCGCGTGTCGGTGTTGCCGTTCTTGGGGGTGAGGGACTCGAAGCCGACCTCCGCCTGCAGCTTGAGGTAGTCGTTGAAGTGGTAGACCGGGCGAGCGCCGAGCCCCCACGTCGTGTTGCTGCTGCGCGCGTCGTCGGTGCCGAAACGTTTGGTGTTGTTCTGGTACGTGAAGACGAGCATGCCGGAGAACACCGAGACGGGCTGCCATTGCAGCATCTCGACGATCCGCCACTGCTTGCTGTCGCTCGTGTTGTCGAACTGTGGGACCTGGTTCCCGGGGGCCGCCGACCCCATCGCGAACTGGAGCGCGAGCTTGTTCAGGCCGCCCAGGAAGGGCTTCTGGACGTGCTGGATGGTGAACCAGGGGCTGACCTTCTGGCGATCGGGGTTGGGGACCGCGGGGGGGGTCTGGGGTGAGTCCGAAGAAGAGTCGATGAACAGGTCCACGCCGACCTCGAGCGTGCCGTTCGGATTCACGGGGATGCCATAGACGCGGATGTCGGGGCGCCACATCTGCCGGGTGTCGCCGACCTTGTTCTGGAACACGGCGACGGCGAGCTTGCCAAAGCCCAGGTCGATGTCCTCGATACCGACGCCGGGCCCGGACGGATCCCAGTAGTAGTAGTCGATGATGTGGACGTCGTTGCGATGGTAGTAGCGCTTGCCGCCCCACACGGTGATTCCGCCCAGGCCCGGGATACCTTTGACCCCGATCCAGTTCTGGCGCAGGGCGATGTCATTGTTCGTGCCGTTGGAGTCGAACCTGAGGCTCTCGTAGTCCTGGGCCTGGTTGCTGACGTACGCCAGCATGCCGACGTACTTGAACTCCAGGCCGCTCTCGTCCTTGTAGAGGCTCTGCTGGAACTCGAGCTCGGCGTAGGTCTCGCATTCGTTGCCGAGGCGGAACTTGTAGTCCACGTTCTTGTTCTGGAAGCAGACCTGCCCGCCTCCCTTGCCGTTTCCTCCGATTCCGGATCGCAAATAGCCAGCGAGCTCGACCGCCGACGCTCCGTTCGCAGCCAGGGCAACAACCGCTGCGACGATCACGAGAAGTGCCTTCTTCACGCTCATGGATGTCTCCTGCTGGTGTGTGCCCACGAAGAACCGCAGCCCGACGGCGCCGTGAACAGCTCCTCCCTGTCCGTCAGCACTTTACCGAGTGTCACTGCCTGCCAAGTCCCCTCTATTGGGGCTGCGGTGGTGCCGCTTGGGTTGCGTCCCCGGAGTCGACTCCAAGGGGCAGTTAGGACGGTCCGTTTTGGGTTCTACACCCCGCATGGACGAAACTGCGGTTGCGATACCCCGGGCCTGAGGTCAGCTTCCCGGAACCGCATGCGCCTCGTCCCCAAGCCGCCCGGCTCCTCGCCCGTTCGCACGGAGCGCTCCCTCGGGGACGACCTCGCCCAGCGCTTCCGTGCCGTGCGCGCCCTCACCGAGTCGCTCTGCGCGCCGCTCTCGGCGGAGGACATGGTCGTCCAGTCGATGCCCGACGCGAGCCCGGCCAAGTGGCACCTCGCGCACACGACGTGGTTCTTCGAGACGTTCTTCCTGGGGACGGGCGCGGGGGCGGCTGGAGGGACTGGTGAGGGGGGACCGCGGGAGCCGGGCTTCACCCTGTTTCACCCCAGGTACGGATATCTCTTCAACTCCTACTATGACGCGGTGGGTCCGCGGCACGCGAGGGCGAGCCGGGGGCTCCTGACGCGGCCACTCCTGGAGGAGATCCGCGCCTACCGCGCGCAGGTGGACGCGCGCGTCGCGGCTCTCCTGGCGCGCCAGCTCGACGCCCGGGGGAAGGCGGTGCTCGAGCTCGGCCTCAACCACGAGCAACAGCACCAGGAGCTGCTCCTCACCGACGTCAAGCACGCGCTCTACTCGAACCCGCTCCGGCCCGCCTACGCCCCGCCGCCCGCGGCCGCGCTGCGCCGCGCGCCGCCGCTCGGCTTCGTCGCGCACGCGGGCGGGCTGCACGAGGTCGGGCACGCCGGCCCCGGCTTTGCTTTCGACAACGAGTGCCCACGCCACCGGGTGTGGCTGGAGCCGTTCGCCCTCGCCACCCGGCCCGTGACCAATGGCGAATACGTGGCCTTCATGGAAGACGGCGGCTACCGCCGGCCCGAGCTGTGGCTCTTCGACGGGTTCGCCGCGGCGCGGGCCAACGGCTGGGAGGCACCGCTCTACTGGGAGCGCCACCCCTCGGGGTGGACCCTCTTCACGCTGCACGGCCCGCGGCCGCTCGATCTCGAGGAGCCGGTCGCCCACGTGAGCCTCTACGAGGCGGATGCCTACGCGCGGTGGACCGGCGCCCGCCTCCCCACCGAGGAGGAGTGGGAGGTGGCGGCGGGCGCCGACGATGATTCCGCCGATACCGCCGACGGGGGTCGCTTCCACCCGGCGGTGGCAGACACGGGGCGAGCCAGGCAGGGTGTCGCTCAGCTCTTCGGGGACGTCTGGGAGTGGACGCGCAGCGCGTACGCCCCATATCCGCGCTTCCGACCGGCCGCGGGCGCGCTCGGCGAGTATAACGGCAAGTTCATGTGCAACCAGTTCGTGCTGCGCGGGGGCTCCTGCGCCACGCCGGCGGGCCACGTGCGAGGGACCTACCGCAACTTCTTCTACCCGGAGGCCCGCTGGCAGTTCTCGGGCATCCGCCTTGCCCGGGAGGCCTGAGATGCTGGACGGAGCCGATCCCTTGCTCGAGGCGCGCCCGCTCGCGCCCGACAGCCGTGCCGAGTTCCTGGCGGACGTGCTCACCGGGCTCGCGCGGCCGCAGAAGGAGATCTCGTGCAAGTGGCTCTACGACGCTCGCGGCTCGCACCTCTTCGAGCGGATCTGTGAGCTCGACGAGTACTACCCCACGCGCACCGAGCTCGGGATCATGGAGGCGCACGCGCGCGCCATGGCGGCGCTGCTCGGCCCGGGCTGTGCGCTCGTCGAGTACGGCTCCGGCTCGAGCATCAAGACTCGCCTCCTGCTCGACCACCTCGCACGGCCGGCCGCTTACGTCCCCGTCGACATCTCGGCGCCGGCGCTGGCCGCCGCCAGCACGCGCCTGGCACGGGTATTCCCCACGCTCCGCGTTCTGCCCGTCTGCGCCGACTTCACCGCGCGGCTCGAGCTGCCGCTGGCAGGCATCGCCGCGCTCCGCCGCGCCGTGTACTTCCCCGGTTCCACCATCGGGAACTTCCACAAGCCGGAGGTGGTGACCTTCCTGCGCGGGGTCGCGCGGCAGTGTGGCCCGGGCGGGGGGCTCCTCATCGGGGTGGACCTGCGCAAGGAGCGAGCGGTGCTGGAGCGCGCCTACGACGACGCGCTCGGAGTGACGGCCTCCTTCGACCTGAACGTCCTCGTCCGGGCCAACCGCGAGCTCGACGCGAACTTCCTGTGCGATCGCTTCCGCCACGAGGCGCGCTTCGACGAGCGGCACGGGCGCGTCGAGATGCACCTCGTCTCCACCGTGAGCCAGCGCGTCGTGGTGGGCGGCGAGACGTTTCGCTTCTCGGAGGGCGAGAGCATCTGGACCGAGTCGTCCTACAAGTACGGGATGCGCGAATTCGCGACGCTGGCCGCGCTGGCGGGCTGGCGCTGCGAGGCCACCTGGACCGACGAGCGCGCCTGGTTCAGCGTCCAGTACTTCACGAGCGGGTAGGCGTGCCGTCGCCGTTCGGCCGCGCTATGACCGAAACCACGTATCGTCGAAGCAACGCTCGAAGGCCCAAGTCGGACGAGGATCCCCATGATCACGCCGAAGATGCAGGACGCGCTCTGTGCGCACGTGGAGCAGGAGATGTACTCCGCCTACCTGTACCTGGCGATGGGCGCGTACTGCGAGGCGAAGGCCTACAAGGGCTTCGGCCGCTGGCTGCGCGTGCAGCACGGCGAGGAGCTGGAGCACGCGCGCAAGGTGCTCGACTACGTCGTCGCGCGAGGCGGGCAGACTTCGCTGGGCGCCATCCCGGCGCCATCGCGGGAGTTCGGCACGATCACCCAGGTGTTCGAGGCCGTGCTCAACCACGAGCGGCGGGTGACCGAGCGTATCCACGCCCTGTACGCGACCGCGGTCGCCGAGAAGGACACGGCGGCGCAGGTCTTCCTGCAGTGGTTCATCGGCGAGCAGGTCGAGGAGGAGAACGCCGCGACCGAGATCCTGGACAAGCTGCGCATGGTCGGCGACCGTCCCGGCTCGGCGCTCTACCTCGACAAAGAGTACGGAAAGCGCGGCAAGACAGGCTGATCCAGGGCCTCCGAGAATCGTGAGCGGCGCCCGGGGCTGACGCCCCATGATGGTTCTCATCGCGCGTGCGAGACGGACGCGGAGTCGTGGTAGGACCCACGGTCCGATGTGAATATGGAAGGAGCCTGAGCGTGGCGCACCCCACCGAGGACCGCAACTACCGCCTCCCC
>Ga0154716_1134_pt11 | contig 12706 bp, 13 predicted proteins | sample Rifle2008BG16ft_FD_105724 | JGI IMG/M metagenome (GOLD analysis project Ga0154716, IMG submission 105724) | Anaeromyxobacter sp. RBG_16_69_14
CGAGACGCACCTCCTCCGCGACACCCGGCTCCCGCAGGATCTGCGCCACCAACCCTTCACGCGGCACCACGACCAGGCGACTCACCTTCGCCGGCTCCATGAACTTGAGGAGGAAGTACAGCGTCCGTCCCGGACCGCCGTTCCGAGAGGTGTCGTTGAGGAAGAGGACGCGTAGCGGCGTTGCGGCTGTTTCGGCTCTCATGGCGGTCCAGCCAAGGGCCGCAGCATGTCGCCCGTGTAGATTGCGCTGGGGATCACCTCGCACTCGGCCCAGCACCCGGGGCATACGTCGACCCAAGCGCGCGCCGCGGCCGCCCGCGCGCCGCGCCAGATACCGTCGAAGGACTCGGTCCCGAGCCGGCCCACGGTCTCCCCGTTGAACTGGCACACCGGCAGGCTGCCGTCCGGCAGGAGGCGGACGTGGCTCCGCAGCGCGACGCAGGGAGGCCTGGGGCTCGGGCTGACGTCACCTCGCAGGCGCGAGAGGAGACCGAGCAGGTAGTAGCGCTTCCCCAGGCGGACGAGCGGATCGCGGATCGAGCCCAGACCGGCGAGCGCGCGCGCCGCGAATCCAGTGACGTCGGCGCCGGCGAGCCCGGGATGAAGCGGGTAGCCGCTGCCGAGGAGGTGATCGGCTCGCCGCCCGCGCAGCCCGAACCCGTACGTCGCCGACTCCGCGTAGGCGACGACGGGTAGGACATCGACACCCAGCGGGCGCAGCGCTCGCTTCAGTGGCACGTGATCGTCAAGGGATTCCGGGGAGATCACCGTGTGGCTCACGGCGACCCGCACGCCCAGCCGGCGCAGCGCGGCGAGCCGGCGCACCGTCTCGAGGGCGATGGCAAATCGGGCTTCGCTCCCGCGGCTGCGGTCGTGCTCGGTCGCGCAGCCGTCCAGCGAGACGAGGAAGCTCAGCCGACTTCGAAACGAGAGGCGCTCTGCCAGCGCAACCGCGCGGTCGGGGAACGAGCCATTGGTCGTGAGATGCAGCACCGCCGGCCGCGACGCCAGCCATACCGACCGCGCGAGCTCCCCCAGATCCTCCCGCAGGAAGGGCTCGCCGCCGGTGATCCGTACCACGTCGAGCTTCCCCAGCTGGCGAAACGCGCTGTACGCGGCGTACGCGTCCATCTCCGCGCCAGACTTCATTCGCCAGGAGTCGCACATGCCGCAGCGGGCGTTGCACCGGTGCGTCACGAGCCATGTGCACCAGCCAGGCCGCGGCACCCTCCCCGTCCGGTTCGCCCGGATGGCCCGTGCCAGCGCCCAGAGCCTCATGCGGCCCTGCGGAAGCGCTCGACCGGCCCCCGACCAGCGGTGAGCTCCGCGGCAAACCGCTCCAGGGCGTCGACAGCGTCGCGCCGCCCATCGCGCGCGAGCCAGCGCATCCGCTCGACGTAACTCTCCGTCCGGGAGAGGAACCGGCGCAGGACGCCGGCCTTCAGATCCCCGAAGCTCACCTGCTCACCGATGCCCAGCCGCTCCACTGCACAGGCGTTGATCCGCTGCTCGGTGCTCTCCTCGGGAAGGACGAGGAGCGGCTTTCCGAGATGGAGCGCCTCGCCGACGATCTGGTTGCCCGCCGTGCAGACCAGCGCCCTGCAGCGCGCCATGTCCTCGATGAAGCGCCGGTTGTCGGTCCGCCTGTACGTGATCGATCCGTCCGTCCCCTCCTCGCCCGTGCCGTAGACGAGCACGGGGTTGTCGAGCGCGCGGAGAGCGTGTTCCACGTGCGGCGTATACTGGTGGCGCCCCTGGTTGAGGTAGACGAGGACTTCGTCGCCTCTTTCGGCCTTCACGGCGAAGAGCTCGTCGCGGAGGAGCGGGCCGACGCATCGCACCCCCGAGCGCACCGGCGGGGCCGAATAGAAGCTCGAGACGATCGCCCGCTCGGGTTGGCCCACGAGCAGGCGGTAAACGAGCGCGTCGCGCAAGGCGGCGGGCCGATGGCGGAGCGGCACATGCGGTCGGCAGTACGCGAGGATCCCGAAGTGGTCGAAGCTGATGCGGGGCACGCCGAGGCGCGCCGCGGCCCGGTGTGTGAAAGGATCCACGTCGCAAATCGCCACGTGGGGCTTGAACGCCGCGAGGAGGTCGGTGACGCGTTGCTCCTCTTCCCCGCACGACAGGAGGTCGCTCAGGACGGGATAGTTCTGGCGGAGCGTCTCCAGCGCGGACAACCTCGAGCCAGCATAGGCATAGCGGAGCGTCGGAATCGGGATCACCGGGTGAACCGGCGCCAGCGCCTCCAGCGCGTCCCCACCGGCGAGCAAGAGCACCTGGTGCCGCTTCGTGAGCTCCGGCAAGACACCCATCGCGCGGGTTGCGTGCCCTCGCCCGTATCCAAACACGCCGTACACGATTCGCACCGTCGCCTCCTCGGTCGTCTGCTGGGTCGCCTGCCGAGGTCGCCTGTTTGGACCCTGGCAAGAATTGACTACAAGAATCGACTGTACGACCTCGCCCTGCGTGCTGGGTGACGGGTCTGCGATCGGTTCGCGCCGTGTTCGTGTCGTAGAAGCTCGAACACATCTCCCGGTGCTCGGAGAAGAAGAAGGGCCTCCAGGTGGCCTCGGTTTCCTCCACCGGCTTCACGTCGATGACTTCCATATGGAGCATTTCGCGCGTTCCATTGTTGCTCCACGCGCTCCGAAGCAAACGCACCGCGTCCCGATCCGACCTCGGCGCGCTGTAGCCGAAGACGGTCAGCAGACCCGCCTCCTGCAGGGCGCGCCTCGTGGCGCTCCACTGCCTCGCAATGAACGGGTTCGACACGCAGTCCTTGTTGGCGATGGGGTACAGCAGTGGCGTCTGGAGGAGATCCCGGCCACACTGTGGGCACGCCGCACCGGGCCGTCCACGGTGGCCCGCATGCTCCGGGCAGTATCCGACCGCAACGCAACCGTGCAGGAGGACGACGGCCGGGAGCTCGTCAGTGCGCGACAGGTTCCGCTCGTACGCTTGCACGAGCAGCGGGTCCCAGTTGAAGGTCGCAATGGTGTCCTTTCGTCGAAGGCTCAGGAGCAGATGGTCGTAAAGCGTCGGCTCATCGGGCAATGGGCATCCGTTATCGTCTGCCCGTTGCGAGAGCGCAGCGTGAATGTGTCAACCGGGCGAATTCACGCGACCGGCCCCGAGGCCGGGCCATGATCGGCAAGGAGAGGGCGGCGCGCAGGCCGCCCTTCCCCCCTCCCGGTGAGAGGCTGGACTGTACCGCGACTGGACCAGTCGCCTACGGGTGCTGGCCCTGCTGCTGCATCCGTTGCGCGAACTCCTCCCCGGCGCGACGCATCTCCTCCTTCGTCATGTCCTTCTGGTGCGTCCCGAACGACCAGGTGTAGCCGTACGAGTCCCTCACCGATGCGCAGCGATCACCCCAGAACGCGTCCTCCGGCGGCCGCGTGGAGGTGGCGCCGGCGTCCACCGCGCGCCGGTAGGAGGCGTCGCAGTCCGGAACGTACAGCCACATCGTGACCGGTGAAGGCCGGTCGGCCGTGGGCGCGCTCGTCATCCCCGGCATCTCGTCGCTCATGAAGAAGACGGAGTCGCCGATGCGTAGCTCGGTGTGCCAGATGGACTTCCCATCCGGTGCCGTGAAGCGATCCTTCTCTTCCGCGCCGAAGGCGCGCTTGTAGAACTCGACCGCCTTCGCGCAGTCGCGCACGACGAGGTTGGGCGTGAGCGTGTGCATGCCTTGCGGAATCGGTTGGGTCTGTGCCATGGGCGATCTCCTGGTACGGGGTTCGAGGCCGACTTAGCAGGCTCAGCAGTCGCGGGCGAGCCCTGGCCGGAGCCCCCGCCCGCCGGGGCTGACCGCTCCCCACCTGGCGGGATACCGAGCGGGCGGAGAGGAGACGAAGGCTCGACCGATGCCGGTTCGAGTCGAGGCCTCCGCGTTCACCCTCCCATTCAAGTCTACGTACGCACTGGAACGCGGTCGCGTCGAAAGATCACGTCTTTGCCATGAAGACGTTTCAAGGCGGATGAATGCTCCCGTCTGCATGGCTGTCCGGCTCCCCTCCGTGGTTTCCGTGCCGGCTCCCTCCGGCGCGCTGGGACGCGCTCTGCGCCTCGGCACCTACGTGGTGGCGGCCCTGGCGCTCCTCCAGTTCGTCCGGAGCGTCGATCTCGCCGGTGTCGGCGCCCTCCTCGGCGCCGTCGGCCCATTCGCGCCGCTCGCGCTCCTGCCGTTCGCCCTGCAGATGATCCTCGAATCGGGTAGCTGGCGGCTCCTCCTCGCCAGGCTGGGCCACCCCGTCAAGTGGCGAACGTCACTTCGAGTGACGCTGGGTGCCGATGCGATCCGGATGAGCCTCCCGGGCGGCACCGCGATCGCCGACGGGTTGCGGCCGGTCCTGTTCCGCCGCCACGGCGGGGTCCCGCTGAGCGACGGCACCTCGGCGCTGGTGGTCCGCAAGCTCTGTCACCTGGGCTCGCAGGGCGTCTACCTGGCATTGGGCGCGGCCCTCGGGGCCGCCCTGCTCGAGCGCTGGGCGACACAGATGGGCGAGCTCGGGCGCTTCCTGCCCGCCGCGTCGTTCGCGCTGGCCGCCGCCTTGACGGCCGGCGCCGTCCTCCTCGGGCTGATGCTCTTCCACGGATCCCTCGCGAGCCGCGCCGAGCGGTTCCTCACGCGCCTCACCCGCGGCAGGCTCTCCTCGTTCCTCGAGGTCCGGCGCGCCAGCTACGGCACCCTGGACGCCAGGCTCCGGATGCTCCTCGGCCACCGCTCGGCGGCCATCCCCTGGAACGCGGCGACGGCGCTCGCTGGCTGGCTCCTGGAAGCGCTCGAGACCTTCCTCATCCTGTGGCTGCTGCGAGCACCCCTGGGGTGGGGCGAGGCCCTGGCACTGGAGGCCTCGGTGTCCGTGATCCGTGCCCTGGCCTTCGCGGTCCCGGGGGGACTGGGCGTCCAGGACCTCAGCTACCACGCAGGCCTGCAGATGGCCGTGGGCGAGCCGGCGGCCGTGAGCTTCGTGTTGCTCAAGCGCGCCCGCGACGTTTTCTGGATTGTCACAGGCCTTCTCCTGAAACCGGTCTAATCCTCAACAGGGACGATGCCGAACCTCAGGAGGATCGCCATTCCAAAGACAAAGGCCTTGTTCGTCGGCGGCTCCTTCAACCAGACGACGCAGATGCACCGTATCGCCGAGGCTCTCCCCGACGAGCACTTCGACAAGTGGTTCACCGCTGCCTACGCGGACGGCGTCATCGAGCGCTGCCGCCGGCTGGGCCTCGTGGAGTGGACCATCCTCGGCCACCGCCTCTCGGCGACGGGAATGCAGCATCTCGAGTGGAGCGGGGCGAGGATCGACGACCGCGGGCGGAGCCGGAGCTACGACCTCGTCTTCCTGTGCCAGGACCTCGTCGTCCCTCGCAACATCAGCGCAGGCAAGGCGGCGGGCGGGAAGGTGGTGCTGGTACAGGAAGGCATGACCGACCCGGAGAACTGGATCTACCACGCGGTGACGAGCCTCCCGTTCCTTCCGCGCTGGCTCGCCAGCACCTCCACCATGGGCCTCTCCGACTGCTACGACCGCTTCTGCGTCGCCAGCGAAGGCTATCGCGACCTCTTCATCCGCAAGGGCGTGCGTCCCGAGAAGCTGGTCGTGACGGGCATCCCCAACTTCGACGACTGCGCTCGCCACAGGCGCAACCACTTCCCGCACCGCGATTACGTGCTCGTCTGCTCGTCCGATTCGCGGGAGACGTTCAAGCGGCACGATCGGCCGGCGTTTTTACGGAGAGCGACGGAGATCGCAGGGGGCCGACAGCTCATCTTCAAGCTCCACCCCAACGAGAACTGGGCGCGCGCCCGGACGGAGATCAGGAGCGTCGCACCCCACGCCCTCGTGTTCACGAGCGGGTCGGCCGAGGACATGGTCGCCAACTGCAAGGTCCTCATCGTCGAGTACTCCTCGCTCGCCTACGTCGGACTGGCGCTGGGCAAGGAAGTCCACGCCTGGGAGGACGTCGCCGCGCTGAGGCGCCTCATGCCGATCCAGAACGGCCAGGCGGCGCGACAGATCGCGCGCGTCGCCTGCGACCTCGTGGGCCTTCCGGCCCCCGCGCGAGAGCGGGTGGCATGAGCACCGCCGTCGTCGTCCAGGCGCGGACCAGGTCCTCCCGCCTCCCAGGCAAGGTCCTCCTCCCGCTGGTGGGCGCGCCCCTCCTGCAGCGCATGCTGGAGCGGGTGCGGGCCGCACGGGCGCCCACTCCGTTCGAGCTCGTGGTCGCGACGACCACGGACACCGGGGACGATCTCATCGTCGAGCTGTGTCGGCGCATGGACGTCCGGTGCTTTCGCGGCCACCCCACCGATCTGCTCGAGCGCCACCACGGAGCCGCGCGCTCGGCGGGCGCCGACGTCGTCGTGAAGATCCCCTCGGACTGCCCGCTCATCGACCCGGAGGCCATCCGGCTGGTGCTCGAGGCGTGGAACGCGAGCGGAGGCCGCCTCGACTACCTCGGCAACCTCCACCCGCCCAGCTGGCCGGACGGGAACGACGTGGAGGTGGTGTCGATCGACGCGCTGTCGGTCGCTCTCCACGAGGCGACGGCGCCCCACGAGCGCGAGCACACCACGCCGTTTCTCTGGGATCGGCCGGAGCGCTTCCGCCTCGGGAACGTCGTGTGGCCCGGTGGACGCGATCTCTCCATGACCCACCGCTTTACCGTCGACTACCTCGCGGACTACCTGCTCGTCCGCGCCGCCTACGATGCGCTCTGGTCCGAGGCGCGGCCCCTCTTCTCGGTGGACGAGATCTTGGCCCTCCTCGAAGCGCACCCCTGGATCGCCCGACTGAACGAGGCCTTCGCGGGCGTCAACTGGTACCGCCACCACCTGGGAGCGCTTCGAACGGTCGCCGCCGGGCGGACGCGCCCGGAACCCCGCTCTCCGTGAGGTCCTCCATGCCCGCTGCCCTCCCGGCGCTCCCGGGTCCGATCCCCGCCGCGCACGCATCGCACCAGCAGCTCGCCCTGCGTGTGCGCGAGCACGTCATCCGCATGTCGGCGGCCGGCGGCTGCTTCATCGGAGCCTCGCTCTCGTGCGTGGACCTGCTCGCCCACCTCTACCGCTCCGTGCTGCGCGTCTCGCCCTCGACCATCGCGAGCCCGGACCGTGACTACCTGTTCCTCTCGAAGGGCCACGCCGTCCCCGCCCTCTACGGCACGCTGGCCGAGCTGGGCTTCTTCCCGACGGAACGTCTGCGCAACCACCTCGCCCCGCAGGACAGCGTCTACTGGCACCCCAACCGCGCGATCCCAGGCGTGGAGTTCCAGTCCGGCTCCCTCGGCCACCTGCTCTCGCTGGCCATCGGCGTGGCCATCGACATCCGGCTGCGCGGGGGCGCGAACCGCGCCTTCGTCATCCTGGGCGACGGCGAGCTCGACGAGGGGTCCGTCTGGGAGGGGCTCCTCGTGGCCCACGCGCAGCGGCTGGATCACCTCGTGCTGGTGGTCGATCGCAACGCGTTCCAGGCCAACGTACGGACCGAGGAGCTGTCGCCCCTGGAGCCCCTCGCCGCGAAGCTCGAGGCGTTCGGGTGCGCCGTCCACACCGCAGACGGGCACGACTTCGGCGCCCTCGCGAGCGCCTTCGCGCGACTCCCTCGCGAGCGCGGGCGCCCCACGGCCGTCATCGCCCGGACGGTGCGCGGCAAGGGCCTGCCCAGCCTGGAAGCGCGCGCGGACAAGTGGTTCGTGAAGCTCACCGAGAGTGAGGCCGAGACGCTCCTCGACGAACTGCACGGGTGCTCGTGCGCCCCGCCCGACCCCCAGCCACTGACCGCGCGGTGAGCGCCATGGATGACGGTTCTCGAGCCAGGACCGGGAATGGGGTTCTTTCAGAGCGTAGCCGCAAGCTCGGGGTCAGAGGCGACCTCGCCCACGACACACGCCACCGGGACAGGGCGCGCGTCTCTCAGCAGTCCATGAATGGCGGTGAACCCCGCGTCCAGGAACTCCGCTTCGAGCCGCTCGCGCCACTCGGCGGAGGTCGCCGCCGTCGCTCCCTTGTTCCTCGGCTGGATCGCGATCACGGCCAGGCCACCCGGCCGGAGGACGCGGCGCAGCTCCCGGAGGCAGCGCCGCCGGTCGGGCCAGAACTGTACCGAGTTGATGGAGAAGGCCCGGTCGAAAGTCGCATTCGCGAACGGGAGCGCCTCCACCGAGCCCGGTCGCAGGTCGACGCGACCAGCCGCGACTCCCGCGGCGTTCCTGCGACGCGCCTGGCGCAGCATCTCCCGGGAGCGGTCGACCCCGGAAACGCGTGCGCTCAGTGCGAGCCGCGCGACCCGGCGCACGTCCACTCCCGATCCGAAGCCAACCTCGAGGACATCGCTCGCACTCTCCAGGCGAAGCAGCGACAGCACCCAGCGGCTCCTGGCCGCGTTCTTGACGGCCATCACCTGGCCGACGAGCCACCCCATGGGCCCGGTGGGATTCCCGAACTGCTCATGGATGTTGCGGGGACGTAGCTCGCCCGGGGGCAAGCAAGATCCGGCGTGCGCGTTCATGGCTTCCTCGATTCTCCTCGCCCGGCCGCCATGGCCGGACGCCAGCGAGCTTCGTCCGCGAGCAAGGTTCGCACCGACCGCAGGGTTCGCGCGGCGATCTCCAGATCGTCCCTGGGCAGCGTCCCGGCCAGCGCGGAGTAGACCTGGTCTTCGACGTGCTCCATCTCGCGACAGACCGCCTCGCCACGCGCCGTGAGGCGGACGAGGTGCGAGCGCCGGTGTGCCGGATTGTCCACCAGGTCCACCAGGCCATCCTCCAGGAGCGCGTCGACGAGCACCTGGATGTGCTGGCGCGACACGGGGCGGGCACGCGCCATCTGCGGAACCGTCTGCGGCCCTGTCCGGGCGAGGCCGCGGAGCACGCCGCGCCGACCGGCCGTGTTCTCGCCCTCGCCGTACAGCAGCGCCGCCGAGGCGCGGAGCTGGTGGAACAGCGCCGCCGTCTCGTCCACGAGCGCGCGCAACGCGCGGAGGCGCGCGGTGGTCGACGATCCGGGGCTGGGAGGCGATCGCATCAGGACAACATACTTGTCATGATGACATGTATATTGTCAATACGCCGACGAGGCAACGCTCTCCCCGCAAGGCGTGGCAGGGCTCGGGCCAACTGGTCTTCGCTTTCAGGCGGCCGCGGCCATCTCCTCGAGCTCTGGGTTCCATGCTGAGCCTGATAGCGCATGCCACATGAACTGACGCTCGAGATGGGGGGCGCGGGGGGAGAGTTCTCCCCTCCGCTTGAGGCGCCGCAAGGCGCCGGACATCAGCTCACAGCGGCGGCGGTGACGCTGGAGAATCACATCAACTGGTCGCCGCTGTGAGCACGCGCATCCTCGGCGTTCCGTCGGCGAAGGGTCAGCGCTCGACGGATCGCGACGGCGAACCCGAAGCAGAGTCCTCGAGAGACCGCGGTGGGGCCGTCTCCATCTCGACGATCTCGCGGATCATACGGGTCAGGACCCGCTTCCCGGCGGGGTTGTCCTTGCGGGAGAGGTTGTAGGTGACCACAACCGACGCGTCCAACTCGGGGAGATAGAACGGGAAGCACTCGCCTCCGAAGCCGCCTCCAGGGTGTCCCAGCATCCGGCGCCCATCGACATCGTAGAGCGAGATCCCTAGCCCGTAGGCGACCATCTCCTCGTCCCGTCCGTTGTTGCGCGAGTCGCGGAACAGCTCCAGCTCCTGCAGGGTCGCCAGCGTCACCACCCGACCGTGGAAGAGCGCGTCGAGCCATGTCAGCAGGTCATCGGCAGTGGATGCCATGGCACCTGCAGTGAACGCCAGGCTGTCCCACGACGTGCAGTCGGGACGGATGAGGTGGGGGCCGAACGGGACGTACTCGTCGTAGCCGGGGATGAGCGCCGGGGGGTTGTCAGGGTCGCCGGGGAGAAGGAACGTGCGGCTCATCCCGGCCGGACGGAAGAACTCCCTTTCAAGCTGGACGCGGATCGGCGCGCCACCGGCGCGCTCGGCGATCAACCCGAGGATCAGGTAGTTGGTGTTGGCGTACCGGAACCTCGCCTGCCGGCGATCCTCTGCCCCCGCGCCCGTCATGACCTTGTGGACGACCTCGAGCGGGTCCCAGCGCACGTGATCCGAAAGGACCGACCTGATCACGATGGACGGCTTCGAGAAGAGGTTCTCCGGGATCCCGCTGGTGTGGCTCAGCAGCTGGCGGAGCGAGATGTGCCGGGCGTCAGGGAGCTCCGGGAGCCATCGGGAGACCGGGTCGTCGAAGGAGAGGAGGCCCCGCTCCTTCAGCCGCCCGATGAGCGCCGCCACGAACATCTTGGTGGCGCTGCCGATCTTGAACACGTCGCCCTTCTCGATCGGCGCTTCCTTCCGACCCAGGTCCCTCGTGCCGCTCGTCACGACGATCCGGCGGCCATCGGGGAACTGGACTCCGGCCTGGACGCCGGGCAGTCCGTATTCGTTCACCGCCTCGTCGAGGATCCGTTGAAGACGCCCTTCGACGGAGTCGAGGTCGTGGATCTGGCGCGCTGGCACGTAGGGTCTGGTCGTCACGCAGCCTCCTGCGACCCAGAGGATCGCCAGCGGCCAGGCGGAGCGGAATCGGCTCACCTCCTCCTCCTCGACTTCGCTTCGTTCGGGCCCATCGTCCTGCGGCGCCCCCCACCAGGCAACGTTCAAGACGTCAGCGCGGCGAAGGAGTCACGTTTGCGCGCCGTCACTTGGCGTTCACACTCGCAGCCGGCGGAGCATCGGTATGGGGAACATCTACCCCCATCCTGTCCATATTGTGACTATTTCGTGTCGAAAGCAGGGCACCTGAACGGTCGAATGTCTTCGGGGTAAGCTCGCGGACCTTCGCGCCGAAACGCGAAGCGTGCGGGCTGTTCGAGGACGCATCCCTCGTCTGCGCGAGCTGGGCAAGCGAATCCACCGGGGCAGGTCGGGAGGCGGCCATGAAGGTCGACGAGACGGTCATTGACCGAAGTGCGGAAGAAGGGGCGCGGCACGTGGCCTTGGCCCTGCTCGCGGACGGCGACGGCGCGGCAGAGCGGCTCGCCACAGGCGGTGACGATGAAGCGCTGCACGACTTTCGCGTGGCCCTGCGGCGGCTCAGATCAACGCTCCGCGCCTTCCGTCCTTGGCTGAAGGGGAGCGTCGGGCGCAAGATGGAAGAGCGGCTCCGAAAGCTCGCGCACGCCACCAATGACGCGCGCGATGCCCAGGTGCAGCTGCAGTGGATCGGCGAGCAGCGCCACGTCCTCGGACGCCGGCAGCGCGTGGCGGTTGACTATCTCTCGGAGCGGCTCGAGACGCGCCGGAGCGCATGGGCACGCGAGCAGGCACGCGTCCTGGCGCGCTACCGGCGGGCCTCCCACAAGCTCTTCGAGCGGCTCCAGACGTACCGGGGACGCGTCGACGCGTCGGCGAGGTCGAACACGTACGGCAGCGCGCTCGCCGGCGGCGTGGCGGAGCACCTCGCGGCAATGAGGGAGCACATGGCCGCCGTCGGCGGCTCGGGTGACGAGGAGCACCTCCACCGCGCCCGCATCGAAGGCAAGAAGCTGCGCTACCTGCTCGAGCCACTGCGCGGGAACCGGCACGCGGACCCACAGCAGATGGTGAAGCACCTGAAACGGCTGCAGGACGTGCTCGGCGAGCTGCACGACTGCCACCGATTGGCGGCGGAGATCGCCGCAGCCCTCGTCGACGCCGCCGTGGAGCGGGCGCGGGAGCTGCACGCAGCCGCCTACGACCGCGGGGCGAGCGCCTCGCGGCTCAGGGACGAGTTGCGCGGCGACCCTCGCGCCGGCCTCCTCGCCCTGGACCGCCTCCTGCTGGCGCGGCGTGAAGCGCTCTTCGCCAGCCTCGACGGCGAATGGCGCACCGGCGGCGTCGGCGCGCTGACCGCTGAGCTCGAAGGCCTCGTGGCGAAGCTGGAGGCACGCGCTGGCGGCAGGATCGAGAACGAGAGGAAGTTCCTCCTCTCCGGTCTTCCACCGCGCGCTGAGGGCGTCCCCGCGCTCGAGATCGCGCAGGGCTGGCTCCCCGGCGAGCGCCTCAAGGAACGGATCCGGCGCGTCGTCGGTGCGGACGGTGAACGATACTGGCGCGGGCTCAAGCAAGGCGCCGGTCCGCAACGGCTCGAGGCCGAGGAGGAGATCACCCGCGATATGTTCGAAGCTCTCTGGCCACTGACCGAGGGCCGGCGCATCAGCAAACACCGCCGCAAGATCGAAGAGGGTCGCCTGACGTGGGAAATCGACGAGTTCGAAGGGCGCGACCTCGTCCTGGCCGAAGTGGAGCTCCCCGCGGAAGACGTGACGGCGACCATCCCCGATTGGCTTCGGCCATCGGTCGTGCGCGAAGTGACGGATGATCTCGCCTACTTGAACGAGAATCTGGCGCGCGCCCAAGCCGTCCCGGCGGCGCCAGTGCGCGCCGAGCCCGGACGTGAGGCCTCGCAGGAGCAGAGCGGCACGCCGGATACCGCAGACGGCGCTCGCCCACCCTCGGACGTTTCCTGATCCTCGCGCTCGGCTGCCGGGAGCCTGATCAGCGCAGTCCGTGGTGGCGCCGCCCATCGTCGTGATCGCAATCGGCGTCGGGAAGGAGCGGCGCGGTATGGATCAGGATCCGGCGATCACGCAGGAGATCGATTCTGCGACGTGCTCAAGGCGCGGACGCATCGAAGAAGTCACGCTCTCGCCACGAGAACG
>Ga0154716_1083_pt9 | contig 12645 bp, 11 predicted proteins | sample Rifle2008BG16ft_FD_105724 | JGI IMG/M metagenome (GOLD analysis project Ga0154716, IMG submission 105724) | Anaeromyxobacter sp. RBG_16_69_14
CTCGGGGTCGCCTCGGCGCGGGCGGCCGAGGCCCGCGCCGAGGCGTGGCGTCCATGGCGCGCCTACGCGGTGATGCATTTGTGGAGCGGAGCGACGAAGGGAGGTTCGAACGGTGGCGCGTGAGCGGTGGATGGAGAGCTGATCGTAGGACCGCGCCCGACAGACCGGTATGTGACGGGCTCACAGGAGGACGTCATCTGGCCAGTCCTCGGGAGGCCACGAGATCACGATGCGGCAAGGCTTGCGCTGATCCAGCGCGAGCTGGATCGCCTTGACCGCCCCGGTGCCCGGGCCTACCGTACGGGCACATGGACACCACTGGATTGGACGCTCGGTGGCGCGGGCTCCTCCGCAGCGTTCCGATCTTTGCCGATCTGGATCCCCCCGCCGCGGCTGCGCTCGAGCGGCTCGTCGCGGTGCAGGACCACGCCGCCGGCGCGGTGATGGTGTCGCAGGAGGAACCGGGGGACGCCCTCTTCGTGCTGGTGAGCGGCAAGGTGAAGGTGGTGCTCTACAGCGAGGAGGGCCGCGAGGTCATCCTCACCATCTTCAAGTCACCGGGCGACTTCTTCGGGGAGATGAGCCTCCTCGACGACGAGCCGCGCTCGGCCAGCGTCATCGCCGCCGAGCCCTCGCGGCTGCTCGTCCTCCGCCGCAGCGACTTCCGCGCCCACATCGCAGCCCACCCCTGCACCGCGCTGCGCGCGCTCACCGAGCTCGCGCGCAGGCTGCGGCGTGCCGACGAGCTCATCGGCGACCTGGCCCTTCTCGACGTCTTCGGGCGGCTCACCCGGAAGCTCCGCGAGCTGGCCGACTCCGACGGCGAGGAGGTCGACGGCGGCGTGGTCATCCGGAACCGGCCCACGCAGGCGGAGCTCGCCGCGATGATCGGCAGCAGCCGAGAGACCGTCTCCCGGTTGCTCTCCGAGTTCGCCCGGCGCGGTTACCTGACGATGACCGGCAAGAGGCTCCTGCTCCGGCGCGCCTTCGTCCTCGGCGACGCGACCTGAACCGGTCTGCAGCTGGAGCCGTTGCCGGAACCGGGCCGCGTCGAGGTCGGGCGTCGGATCCGCGCGGGGACCTGAATCGTGGCATACTGCGCGAGGTCGATGTCACCCGTCGTCATTGGGAGGTCGTCATGCGCGGCAGTTCGCTCGTTCTCGCGCTGGCAGCGGCATCCGGCGCCGCGCTGCCCGCCCTCGCGCGGAGTGGGGATGCGCCCCGCGCCGTGTCGGTGGCCGTCGCCGCCAACCTGAAGCCTGCCTTCGAGGAGATCGCCGCAGAGTGGAAGGCGAAGAACCACGGTGTCGAGGTGAGGGCGACCTACGGCTCGTCCGGCAACTTCTTCTCCCAGATCGCAAACGGCGCTCCCTTCGACCTCTTCCTGGCCGCCGACGCCGAGTTTCCGGCCAGGGTGGTCGAGAAGGGCCTCGCGGAAGGCAAGGCCTTCACCTACGCGTACGGCAAGCTCGTGGTGTGGGTACCGAAGGGCTCGCCGCTCGACTTCGACCGGCGTGGCCTGGCCGCGGTGACCGATCCCACCGTGAAGAGGATCGCGATCGCCAGCCCGCAGCTCGCTCCGTACGGGCGCGCGGCGCAGGCCGCCCTCCAGGCGGCGGGCGTCTACGACGCCGTGAAGGACCGGATCGTCCTCGGCCAGACCGTCTCGCAGGCCGCGCAGTTCGTGGAGAGCGGAAACGCGCAGATCGGATTCCTTCCGCAGTCGCTCGCGTCGGTGCCGCCGCTCTCCGACGAGGGGCGATCCTGGCTCGTGCCTCCGTCGATCTACCCGCGCATCGAGCAGGCGGGGGTGGTCCTGAAGGGCGCGAAGTCGGCCACCCTTGCGCGTGCCCTCGCCGCCTTCATCACGGGCGCGGCAGGGAGGGCGGCGCTCGAGAAGCACGGCTACGCCCTGCCTCCGGGATGAGCCGGTGGACCTCCTCGCGCTGCGCCTGAGCTTCGTCCTCGCCGGCCTGACCACGGCCGCGCTCCTCGTCATCGGGCTCCCCATCGCGCACTGGCTCAGCACCACGCGCTGGCGCTGGAAGGTCCTGGTCGAGGCGACGGTGGCGCTCCCGCTCGTCCTGCCGCCGACGGTGCTGGGCTTCTACCTGCTCGTCTCGTTCGGGCCGCGCTCTCCGCTCGGCCGCGCGTTCACGGCGGCGACCGGGCACACGCTCGCGTTCAGCTTCGAGGGGCTCCTGTTGGCGTCCATCCTCTACAGTCTCCCCTTCGCGGTGCAGCCCTTCGCCGCCGCGCTAGCGCGGGTGGACAGGCGGCTGGTGGAGGCGGCGCACGGGCTCGGCGCGTCGCCGCTGCGGACGTTCTTCGTGGTGAGCCTGCCACTCGCCCTGCCCGGCATCGTGGCCGGTGCCGTGCTCACGTTTGCGCACACCCTGGGGGAGTTCGGCGTGGTGCTCATGGTTGGCGGCAACGTCCCCGGGAGCACGCGCACGCTGTCCATCTCCGTCTTCGACGCCGTCGAGCAGCTCGACTACGCAACCGCCGGAAGGACCTCGCTCGTGCTCCTCGCCGTGTCGTTCGCGGTGCTCGTGGTCACCTACACGTTGCAGCATCGGTCGCTGCTCGCATGAGACCCGACGCGCGGCGAGCCGGTCCGTCGCTCGCCTTCGATCTCGAGCGTCACTTCCGCGACGGCCCCGTCGTGCGCGCCGCCCTCGAGGTGCCCCTCGATGCCGAACCGGTGACGGTGCTCTTCGGCCCGTCGGGCTCCGGCAAGACCACGGTGCTGCGCTGCCTGGCCGGCCTCGACCGCCCCGAACGCGGCTTCATCCGCTTCCGTGACGAGACCTGGTTCGACGCGGCGACGCGCGGTTTCGTCCCGCCTCAGCGCCGAGGTGTGGGGCTCCTCTTCCAGGAGTACGCGCTCTTCCCGCACCTGAGCGTCGCCGCGAACATCGGTTTCGGCCTGGCGCGCGCCCCCCGCGCCGAGCGGAACGCGCGCGTGCTGGAAGTGGCGCGCTTTCTGCGCATCGAGGAGCTCCTCGATCGCCGCCCTGCCCGCATCTCGGGCGGGCAGCGGCAGCGCGTCGCGCTGGCGCGCTCGCTCGCGCCGAGGCCGCGCCTCCTCCTGCTGGACGAGCCGCTCTCGGCGCTCGACGGCCCGACGCGCGAGGAGCTGCGGGGCGAGCTCCGTTCCCTCCTCGAGCACTCCGGCATCCCGTCGCTCGTCGTGACGCACGACCGGGTCGAGGCGCTGGCGCTCGGCGATCGCCTCGCCGTGCTGGCGGAGGGCTCCGTCCGCCAGGTCGGGCCCGTGCACGAGGTGTTCAGCGCTCCGGCGGACCTCGTGGTCGCGCGCGTCGTCGGAACCGAGAACGTGGCGCCCGCGAGCATCGTGAGCCGCGATGCAGGGCTCGCGCTCGTGCGGGTCGGGACGGCCCAGCTGCTGGCGCTGGATCCCGGTGGCCTCCACGACGAAGCGTTCGCCTGCATCCGCGCCGAGGAGGTCGTGCTCGAGACCGCCCCGGGAACGCCCACCAGCGCGCGCAACGAGCTCACGGCGGAGGTGCGAACGGTGTCTCCGGAGGGCCCCCTCGTCCGCGTGACGCTCGACTGTGGTTTCCGCCTCGTCACGCTCGTCACCCGGCGGAGCGCAGATCGCCTCGCGCTCGCGCCCGGTAGTCGCGCCGTGGCGCTCGTGAAGGCATCCGCCATCCGCCTGGTGCCGCGCGCCTCGTGAGAGCGGCGCCTGGTCGTGGCTGCGTGGCCTGGCCAGGACGCCCCATCGAGACCGTAGCTCCGCCCGGACCAGCTACAACTGGGCGCTTGACGTGCGTCCGTTGGTTTGCGAGCAGGGACCATGACCAGATCGAAGAGCGGTGACGGCAGTCACACGCTGGCTGGTGACCGTACACACATCGTGCTCGTGCCTGGTTTCGTGGGATTCGATGCGCTCGGGCAGCTCGAGTACTACGCGGGCGTGACAGGAGAGTTCAACGCCTGGAGAACGTCCTCGAGCGTCCGCGCTGGCGACGTGGCGATCCACTACTTCGACAACTTCCCCACCGCGTCGGTCGAGATGCGGTCCCGCCGCCTTCGGAGCTACCTCGCGAAGCGGATCGCCCGGGGGGTCATCGGGGCAGGGGACCGCATCGCGCTCGTCGGCCATTCCACCGGCGGGCTGGACATCCGGAGGGCACTCCATGACCTTGTCCAGGAACCGGAAGAGAACGTCTACCTGGACAACTCCTACTCCGTCTCGCACGGCGACGTCTTGCAGCGCGTGAGGCGCATCGTCTTCCTGTCGGTCCCGCACTACGGGACGAACATCGCCGAGTTCGCATGCCGGTTCGACCACACCTCCAAGAACTTGCTCGCCGATGCGGACTGGGCCGTCGAGCTCCGCCGCGCGTCGCTGGGAGAGGTGCGGCGCCAATTGTTGCGCGCCGTACCCGAGCCCAGCTCGAACCTACTGCTCGCCCTGGCGGACGCACTGAACGAGAGCGACGAACGCGCCGAGAGCGACGAAGACCAGGCGGCGGAGCGCGAGGCGCGCGCCCAGCTCGGGCTCTGGCTCGGGCACATGTCCAAGGACTTGCGGATCGTCCAGGATCTGCGCGTGTATTCCGATACGATCCAGGGCTCCAAGAGCCCCGCGCATTTTTCTCGGCAGGACCGGGCCGTCGAGCTGAGAGCATGGCGCGACTACGACGTCTCGACGGCGTCGTACGCGACCATGATCCCCGCTCGGTACGCCCGAACGAGCGAGGCCATGCGGAGGCTGCTCGCGATGTTGAAGTCTGCCGCGGCGTTCGTGGACGGCGGCTCCGAGATCCTGGCCCTGCTCCCCCAGCCAGCCAGCTCGATGGCGCTCGGGCCTGTGCTCCTGAGCGCCCTCCTGCTCCTCTATCGAGACCCGAAGCTCCTCTTCGGCGTCTGCCATGCCCTGTGCGCCGATCCCGGCGGTCCGTTCGGCCAGCTCGACCTGATCTCGACGGGTCGCGTCGCCCCCAGCGTGACGGAGTTCTCGTCTGGTCGGACGATCGCGAGCACTTCCATCGACACCTCGGACAGCGACGGGATCGTGAACACGCTCTCCCAGCTCTGGCCCTACGATCCCGAGAGACCAGGGGCCCATCGCATCGAGCTGGTGCACGCCGACCACGGGGACATCATCGGTCACCACAAGCTGCGCCCGGAGCGCGGCAGCGTGAGCAAGAACGAGTTTGGACGGAAGTACGAGGCCTACGACTTCTTCCAGTCGGATTTCCAATTCGAGCATTTCTCGCAGGTCTGGAGGGGCGTCTTCGACTTCTGCACTGAAGTCTGACGAGTTCAATGACGGGCTTCGCGTCGTCGGTCGCTGGGATCCATCGCGCGTCGATCAGGTGGTCACGAACCTCCTCGCGAACGCCGAGGGGATCGGGGGACCGAGCTAGCTGTTCTCGAGCCTCATCCCAACCGACTCCGCCACCTCGCGGATCTGCTCCCACGTCGCGCGCTCCACCGGGATGCCCTCGGCCACCCGCTTCGCGCGCGCTGCTCGCTCCGGCTCGCCAGCCACCAGCACGGGGAGCGAAGGATCGGCCGGTGGCGAGGCCTTCACGTGCCCGATCGCCGCCGCGACCTCCTCCTCCAGGTGCCCTGCCCCAGGGAGGCGCTGCGGGTCGAAGAGGAAGCTGAGCATGTTGTTGCCGATGCGGTCGGTCTCGAACGGCACCGTCGAGAGCGTGCCGCCGCCGGTCATCGCCCCGGCAAGGAGCTCGCATGCGAGGGCGAGGCCGTATCCCTTGTGAAGGCCGAACGCCAGGAGCGCGCCGCGCGGCTCCTGGAACATGACCTTCGGATCCGTGGTGGGGCAGCCCTGGGCGTCGATGAGCAGGCCCTCCGCCATCGCCTCGCCGCGGTTCATCGCGACGCGCGCCTTGCCGAGGGCAGCGACGCTGGTCGCGAAGTCGAGCACCACCGCCGGCCTTCCGTTCGCGGGTGGCACGGTGACACAGACGGGGTTCGTCGAGAACCGCGCGTCGCTCCCGCGGAAGGGCGCGACGAGCGCCGGGTGCCCGACGACATTCACGAAGTGAACCGAGGCGAACCCGGCGCCGGCCGCCTGCTCGCCGTAGGCGCCGATGCGGCCGACGTGCGACGCGTTCCTGAGCGCCACGAGCGCGACGCCCGTCGATCGCGCTCGCTCCATCCCGGCGGCGGTGGCCTCCCGCGCGACCACCTGCCCGAAGCCCCTCTGCCCGTCCACGGACAGCACCGCGCCGCCGCGATCCTCGATGCGCGCGTGCGCCCTCGGGTCGACCGCGCCGCTGCGGATGGCGCGCACGTACTGCGGCAGCATGCCGACGCCGTGGCTGTCGTGGCCCGACAGGTTGGCGTCGACGAGGTGATCCGCGACGATCACGGCATCGGTCTCGGTCGCGCCCGTGGCGACGAGGAGGCGCGCGGTGACCGTGCGGAGGCGCTCGTGGGGGAGGGAGATCGCGTCGTGCATGGTTGAACCTTCGCTCCGGGTAGCTAACTTAACTAGAACGCCAGCCCGAGGGTCGCGACCGGCCCGTTCGCCCGCGAACCCGGGTCGCCCGGGCGATCGGTGCGCTCCTCCCGGCTCAGGGCGACGAACCAGGCCAGCTCGGCGCGGACTTGCACGTAGCCCTCGCGGCCAAAGAGGAGACCGGTCGCCGCGAACGGGATCATGCCGAAGGCGCCGTCGCCGCCGAAGCGGGTCCACCCCAGCTTCAAGCCCGCGCCCAGGTATGGCGTGATGTTCGCGATGGCGAATGGGTAGTAGGCCCCGAGCCCCAGGGCGAACATGCGGGCGCCATCGCCCAGGTAGATGTCGGCGGCGACGTCGGCGAGGAAGTCTCGCCCGTCGAAGAGCGCGTAGCCGCCACCGCCGGCGGCGCTCGGGGTGCTGTCGCCGGCGGATCCGACCGCGGCCAGCCCGCCGAGTCGCAGGCCGAACCAGGGTAGGGGTCGGCCCGTGTCCTGCGGCGTCGCGCGACCGGCCCGGGTTGTGCGATCCGACGCGTAAGCCGAGCGCGCGGGGAACGGAGCGAGGATGGCGGCGGCGACGACGGCCGTGGCTGCGAGACGAAGCGCGAGGCGAGGCATGGTGACGATGATACGCGCGGCGCGCAGGGTTCCCACTTCTCTTCTTCGCGCGCTCCTTCCCCGCGCGATTTTCCGCGCAGTCTTCCGAAAGACGCGTGCTCACGTCGCGAGCCCGATTAGAAGAGCCGGACCTCGCCGCGACGAAAGGTCTTGGTCGCGCGCGGCGCGCTCGCCGGAACAACCAGGCACCACCATCTCGAGGAGCAGCGGATGAACACCCCTCCCGACGTCGACCCGCAGGAAACGCGGGAATGGCTCGAGGCGCTCGAGGGCGTGCTCGCCCAGGAGGGCCCCGATCGGGCCCACCACCTCATCGAGCAGCTCATCGACCGTGCGCGACGCTCCGGCGCCTTCGTGCCCTTCTCGGCCAACACCGCCTACGTCAACACCATCCCGGTCGAGAAGCAGCCTCCTCTGCCCGGCGACTTCGCGCTCGAGCAGCGAATACGCCACTTCGTGCGCTGGAACGCCATGGCGATGGTGGTCCGCGCGAACAGGCACACCAACGTGGGCGGCCACATCGCGAGCTTCGCGTCCGCGGCCATGCTGTACGACATCGGCTACAACCACTTCTGGCGCGCGCCGACGGAGGACCGCGGCGGCGACCCCCTCTTCGTCCAGGGCCACTCGGCGCCAGGGATCTACGCCCGCGCGTTCCTCCTCGGCCTCCTCACCGAGGAGCAGCTCGACAACTTCCGGCAAGAGGTCGGCGGCAAGGGGATCTCCTCCTATCCGCACCCCTGGCTCATGCCCGACTTCTGGAACTTCCCGACCGTGTCGATGGGCCTCGGTCCCCTGATGGCCATCTACCAGGCGCGGTTCATGAAATACCTGCAAGATCGCGGTCTCGCCAGGACGGAAGGGCGCAAGGTGTGGGCGATGCCGGGCGACGGCGAGATGGACGAGCCGGAGTCGATGGGCGCGATCGGCATGGCAGGCCGCGAGAGGCTCGACAACCTCGTCTTCGTGGTCAACTGCAACCTGCAACGCCTGGACGGCCCGGTGCGCGGGAACGGCAAGATCGTCCAGGAGCTGGAGAGCGAGTTCCGCGGCGCCGGGTGGAACGTCATCAAGGTCATCTGGGGCCGGCACTGGGACCCGCTGCTCGCCCGCGACAAGACCGGCGCCCTCGCGCGCCGGATGATGGAGGCCGTCGACGGCGACTACCAGACGTACAAGGCGAAGGACGGCGCCTACGTGCGCGAGCACTTCTTCAACACCCCGGAGCTCCGGCAGCTCGTCGCAGACTACTCCGACGGCGACATCTGGAACCTGAACCGCGGGGGACACGATCCGTTCAAGGTCTACGCGGCGTACGACGCCGCCGTCCACCACAGGGGAGAGCCGACCGTCATCCTCGCCAAGACCATCAAGGGCTACGGGATGGGGGAGTCGGGCGAGGCGCAGAACATCACGCACCAGCAGAAGAAGATGTCGGTCGAGTCGATCCGCCGCTTCCGCGACCGGTTCCAGTTGCCCGTGCCCGACGACAAGCTCGAGGAGATCCCCTATCTCAAGTTCGAGGAGGGCTCGACGGAGCTCGAGTACCTGCGCGCCCGCCGGGCGGCGCTGGGCGGCGACAGGCCGAGGCGGCGCCGCAAGGCAGAGGCGCTCGTCACGCCGCGGCTGGAGGTGTTCGACCGACTCATCAAGGGCAGCGGCGATCGCGAGATCTCGAGCACGATGGCGTTCGTGCAGATCCTGCAGCTCCTGGTGCGCGACAAGAACGTCGGAGCCCGGGTGGTGCCCATCGTCCCGGACGAGTCGCGGACGTTCGGCATGGAGGGCATGTTCCGCCAGCTGGCGATCTACAGTCAGGTCGGCCAGCTGTACACGCCGGAGGACGCCGAGCAGCTCATGTTCTACAAGGAAGACAAGGGGGGCCAGATCCTGCAAGAGGGGATCAACGAGGCCGGCGCGATGTGCGACTGGATGGCGGCTGCCACGTCGTACTCCGTCCACGGCGTCCCGATGATCCCCTTTTACATCTTCTACTCGATGTTCGGGTTCCAGCGCGTGGGCGATCTCGCCTGGGCAGCGGGGGACATGCGCAGCCGCGGCTTCCTGGTGGGCGGCACCGCGGGTCGCACGACGCTCAACGGGGAGGGCCTGCAGCACGCGGACGGCCACTCCCACGTCATCTCGGCCACGATCCCCAACTGCATCTCCTACGACCCGACGTTCGGCTACGAGCTCGCGGTCGTCATCCAGGACGGCCTGCGCCGGATGTGCGCCGAGCAGGAGGACGTCTACTACTACCTGACGGTCATGAACGAGAACTACAAGCACCCCGCGATGCCGGAGGGCGCGGCGGAGGGCATCATCAAGGGGATGTACCTGTTCAAGGCCGGTCCGAAGTCGAACGGCGCGGGGCCCCGCGTCCAGCTGCTCGGGTCGGGCACGATCTTCCGCGAGGTCATCGCGGCGGCCGAGCTCTTGAGGTCGGACTGGGGTGTCGATGCCGATCTCTGGAGCTGTCCGAGCTTCACGGAGCTCGCCCGCGAGGGCATGGCCGTGGCGCGCGCCAACACGCTCGATCCGGGCTCCGAGCCCAGGCGCTCCCATGTCGAGAAATGCCTCGCCGGTACGCGGGGGCCGGTGATCGCTGCCACCGACTACGTGCGCGCCTTCCCCGAGCAGATCCGGGCCTACGTTCCGCGCCGGTACTCCGTGCTCGGCACCAACGGGTTCGGCCGCTCCGACACGCGCGAGAAGCTTCGCCGGTTCTTCGAGGTGGACCGTCACCACGTGACCGTGGCGGCGCTCAAGGCGCTCGCCGACGACGGTGCGATCCCGGTGGCCAAGGTCTCCCAGGCTCTCGAGAAGTACGGGATCGATCGCGCCAAGCCCCATCCGTGGACGGTGTAGGCCATGAACACCATCGAGGTCAGGGTTCCCAACATCGGCGACTTCAAGGACGTCGGCGTCATCGAGGTCTTCGTGAAGCCGGGGGACCCGGTGAAGTTCGACGAGTCGCTCTTGGCGCTCGAGTCCGACAAGGCGACCATGGACGTGCCTTCTCCCGCGGCCGGCACCGTGAAGGAGGTCAGGCTCAAGGTGGGCGATCGCGCCAGCGAGGGCACGCTCATCCTCCTGCTGGATGCCGCCGAGGAGAGAGAAGCGGCGAGGCCCGGCGCGGCTGCGCCCTCACCGGAGTCGGGCGAGCAGCTCGCCGCCGCTCCTGCTCGCGAGGCACCACCGGCGACTCCGGGCCCTGCTCGGCTCACGCCTGGCCTGGGGCCCTCGGTGCAGCCCCGGGGTGGTGGGACGGCCGTGAGCCCGCCTTCACCTCCGGCCGTCCCGTTGGCGCAGGGCCCGGTCGACACCGCGACCGCGTTGGCCCAGCCCGCGCCCTCCGACGCAGCCGGCGGGCGGAAGGTGGCGCACGCCTCACCGTCCGTTCGCAAGGTCGCGCGGGAGCTGGGGGTCGATCCGCTGCGCGTTCAGGGCACCGGTCCGAAAGGCCGGATCCTGCTCGAGGACGTCCGGCGCTTGGTGAAGCAGGTGATGAGCGGCCCGGTCCCCGTCGGTGCCGCCGCGGGGGTTTCCGCCGGCGCTGGCGCGCTCGATCTGTTGCCGTGGCCGCGCGTCGATTTCGCGAGGTTCGGGCCCATCGAGACCAGGCCGCTGTCGCGGATCAAGAAGATCTCGGGCGCCAACCTCTCGCGCAACTGGGTGATGATCCCGCACGTCACGCAGTTCGAGGAGGCCGACATCACCGAGCTCGAGGCCTTCCGCGTCCGGCTCAACGAGGAGAACGGAAAGGCCGGGGTCAAGGTGACCCTGCTCGCCTTCCTGGTCAAGGCGTGCGTCGCCGCGCTGAAGAGGTTCCCCGAGCTCAACGCCTCGCTCGACGGCGAGAGCCTGGTGCTGAAGCGCTACTTCCACATCGGTTTCGCCGCCGACACGCCGAACGGCCTCGTCGTGCCCGTCCTCAGGGAGGCGGACCGGAAGGGCGTGCTCGAGATCGCAAAGGAGCTCTCCGAGCTCGCCGCCAAGGCGCGCGAGGGCAAGCTCGGGCCCGCCGAGATGCAGGGTGGCTGCTTCTCCATCTCGAGCCTGGGCGGCATCGGCGGGACGTCCTTCACCCCGATCATCAACGCTCCCGAGGTCGCTGTCCTCGGCGTGTCGCGGACCGCGACCAAGCCCGTCTGGGATGGCGCGAAGTTCACGCCGAGGCTCTTGCTCCCCCTCTCGCTGTCCTACGACCACCGCGTGATCGACGGCGCCACCGCGGCGCGGTTCACGACCTACCTCGGCCAGCTGCTCGCCGATCTGCGGCGGTCTGTGCTGTAGCCACTACCGAGTGTTCCAAGGACGCCGCGCCGTACGCGCCGACGAAGGCCAGGCGCGAGAAGCTCGTGGAAGCGTTCGTCGGCGGCAAGCGGCGGGGCCTGTCCCGCTTCCCGGTCAGTGCAGCGGACCGATCCGGCGACAGGAGGCGGCGCAGGTGCGGCACGCCGTGACGCACGCCTTCATCTGAGCGTCCCCGACGAAGATCGAGCACCAGCGCTCGCACGCCGAGCAGGCATCCGCGCACAGCATGCACAGCCGAGCGCTGTAGGTCGAGCCGCGCACTATCAGCTCGCCGCTCAGGCGGCACAGATCGGTGCAGTCGCGGATCAGGCGGACGTGCTCCTGCGACGAGTACTCTCCCCCTCTGCGGAGGCAGTGCTCGATCGTCTGCTCGCAGGCAAGCGCGCACGCGAGGCAGTCGCGGACGCCGCTCTGGATCTCCTCGTTCATCTGTGTGAAGTGCGGGGACTCCTGCAAGAGGTCGAGCCCGTGTATCCGGGGTTCCTCCCTGCCAAGCGTCTCTACGAGATCGTGAAGGCTGGCCATGTGAGCTCCTGGTCGATTGGTTAGGCGTCTATGCTGGCCATCGCTCCCCGCTCGGCAACGACCAGGAAGGTTCGCCTGGTGCAATGCGCCTCCTGGCCGCGGGTGCAGGGGAGGGTGTGGGGAGCCGTTAGCCAGGCGGGCGCCGCGCCGGACCACCGCCGTGGGGCTGCGCGAGGCGGCGCTCTCCACGAAGCAGGCAAAGGCGTTCAGGCGCGTTTCTGGATTGGGCGACCGAATAGCGTCCAATCACGGAAGATGTCCTCGGCGTTGACTCGAATGGTCTCTGGGCCAAGAGAGAGCGTCGCTCGTTGCCGCGAGGGTCTTTCGCACAGCCCGTGGAGCGCCATCCCGAGGTCGTCACTAGATACCGAGGATCGTTGCGCGGCCACGTGGAGGGACCCACCGTGACGGGTCTGGCGATCAGCGAGGCGCTCTCTGACACGCCCCTCTCTCTCGAGCAGCGCGTCCTCGCCGAGCAGGTGCAGATGCTCTACGCCCGCGCCCCGGTTGCGCAGGCGACGGTGGTGGTGAACGCGTCCATCGTCTCCTGGGTGTTCTGGGGCCTCGTCCCGCCCGGGTGGTCGGTGGCGTGGGTAGCTGTGCTGTGCGCGCTGGCGGCGGCGCGAATCGGGCTGGCGCGTGCCTATCGCCGAAACGGCGTAGAGCCCGCCGATGCAAGGGTTTGGGCGCGCCGTTTCGCGGCGGGAGCCGCCCTCACGG
>Ga0154716_1070_pt45 | contig 12590 bp, 12 predicted proteins | sample Rifle2008BG16ft_FD_105724 | JGI IMG/M metagenome (GOLD analysis project Ga0154716, IMG submission 105724) | Anaeromyxobacter sp. RBG_16_69_14
GGTGCGAGACGTTGCGCACCTGCTCGAAGGCGCGGACGAGCGACACGCCCCGCGGCAGCTCGCCGGCGAAGGCATTCACGGCGACGTCGAGGGCCTTCGTCACCTCGAAGATGTTCTGGTGCTCCTTCATGTTGGCCGATACGAGCACGGCGCGGGTGCCGTTCACGCGCGCCAGGTGAGTGGGTTCGGCGTCGGTGAGCGTCACCTCCGCGACGTCGCGCACGCGCACCGTCCGCCCGTCCACGGCGCGGACCACGGCGTCGGCGATCTTCTCCACCGAGGCATAGTCGCCCGTCGTCTTCACCGTGAGCTGGCGCGCGCCGGCGTCGAGCGATCCGGCGGGGATGCTGGTCGCGCCCGCGTCCAGCGCCTGCAGCACCTCCCCGGCCGACAGGCCGAGCACCGACAGCCGTCCGGGGTCGACCGCCACCCTGACCTCGCGCGGCGGCAGCGCGTCGATGGCCACCTCGGCCACGCCGGGAACCGCCTCGAGACGGCGCTTGAGCGCACGCGAGAGGCGCTCCAGCTCGCGGTAGGGCGCGCCCTCCGAGGCGAGCGCCAGCTCGACCGTGTTCACCTTCGCTGCGTTGAACTCTTGCACGTCGAGGCGGAGGAGCTGGGAGGGGAGGGTCGGCCGGAGCGCCGACGTCTCGCGCAGCACGTCGTCGCGCTTGCGAGCCGGGTCGGAACCGGCCGTGAACTCCACCTGGATGACCGCGAGCCCGTCCTCGATCGTCGTCTTCATCGACTTCACGTCGTCGAGGGCGTGCAGCTTCCCCTCGACGGGATCGACCACCAGGCGCTCGACGTCGGCGGGGGTGGCACCGGGGAGGACAGCCACCACCGCGAAGTTGGGATAGGGGAAGGTCGGGTCCTCGGTCTTGGGGATGGTGAGGAGCGACGAGAGCCCGAGGAGCGCGATCCCGAGGAAGGCGACCAGGGTGAACTGCCAGCGGCGGACGGAGAACTCGGCGACATGCATGGCGTGCCTCGAGCGCTCAGGGGACCACGCGGACGGCCACGCCGTCCGCCAGACGGGCCGCGCCCTCGCTCACCACGCGATCGACGCCCTCCACCCCGCTCGAGAGGACGGCGCGCTCGCCGTCGAGGAAGGCGACGCGCACCGGCACTCGCCGGGCGCGCTCGCCGTCGACCACGTAGACGGTGCCGCGGTCGCCATCGCCCTCCTGCAGCGCGAGGAGCGGGATGGCGCCGGCGGCATCGACGGCGCGCGCGATCTCGAGCTTGGCGCCGAGCCCGGAGAGCAGGCCACGGGCGCGGGCCGGGTCGACCCGTACCTCGATCTGAAACGTGCCTGTGCCGCGCGCAGCGGAGCGCGCGATCTCGGTGACGCGGCAGGGTATGGCGTCGCGCGGCCGCGCGTCGAGATGCACCAGGGCGAGGTCGCCGACCGAGAGCCCGAGCACGTCGCGCTCGGGGAGGCTGGCGCGCACCACGAAGCCGCTGCTGCGGCCCGAGACGCGCAGGACCGGCTTGCCGGGGGAGACGGTCTCGCCGGGCTCGACCATCCGGCGGTCCACCCACCCGTCGTCCGGCGCGACGAGGACAGCGTTGCGGAGGTTGAACTCGGCGGCCTGCAGCGCCGCGTCGGCCACGTTCGCGCCCGTCTCGGCGTCCTCGGCCTGAGCGAGGGCAATGGACCCTCCCGTGCGCAGGAGCCGCGCCCGGTCGCGGTCCCGGCGCGCCTTGACGGCTGCCTCGCGCGCCTGCCGGACCCCGGCCGTGAGCTCGGTCGTGTCGATCGCGGCCAGAAGCTGCCCGCGCCTCACCTCCATGCCATCGCGCGCGGCGACGCGCGCCACGATCCCGCCCACCTTGAAGGACAGCTCGCGCTCGTCCTTGGCGGCGACCGTACCGGCGGCGCGGACCATCCGGGTGGTTGGCCCGCGATCGACGGCGGCGGTGCGTACCGGAAGCGCGGCTTGCGCCGCTTCCGTCGGTGCGGCATGCCCGGAGGCGCAGGCGGCGGCGAACGCGAGCGAGGTGGCGAGTGTCGTGATGGTGCGGCGAGTCATGACGGCGTGCTCCCCTCGGGGCGGGGCGCCCCGTACCGTGATGTGAGCGACGCATACATTGCCAATCCATGTGAACGGTGTCAACATGAAAGTCATGAAGAGGTCGTCGGCGCCTCGCAAGGACCACTACCACCACGGGGATCTCAGGAACGCCCTCGTCGAGAACGCCCTGCGCCTCGTCGCCGAGCGAGGGCCTGAGGGGTTCAGCCTTCGCGAGGCGGCGCGTGCCGTCGGCGTTTCACCGGGGGCCGCCTACCGCCACTTCGCCGACAAGGCGGCGTTGCTCGGAGCTCTCTCGGCGGACGGGCACGCGCGAATGGTCGCGACCATGGAGCACGCGCTCGCCCACCTCCCCGAGGAGCCTGGCTCGGCGGCGCGCGCGATCGCCTCGTTCCTCGCGATCGGCGCGGCCTACGTGGAGTTTGCCGTCGCGCACCCTTCGCACTTCCGGGTGATGTTCGGCCCGTGCAAGCCCGGAGAGGACGATCTCGCCTGCCTCGCCGCGCAAGGTCGCGACACCTACCAGATCCTCGTGGACGTGCTCGATGGGCTGGTCGCAACCGAAGTGGTCCTGCCCGAGGCGCGCATCGGCGCGGAGCTGCCGGTGTGGTCGCACGTGCACGGGCTCGCTTCCCTCCTCGTTGACGGCGCGCTCACGCTCTCGTCGAGCGAGCGCCACGACGCGCTGCGGCACGCCGGCCACGTGCTGCTCCGCGGGCTTGGCTGTTCGCCGGGCGATCTGCCCGCCGCCCGGCCGGTGACGGTTGACCCGCGCCAGCGGTGAGTCGGGTGGCCGAGGCCCACACATGCACAGTGCAGGCTCCGATCGACTGAACCCAGTTGACGCGCCCTTCCCATTCCGAGCGCCCGATATGCTTCTCGCACCCAGGAACCGGCCCCACGCGTCGAACCATCCTTGATCGAGAGGAGCCTTCGGTGAGATCGCCGCCCCACCTGCTCTGCTGCTGTCTGCTCTCGCTGTCGACCGCCTGCGCGCACCCTGTCCACTCCGTCCATCCTGCAACTGCCACCCGTGCCGCCGAGCATCCGCTCGAGCCGTTGACACAGGCCGAGACGGGCGTCGCGTTCCAAGCGCTGATCGCGCATTTTCGCGCGGACCCGGCGCTGCCCAAGGACTCGCTGCGCTTTCCGCTCGTGGCCCTTTCCGAGCCGGCGAAGTCGTTCGTGCTCGCCTGGTCGGCAGGGCAGCCCTTTCCTCGTCACGCCGAGCTGCACGTGTTGCACTACCAGAGCAATCGCACCTGGGTGGCAGAGGTGGACCTGGAGGCGAGGCGCGTGGTGCGCCTGGCAGCGAAGCCGCTCGGTACACAGCCTGCCGCTGGCGCAGAGGAGTTCGTCGTGGCCAGCGAGATCGTGCACGCGTACGAGCCGTGGCGGAAGGCGCTGCGCGCGCGGGGCGTCAATCCCGAGCTTGCGTACGTGGACGTGTGGTCCGCCGGGGACGAGCCGATCCCGCCACGGCTCGCGGCCACGCTTCCGTTCGGGCAGAACACGCGCATCATGCGCTGTCTCACCTTCGATCGCGGGGCGCGCATCGAGGAGTTCGACCCGCGCGCGCCGCAGAATCCCTACGATCGTCCGGTCGAGGGCGTGGTGGTCACCGTCGACATGAACGCGCGGCGGGTGATCCACATGACCGACTCCGTCGTGCGTCCGGTGATCGCCGACACGGGCAACGCCACGAGCGCGGTGCCCCTGCGTCCGCTGCTCGTGAAGCAACCGAAGGGCTCGGACATCCAGCTGCGAGGCCATCGCGTCCGCTGGCACAGGTGGCAGTTCCTCGCGGTGCTCCATCCGCGCGAGGGGCTCGTGCTCTACGACGTCCGCTACCTGGATCGAGAAACCTGGCGCCCTATCGCCTACCGCCTGTCGCTGTCCGAGATCTACGTGCCGTACGGCCTCGGCCACGCGGACTGGGCCTGGCGCAGCGCCCTCGACGTCGGCGAGTACAACGCCGGTACGCTCGCGCAGCGGCTCGAAGTCGATCGCGACGTGCCCGAGAATGCCTCCTTGCTCGACGCGATCTCGTTTTCGGATCTCGGCCCCACGGCGGACAACCCCACCGGCACCGTGGCGCTTCCGGCCACGACAGCGCTCTACGAGCGCGACGCGGGGATGTCGTGGACGCGCACCGATCCCACCCGCTTCGATCGCGACACGCGTTACGCGCGGGAGCTGGTCGCCACCTGGAACTTCTGGGTCGGCAACTACATCTACGCCTTCGATTGGATCTTCAAGCTCGACGGCAGCATCGAAGTGCGCACGCATCTCACGGGCACGACGCTCAATCGCGGTACCGGCGGGGAGAGCGAGCCCTCGGCGCCCAAGGTGGGCGAGGATGCGCGCGGGGTGCTGGTCGCCGCGCCCAATCACCAGCACTTCTTCAGCTTCCGGCTCGATCTCGACGTGGACGGCCCGGCCAACCAGGTGATGGAGATGGAGGTCGCCAGGATCGCGAACAGCCGCTTCAAGAACGCCTTCGACGCGGTCACCGTCCACCCTGGCCAGGAGGGCTACCGCGACGCCAACCCGTTCTCCCAGCGGCATTGGCACGTGGAGAGCTCACGGGTGAAGAACCGCCTCGGCAAGCCGACCGGCTATGCGCTCGAGCCTGGGGAGCTGGCCGTCCCTTACTCCGCGCCCGACTTCGCCGGCCTCGAGCGCGCTCAGTTTGCGCGCCATCAGCTGTGGATGACGCGCTACCGCGACGGCGAGCTCTACGCAGCCGGAAGCTTCCCGAACCAGGCCAAGAGCGAGGACGGCCTGCCCGTGTTCATCCGGGATGCCGAGAGCCTGGAAGGTCAGGACGTGGTGCTCTGGTACACCACGGGTCTTACCCATCTCGCCCGCCCCGAGGACTACCCGGTCATGCCCACCGAGTCCATCGGCTTCACCCTCGCCCCGCGAGGCTTCTTCGGGCGCAATCCCGCGCTCGACGTCACGGATCAGGCTGCCGAGCGGCTGCCTGGCGCCGGATGAGGCCCGAGGTCATCGCCGCGCGACTCCAGCAGCAGCGAGCACCTTCCCGATCGCCTCGGCGCCGAGCGGCTCGGCGCGGCCGAGCAGCCGGGCGAGGGCAGCGATGCGGGCCACCCGTTCCAGGGTCTCCATCCGGTCGAGCGCCTCCTGGAGCGTGCGCCCGAGCGCGAGCGCGCCGTGCCGCTCCAGGAGGAGCACGTCGTGGCGTGCCAGCAGGGGCGAGATGGCGCGAGGGATCTCATCCGTCCCGGGCGTGGCGAAGCGCGCGACGGCCACCTCGCCCAGGACCACCGAGGCCTCCGGCACGAGGTCGTTGGGGGTCGGGAGGCCCGCCACCGTGAGGGCGATGGCCGTGATGGGGTGCGCGTGCACGACGGCCTGGACGTCCGGACGCGAGGCGTAGACGGCGAGGTGCATGCGCAGCTCGGATGAAGCCCGCCCGCCGCGCCGCACCTTTCCGCTCGCCCCGTCGACGACGACCAGGTCTGCCGGGCGCAGGGACCCCTTGGACGTGCCGGCGGGCGTCACGAGGAGCCTGTCTTCGCCGAGTCGGCAGGAGACGTTCCCTTCGCCGGCTCCGATGAGATCGCGCTCGTCGAGTCGGAGGCACACGCCAACGAGCTCGCGGCGGAGCTGCGCTTCGCTGGGCGCTGCGCGAGCCATGCGGTCTTCCTCGCTCCACCGAGAGTATCAGAAGACCTCTCGTTGCGGGTGGGCGCTACGTGCGACGCCGCGGCACACGCCGGGCGGGCCGAGTGTCGGCCAGGGACGAGGTTATCACTCACTCGCGCCGATGAGCGCGCCTGCATCGCCCAAATCCGTCCTTACGCCGAAGCCGCGTGTGCGGGGGCACCCTGTCTCACGTCTCCGACGCTGCCATCTCCGCCATGCGCTGCCAGAGGCGGAGTGCCTCGCGCCGGGCGGTGGACTCGATCGCCACCATGTCCCCGGTGACGAGGCGACCGTTCTCCACCACCACGCGCCCGCCGACCACCACGTCGCGCACCCGGCCGCCCTCGCGTACGACGACGTCGCCCAGCGCCCCGGGCGTGAGCGGCACGGCGGCTGCCGTGAAGCGCTCCGCTACGAGCGCGTGGCCGGCGGCCAGGCGGCCGCCGGCGTGAGGGTCGCGATGCGCCGCGGCGAGCCGCACGAGCGCCGCCTCCTCGGCCGCCATGTCGGCATCCCATCCGTCGGTACCGAGCGCCACGCGGTGTCCGTGGCGCAGCGCCCCGGCGTATCCGACCCGGTTGCCTTCGTTGGAGCGGGGGTTGTGCACGAGCCAGCAGCCGTGAGCGTCGGCCAGCGCCACCTGCCCCGCCGAGAGGTCCACGCCGTGCGCGAGGATCGAGCCCGGCACGAGGGCGCCGAGCGACAGCATGCGCTCGAGGGGCCCTGCGAAGCCGCGCGCGCGAGCATCCTCCACGTCGGCGCGATCCTCGGCCACGTGGACGTGCAGCACCGTCCCGAGCTCGCGCGCGAGGTCCCCGGCCGCGCGCAGCGTCTCGTCGGAGACTGTGAAGCTCGCGTGGATGCCGACGAGAGCGCGCAGGAGCGGCGAAGCGGGGACGCGGCGGCACTCCGCCATGCCGCGCCGGGCCTCCTCGGGGCCGAAGTTGCGCTGGGTGGCCCCGTAGCAGAGCAGCGCCCGGATCCCCAGCTCCTCGCAGACCCCGGCCAAGACGGCGAGCGACCCCTCGATGAGCTCGGGCGACTCGTGGTGGTCGACCAGGGTGGTGGTGCCGGCGAGCAGCGCGCGCGCGACGTGATCGCGCGCAGCCGCGCCGAGCGCCTCGGCGTCGAGCGCCCGGTCGAGGCGCCACCAGACCCGCTCCAGGATCTGGAGGAACCTCGTGGGCGGCGGCACCGGCGCCGGCATACCGTAGCGCGCTAGGCCGCTGTAGAGGTGCGTATGGGCGCAGACCGCGCCGGGCCCGATCTCGCCGCCTGCACAGGGGAGCGTACGCGCGTCCGAAGGTGCGTCGGAGGCGACGACCCCGTCCACCACGGTGACCGTGCGACCCGTGCGGTCGGGGCCGATGACGAGCGAGTTACTCAACAGCTGCCGAGATAGCATGACAGGCTTGTCGACGGCCAGTTGGTGACCGCAAACGTATGACGCGCTGCGCCCGACGCCGTACGCGGCGACGACGCGTTCGAGCTCCCCCCATTCCACGCACCAGCCCGGAAAACTAGCCAAGCCCCGCGCCGCGTCCCAGCTGGCGCGCGAGCACGTCAGGGCGATCCGTCATGATGCCATCCACGCCCGCTGCCAGGAGCTCGCGCATGTCGGTCTCCTCGTCGACGGTCCAGACGAACACCGCCATGCCGCGTCTGTGCAGGTATTCGACGGTCCGCCGATCCACCACCACGAGGTCGCTGCCCTCCATCCGGTGAGGCAGGTCCGCCACGTCCCATCCCTCGGGACAGCCGGTCGCGCCTTCCGCGCGGGCAGCCATCACGTGGCACGTCGCCGCGCCCTCGGGGAGGAAGTGGCAGGCCTCGGGGAGCCGCGCGCGGATGCGCTCGCCCTGCTCGTCGTGCTGGGAGCCGACGCAGACGCGCTCCACCGCGCCGGTCTCGCGGACGACGCGCACGAGCTCCTCGGCCAGCCTCGGGTCGGCACTCTTGGCCTCGATGTTCATCCGCATGTCGGCGAATCGCGCCAGCAGCTCGCGCAGCGTGGGTGGCGCCACACCGCGCCCGCGCCACGGGAAGGTCTGTCCGCCGTCGGGCGTGAAGCCGAACCCGGCATCGAGGGCGCGCACCTCGTCGAGAGTGCGCGCCTCGATGGTGCCGCGCGCGCCCGTGAGGCGCGAGGTCTCGTCGTCGTGGAAGACGACCACCTCGCCGTCCGCTGTGAGATGGACGTCGAGCTCGAACGCGTCGGCGCCGAGGCGGGCCGCGAGGCCGAAGGCGGGGAGGGTGTTCTCGGGCGCGAGGCGCGCGCCGCCACGGTGCGCGACGAGCCACGGTCGCCGCAGCGCGAGGTAAGGCTTCATGCGCGGGGGGGCCGCGCTACTGCAGCGTCACGCCGAGGCCGTCCACGATGCGGGCGCGCTCGGACAGGAGCCAGTCGTCGGTGTCGAGCTGGATGGCATCCTCGTGCGTGCCGCCGCGCATGAGCAGCCACGGCTGCCGCGCCAGCTCTGCATCGACGTAGATGGGCACCCCGAAGAGCGACAGCGGCGGTTCGGCGCCGGGCTCGCAAGGCCAGAATCGATCTGCGAAGCGCGCCTCGGGTACGAGCTCGACCTCATGCGCGTGGAGCGCGTCGCGCAGCGCCTCGACGTCGACGCGTTCGGTCGCCGCGACCACGGCCAGCGCGAGCCGGCCGTCCACGCTCACGACCACCACCTTGGCCACGCGCGATCCCGAGACGTGCTCGGCAGCCGCGAGCCGCTGGGCCGCGACCGCCCGCCCGTGCATGAAATGCTCGAAGCGTAGGCTGTGCTCACGCAGGTAAGCATCGATCATCGTCGGGATCATGGGGTACCTCCACGTTCTTGGTATTGCGATCGTTGCGCCGCCCGCATCCGGGTGGCAAGCGTCCCAGGAGGGGCGGATGAAAGGGAGCGCTACCAAAGGCCCATCGGCAAGTCCGTCCAGGTCCAAGTCCAAGTCTAGGTCCAAGTCCACGTCCAGGTCTAAAGGCCCACCAGCACATCCCGCGATCAGGTCCGCGCCAGTCTCGGGCCCGCCAGGGTCTAGAGCCAGCTGGGCCTGCCCGGTCGATGCTTGCGCGTCGGCGCGCGAGGACTAATTCCCCTCGAGTGCCGGCCTTCGACCTCCGCATCCTCGACGCGCTATCGGATGTGCCTGCAGCGAGCTGGGACGCGCTCCTCGAGCACGAGCCTGCGCGCGCCACCCCGTTCCTCCGGCACGCCTTCCTCGAGGCGCTCGAGGCCTCGGGCTGCGCCTCGGTGCGGACGGGCTGGCTCCCTCGCCACCTCACCCTGTGGCGCGGCGGTCGGCTCGTCGCTGCGGCGCCGTGTTACAGCAAGGCCGATTCGGACGGCGACTTCTCGCGCGACTGGGAGTGGGCGGCTGCCGCGCAGCAGGGCGGGGTGACTTACTACCCCAAGCTCCTCCTCACGGTTCCTTTCACGCCGGCGACCGGGCGGCGGCTCCTCGTCTCCGCGGGCGAGGATCGCGCTCCGGCCGTGCGCGCGCTCGTCGCCGGCGCCCGGGCGCTGGCAGCGGAGGAGGGGCTGCGTTCGGTGCAAGTCCTCTTCCCGGGCGCGGACGAGGCGCGAGAGCTCGAGGTGGAGGGGTTCGCGGTGCGCGTTGACTTTCAGTATCACTGGGTCAACGCAGGCTATCGCGAGCCGGCCGACTTCCTGGCTCGTTTCTCCTCCAAGCGACGCAACGTCATCAGGCGCGAACGCGCCGCGCCGGGGCGGCAGGGCATCGCCATCCGCAGCGTGCGCGGGGCGGAGCTCGCGGCCGACGGGGCGGGCTGGGCGAAGGCGATGTTCGAGCTGCACCGCGCCAGCGTGGACGAGATGCCCTGGGGCATGCGCTGGGTGAACCGGGGCTTCTACGAGCGCGTGCTCGCCGTCATGCCGGACGCGCTCGAGATCGTGGAGGCGCGCAGGGGCGGCGCGCTGGTGGCCGCCGCGTTCAACGTCGCCTCCCCCACGCGGCTCTACGGGCGCTACTGGGGCTGCCGCGAGGAGCACCCCTTCCTGCACTTCAACGTCTGTCTCTACCACTCGGTGGACGAGTGCATCCGCCGCGGGCTGGAGGCGTTCGAGGGTGGCGCGGGCGGTGAGCACAAGCTGGCGCGCGGGTTCGAGCCTGCCCTCACCTGCTCGGCGCATTTCTTCCTCGACGCGCGCCTCGACGGGCCGCTGCGGCGCCACCTGGCGTTCGAGGCGCGCGAGCGGCGGGCGGCGCTCGCGCGCTGGAGGCAATCGGCCCCCGTGCTCAAGGCGGCCGCCCCGCGAGCAGAGCCGGGGCCCTCTGCCGCGGCCGTGAAGCCCGGTTTCCGGGCCGGGTAGCCAAGGAGGACCGCATGCGGCTGGCCAGATCGTTCGCGCTCGTGCTCACCTTCGTCGCTGTCGTCGAGCCGAGGCCCGCGGAGGCGGCCGCCTATCGCCTGGGAGTCGGGGCAAACTACTGGTTCGAGAAGAGCGGGATCTTCGACCTCACGCTCGCCATCACGACGCCGGTGGCGCCGCGGTTCTCGGTGGGCGGGCGCTTCGGCGCGGCGCTCGTGACCTCGCCATCCACCGCCGCCCTCCCGCTCGACCTGGTGCTGCGTGGCACTTTCCGGCGCGTGTACGTGGAGGGCGTGGCGGGCCCGTGGCTCTTCTTCGAGGGCGACGCGGTGCGTGCCCACGTCGGCCTGGGGATCGGTCTCAGGGCGCGGAACATCTCCGCCGGCATCGAGCTGGCCTACCTCGATCCCGACGCCATACTGGGTCTCAAGATCTCGTTCCCGCTCTGACTCGCCTTTCGCCGTTTCTGGTGCTCGCAAACGCAGTCCTAGGCGAGTCCGAGCGATTTCCCCACCGCATTTTCGAAAAGGGGCGAAACCTAGCCGAGCCCGAGCCCGAGCCCGGGTTGGCGGTGCGCCGCACCATCTGAACGAGCATCGCGACGATGCGGAGCAGAAACTCTCCGCCTGCCTGATGGCTCGAGCATCGGACCCGCTTGACATCGGCCATATGCGCAACTAGAATGGTTACTAGTTACGGTTCTAGACGACATGAACACCAGCAGCCGCTTCACCGTAGGCATTCACATCTTGACACTACTTGCCTACGGCGGCGGCGAGGCGATGACCTCCGAGTACATGGCGGGGAGTGTGAACACGAACCCTGTCGTCATCCGTCGTCTGCTGTCGCTGCTTCGAGCTGCCAGGCTGGTCACCTCGCAGGGCGGACCCGGAGGAGGCTGGCAACTCGCCAGGCCCGCGCGAGGCATCACGCTGCGCGACGTCTACCTTGCCACGGAGGGCAACACGCTCTTCCCGATGCACCCCAACGCGCCGAACCCGCGCTGTCCAGTGGGAAGCACGATCCAGTCGGCCCTCTCCGGCCACTTCGACGATGCGCGACATGCTCTCGAGCAACAGCTTGGACAGACGACCATCGCGGACCTCGTTCAGGAGGTGAAGACCCAGCCCCGATAGGAGAGCGCATTTTTTTTGCAATAAACCGTAACATTGCTGGTTACGTATGTAAGTTCATGAAGCCTGGACTCACGAACATTACTGCGGCCCGCCGTCATGGCGGCCGCGACTGTTGGCTGAGCCGCATCCTCTTCCACCGAAAAAGGAGACCGTCATGACCGTCACGCAGGCGACCCGGAAGCAGCAGGTTCGCGATCTTCTCAAGGCCATCGAGACAGGAGACGCCGCACCCGTCGCGGCCGTCGACCCGAGCAAGTACCTCCAGCACAACCTCGCGATCGCGGATGGCCTGGCTGGCTTCGGCGCAGTCCTTCAGCAGCTGCCGAGGGGCTCGGCTCGGGTGAGCACCGCCCGTGTCTTCGAGGACGGCGAGTTCGTGGTCGCGCACACGGACTACGACTTCTTCGGGCCGAAGATCGGCTTCGACGTCTTCCGGTTCGAGAACGGGAAGATCGTGGAGCACTGGGACAACCTGCAGGAGAAGCCCACCAGCCCGAATCCGAGCGGCCGCACGATGGTCGACGGCCCCGCGGATCCGACAGACCTCGCGAAGACCGACGCCAACAAGGTGCTCGTGCGGGCTTTCGTCGACGACATCCTCGTCAACGGCCGCATGGAGAAGCTCGCAGGGTACTTCGATGGTGACCTCTACTCGCAGCACAACCCGCAGATCGGCGATGGCCTCTCCGGGCTCGGGGCTGCGCTCGAGGCGCTCGCGAAGCAGGGCATCACGATGAAGTACGACCGCATCCACCGCGTGCTCGGCGAGGGGAACTTCGTGGTCGTCGTCAGCGAAGGGACCTTGGGAGGTCGCCACACCTCGTTCTACGACCTCTTCCGCGTCGAGAACGGCAAGATCGCGGAGCACTGGGACACCATCGAGACGATCGCTCCTCGGGACCAGTGGAAGAACGGTAACGGGAAGTTCTGACGGCGTGGGGCGAGGGAGGGCACGTCCGCGGTGCCCTCCGGCGTCGGAGAGAGGGAGGGCCGCGCTCCGGGCCGCCAGGCGCCCGGCCGGTCCGGTGATCTGATCGACGCTCGACGAGTCCTGGAATCACTATCAGGTACGGCGGCGGGCCCAGCGGAGCGTGAGGTCGCGGCAGAAGCGCGCGCCGCCACAGGCCCCTGCGAGGCTGCCCGCTGCGGCGAGGAGGGCCTCGAGCGCGCCGGGCGAGAGGGCCGGACCAGCGTACGAGAGGGAGCGCAGGACAGCGGGCAGCGCGGCGTCGTCGAGCGGCGCGTCTTGCCGGAAGGTCTCCTCCGTGGGCCGCACGCCTGGCGCGGCGTGCGCGAGGATCTGGCGCGCAGCGCCCGGGGGCCGCTGCCGCGCCTTCGGGTTCTCGCGCGCGAGGAGGGAAGCCAGGCCGTCCATGAAGGGCGTGCGCGCGAAGGTCGCCTCCACGACCGCCAGG
>Ga0154716_1097_pt7 | contig 12438 bp, 13 predicted proteins | sample Rifle2008BG16ft_FD_105724 | JGI IMG/M metagenome (GOLD analysis project Ga0154716, IMG submission 105724) | Anaeromyxobacter sp. RBG_16_69_14
CCGTCCGAGACGCCGCTCGCCGCGCCGGCGTGGATCACGCCGTCCTTCTTGAAGACCTTGGGAAGCTTGCGCAGGGCTTCGACGGTGGCATCCGGCCGCGGGTGCTCGTCCCGGGCGAAGCTCACCGGCCCCTTCCTCGTCGCCAGCTCGAGGGGCGCTATCTCCTCCGCGAACCGCCCAGCTTCCTGCGCCGCCGCGAACCGCCGCTGGGACAGCACGCTGAACTCGTCCACCTCGTCCTGACCGATGCGGTAGCGCTCGGCGAGCTTCTCCGCGGTCATCGCCATGGGGAGGCCGGCGTAGCTGTCGGTGAGCGCAGACCAGAGCATGTCCTCCATGGGCGGCGGCTTCCCGAGCGGCCATCCCCAGCGCGTTCCGCGCAGGACGAGCGGCGCCTGGCTCATCGACTCGGTGCCCCCTGCCAGCACGACCTCCGCCTCGCCGGCGGCGAGCAGGCGCGCGCCCTGGACGACCGCCTCGAACCCCGAGCCGCACAATCTATTCACTGTTAGTGCTGGGGTGCTCACCGGTACGCCGGCGCGCAGGCCGACGTGGCGCGCCAGGTAGATGGCGTCCGACGAGGTCTGCGCCACGTTTCCGAAGACGACGTGGCCCACGGCCTCGGGTGAGACCCCTGCCTGCGCCAGCGCCGCCCGGGAGGCGTGGACGGCCAGGTCGGTCGCGGACAGGTCCTTGAGGGCGCCGCCGAAGGTCCCGAAAGGGGTTCGCTTCGCGGCGAGGAAGACGACGTCGGTGGGGGTGGCGGATCGCATGTACTGCTAAATAGCGCTGCGAATGACGGAATTCACTGCCGACGCGAGGAGCACCAGTCCGAAGAGCACGATGGCGAACGCGGTGGCGTTCGTGCGCCGGAGCTCGCGCCGCCCCTCGCCGCGGAACCAGGCCCTCGTCGCCGTCATGCGTGCCTCCAGATCGACGGTCACGGTGGGGGGGCCGTGCCGGCGCGCGAAGCGCCCGACGGCGACCTGATGGGCCGCGAGCACGGCGTCGAGGGGCGCGTCGGCGATGCCGCCGGCCTGCACGTGCTCGGTGGAGATGGCAGGCCGGTTGAAGCTGGCGGTGAGTACGGCCGCGCCGCTCGCGAAGGGGGTGAAGAAGACCACGCCAGGCCCGTCGCCCCGGCCATGCTCGACCACGTCGGCGAAGACGCCGCGCTGCGCGCTGGCATACGCGTCGCCTTCCACCGAGCGTGCGCCGAGCGGGGAGAGCTCGTGCTGGATGCCCAGCGAGGTGAACCCGAGCTTCTCGAGCGACGCCCCGAGCCGGAGCCGCCGCGCGGAGCGAGGTGCCACCCCCGGCTCTCCCCACACGCGGACGGTGGGCAGGACGAAGAGGAGCGCCCGTCGCGCGTACCGGAAGCACTGGAGCAACGCGAAGGCGGCGACGAGGAGGTTGAAGCTCCGCATTTGTAGACGGCAGGCGGAGAGCCCCCACCTACGAGGCCGCCTCGGCCGGCTTCTTCTTGCCGAGGACGCGCGCCAGGATGATCCCGAACTCGTAGAACAAGATCATCGGGATCGCCATGAGCGCCAGGTTGAAGGGGTCGCTCGTCGGCGTGATGACAGCCGCCAGGATCACGTTGGCGATGACGGCGTGGCGCCGGTACCTGGCGAGCCAGTCGGCCGAGACGACGCCGATCATCGACAGGAAGGCGATGATGACCGGTACCTCGAAGACGATGCCGAAGCCGAGCAGCATGGAGAGCACGAGCGAGAGCTGCTCGGTCATGGTGAGGATGGGCTTCATGTCGGCCCCCGCGATGGCGGCGAGCGCGGGAAAGGCGGCCGGCATCACGTAGAAGTAGCAAAAGGCAGCACCGCCGTAGAAGAGCAGCGTCCCCGAGGCGAGGAAGGGGATGACCACACGCCGTTCCCTCTTGTAGAGCCCGGGAGCGATGAAGAGCCACACCTGCCAGAGCACGTAGGGCGCGGCCACGAACATGCCGCCGTAGAGGGCCACTTTGAGATACACCATGAACGGCTCGATGTAGTTCGTATAGTGCAGCTGCTGCTGGTTCTCGGGCAGCGAGCGCAGGATGGGCAGCATCACCCAGCGGAAGAGCCGCTCGCTGAATCCACCCACGGCGGCCATGCCCACCGCGACGCCGAGCACGGCGCGCAGGAGCCGCTTGCGCAGCTCGTTCAGGTGCTCGTAGAAGCTGGCCTTGACCTCCTTCTCGGGTTCGGTCGGGGCCTCGGCGGTCGGAAGCTGCTCTGCCGGCTCGGTCATGAACCCTTCGGGGATGCCTCCGGCGCGGGCGCCGCGGCTGGCCCCGCCTCGGCGAGCGCGGCCTCGAGGCCCGGGACGTTGTCGGCGGTCGCCAGGGGAACGTCGGCCATTGCCCCGATCGGAATCCCGGCCGGCGGAACGCCCGGTGGCGGCTCACCATCCGCCGGCGGCCTGGGCGGGTCTACCAAGGTGGGCTTCACATGCCTGTTGTCTGACGAGTACAGCTCGGTTTCGAACTGAGACTTCAGATCGTCGGTGGCCTTGCGGAACTCCCGCAGGCCCTTGCCCAGCTGCTTCGCTGCGTCGGGGAGCTTCTTCGGTCCGAGCAGGATCAGCGCGAGCACCAGGATGATGACGATTTCACCCATTCCCAGGCCGAACATGGCGCCCTCTATAACACGGTATAGCGCGCCGGTCGGGTCCGTGCCTTCCGTGACCCTGACCGGCATTGCGTCCAGCCTCGCGGACTCCTAACGTGGCCTGGCCATGGCCTACTGGTTGCTCAAGACCGAACCGGAGCAGTACGCGTTCGAGGATCTCCTGCGCGATGGGACGACGGCCTGGACCGGCGTGAAGAACGCCCAGGCGCAGGCAAACCTGCGCGCCATGAAGGAGGGCGACCGGGCGATCGTCTACCACTCCGGCGAGAAGCGCGCAGTGGGGGTGGCCGAGGTGGTGAGGAGTGCCTACGCGGACCCCGCGTCTGACGATGGCGGGCTCGTGTGCGTGGACGTGCGCGCGCTCGCGCCGCTGCCGGCGCCGGTGCCGCTCGAGGCGCTCAAGCTGGAGCCTGCGTTCGCCGGCTCGGCGCTGCTCAGGCAGGGGCGGCTCTCGGTGGTCCCCCTCTCGCCCGCCGAGTGGAGGGACCTCGCCGAGCTCGCCGAGGTGATCGCGAAGACGGGCGGACTGGCGCGCGGGGATCAGTTCTGAATCCGTCGACGTCCCGCTTCTGGACCAGGACGATGATACTCACCCCTTGAACCGCTTCACTTCCTGGCTGAGGACGCCGGCCTGCCGTGTCAGGTCGGCGATCGCCGACTCGAGGTCTCTCACCGAGGAGGCCTGCGACTCGGTGACCCGCTTGATCTGCTCGACCGCGCCCATCACGCGCTCCGAGCCGTGGGTCTGATCCTTCTGGGCGCGGTTGAGGTGCTTCACCATCTCGCCGATCGACTCGATGGCCTTCGTGATCTGTTTCGCGCCGTGAGCCTGCTCCCGGCTCGAGCGCTCCACGTGCGTGGTGATGACCTTCATCTTCTCGGAGCTCATCATGATCTTCTCGGAGCCGTGCGCTTGCTCCCCGGTCGACGTCGCGATCTGCCCCACCGTCTGCGCGATGCGGTTGATGGCCGTCGTCACGTGCTTCGACCCGCGCGCCTGCTCGATGGTGGCGCGGGCGATGGCTTTGACCATCTGTGTCGACTTCACCGAGGAGACCTGAATCTTCTTCAGCGCCGCCTCGGCTTCCTGGCCGAGCCGCACGCCCTCCTCCACGCTTTTCACCCCCCGATCCATCGCGCTCACCGCGTTGGCGCTCTCGTCTTGCACCGAGCGGATGAGCTCGGCGATCTCCTTGGTAGACGCGCCGGTGCGCTCGGCGAGGTCCTTGATCTCGTCCGCCACGACCGCGAAGCCCTTGCCGTGCTCGCCCGACTGGGCGGCCAGGATGGCGGCGTTCAGGGCGAGCAGGTTCGTCTGCTCGGCCACCTCGTCGATGACGTTCAGGATGTTGCCGATGGTGCCGATCTTCCGGCCCAGCGAGTCGATGACGCTGGCGGCCTCCTTCGAGGAGTCCTTGATGCGTTCGATGCCGGCCAGGGTACGGGAGAGGGCCTCGGTGCTGAGCTCGGCGTCCTTCAGCGCCTGCTCGGAGAGCTTGGCCGTCTCGTTGGCGTTGGTCTCGACCTGGCTGATGGACACGTCCATCTGGTTCATGGACGCGCTCGTCTCCTGCGCCGTGGCGGCGAGGTCCTCGATGTTCTTGGCCACCTCCTTGAACGACTGCGTCATCTCCTCGATGGCGGAGGCGGTCTCGGCCACGCTGGCGGCGAGCGTCTGGATGCTCTCCGCCACCGCGTCGTTGGTGGCCGCCATCTCGATGATGGACGACGACGACTCGTCGGCGCTCTGTGCCAGCACCTCGACGCTGTCGGCGATGCCCTTCAGCGAGGCGAGCATCTCGCTCATCGACGCGCCCGTCTCGGCCACGCGCGCGGAGACGGTGCCGGTGTCGTCCCTCAGATGGGCGCCGGTCGCGGCCATGCGCTCGATGACCTGTCCCACGCCCTCCGAGACGCCGCCCATTCGCGAGAGCGTGGAGGTGAGGTTCTCCCCGATGCGGTTCAAGGCGTCCGCGAGCCGGCCCAGTTCGTCGTCGGCGAGCTTCGGGGCGCGGGCCCCCAGGTCGTACTCGGAGACGCGTCCGGCGACCAGGCTCATGTCGGTGAGTGGCCGCACCACGACGCGATGGGTGAACCACCCCAGGACGCCGGCCAGCACGAGGCCGGCGCAGACGAGCAGCGCGACGCTGAGCAGCTGGACGCGGGCGAGCCGGCTGTCGATCTGTGCCGTCGCCTTACCGTAGAGGACGTAACCGACGACCCGGCCGGTCGCGGCCTGGGTGACCGGCAGCTTCGGCTGGCCGACTGCCTCCGCGCGCGCTGGCTCGAGGAACGCATACACGCCGTCGCGTGAGAAGGAGGAGCGCTCGGGGTGGCGCGCCTGCTCGGCGAGCACGCTCTCGACGCGGTCGCCGTACGCGGGCGTCACCACCCGCCCCACCACCGAACGATCGGCACGGAGCACCACCAGGTAGGCGTCGTCCTGATCGCGGGGCGCGCTCGCGATCTCGCCCGCGACGACGTCCTCCTTCCCCGCCGCGAGCGGACCCGCGACCCGGGCTGCGATGCGCCTCGCCTCGCTCGCGGCATGGCGCTGCGCGACGTCCTCGAGCTCCGTCCGCACCACCAGCGTCATCACGACGAAGGTGAGACCTGCGAAGGAGAGCAGGCTGGCGCCGAACGCGAGGTAGAGGGTCCGCTTGAGTCCGAGCCTGTCGATGAGCTCTGGCATGGTCGTGCCGGCCGCCTGCCTCACTGACCGAAGAGATCCTGTACCTCGACGCGTGGCTTGCCAGGAGACTCCGCTTCGAGGTCGATCGGCTTCGACTCGGACTTGAACGGCTCGATCACCGCCCTGGCAGGTTCGGTCGCGAGCTTGCCCGTCGCCGGATCGATCGCCACGAACTCGATGCCGTCGGGCACCGCGAATTCGGGCTGGGGCCGATCCCGCAGCGCGCTCTGCATGTAGGCGAGCCAGATGGGCAGCGCGGCACGCCCGCCCGTCTCGTGGCGCCCGAGGGGCATCTCGTTCTTGTCGTAGCCGAGCCACACGCCGGCGAAGAGGTCGTGCGTGAAGCCCATGAACCAGGTGTCGAAGGAATCGTTGGTCGTACCGGTCTTGCCCGCCGCGGGCTTGCCCAGCTTGGCCGCCTGCGCGCCGGTGCCCACGGTGGCGACCTCGTGCATGAGCGACACGGTGATGAAGGCGGAGCGCGGGTCCATGACCCGAACGGGAGGCGTCTGCACGGCCGCGGCCGCCGCGGCGAGCCGCGTGGAGAGCGGCACCCACGAGTCGACGGGCGCCGAGTGATCCTCGAGCAGCCGTCCGTCGCGGTCGAGGACGCGCCTCACGAGGATGGACGCTTTCTTCTCGCCGTAGCGGTCGAGCAGGGCGTAGACGTTGGCGAGGCTCCACAGCGTGGTGCAGGAGGATCCGATGGCGCTCCCGAGCTCGCGCTTCACCGGGGTAGTCAAGCCGACCGTCTGCGCCCACGCGACGAGCTGATCGACGCCGAGCGCCGCCGCCGTCTTCACCGCGGGGAGGTTCATGGAGTGCACGAGCGCGTCGCGCAGCGTCACGTCGCCCTTGAAGGAGCCCCCGTAGTTCTCGGGCTTCCAGGAGACGCCCGAGGTCTCGTCGCGGTAGACCACCGGCGCGTCCGTGAGGAGCGTCGCCGGCGTGTAGTTGAGCTTCTCGATCGCCCCCGAGTAGACGATGGGCTTGAAGGCGGAGCCGGGCTGACGGCAAGCCTGGAAGGCCCGGTTGAACTCGGAGGCGTCGAAGTCGTAACCGCCGACCATGGCCGGGACGTAGCCGGTGAAGGGCTCGATGGAGACGAGCGCGCCCTGGAGTTTTGGTTCCTGTTCCAGCGTGAGGAGCACCCGCGCCTCGGGCACGAGCTTCTGCCGTTCCTTCGTCTCGCGGGCGAGGAGCTCGGCGCGCTCGACGCGCCGGACGAGGATCACGTCCCCCTCGTGCAGCGCCGTGGAGGGGCGCGAGATGAGCGCGTCCGGGTAGTTCTGCTCCGGGTTGGGCTTGCGGGCCCAGCGCATGCCGGCGATGGGCAGCGTACCCTGGGTCCCCCCGACGGCAACCCGAGCCAGGGCAGCGTCGTCGTCCACCCTGGTGACGATTCCCACCGCGTAGCCACCCATATTGAGGGCTCCCGCGGGCCACGTCCTCGCCAGCCGGGCCGCCAGCTCGGCGCGCTCCTTCCCCTCCACGTGCGTCACCGGCCCGAAGTAGCCCTGGCGATGATCGACCTCCATGAGCCCCGCCAGCATGGCGGCCTGCGCGCCGCGCTGCTTCTCGAGGTCCATGGCTATCTCGACCCGGAGCCCGTCGTGGAGGATGCGCTCGTTGCCGTAGCGCTCGACGATCTGCCTCCGCACCTGCTCGGCGTAGAAGGGCGCTGTCTCGCGGAAGACATCGTCGACGGGGAAGACCTTCACCGCCCCCTCCTCGGCGGCCATCCGCTCGTCGGCGGCGATCATCCCCTCCTCGTACATGCGCCGGAGCACGTAGCGCCGGCGCGCCTTGGCCGCGTCGGGGTGTCTGAACGGCGAGTACTTGGTAGGCGCCTGAGGCAGGCCGGCCAGCAGGGCAGACTCGGCGAGCGTGAGGTCCTCGACGTTCTTCCGGAAGTAGTTCTCCGCCGCCGCCTGCGCCCCATAGCTGTGGTGGCCCAGGTAGACGCTGTTCAGGTAGAGCCAGAGGAGCTCTTGCTTGTCGAAGGCGGCCTCGAGCCGCCGCGCCAGGATGAGCTCGCGTATCTTGCGGCGCAGGTTCCGCCTCGTGCCTTCCCGGAAGCCCTCGGCCGAGACCAGGATCGACTTCGCCGTCTGCTGGGTGAGGGTGGAGCCGCCCTGCACGCGGTGGTGCAACAGGTAGGTGTTGATGGCCGCGCGGAGGGTCCCCAGCCAGTCCACGCCACCGTGCTCGAAGAAGTTCTTGTCCTCCGACGCGACCAGCGCCTCGATGAGCCGCCTGGGGATGCGCTCGAAGGGGACGACCTTGCGGCGCTCCTCGAAGAACTCGCCGGTGAGCTGACCGTCGGCGGATACGAGCTCGCTCACGATGGGCGGGCGGTATTGCGCGAGGGTGGGGATCTCGGGCAGATCGCGCGAGAAGTGGCGCCAGGCGAGCACTGCCGCCACCACCCCGGCGAGCCCCAGGGCGAGCAGAAGGACGACGAGCGCCAGCGCGAGCCGGGCGAACAGCGGCAGCCGGCGCCTGGTCGGTACCCCGACCACGCGCTGCGTGCCCTCGGCGGGCGGTTGCTCCCTCGGTATCGGATCTTCGGGGGCGCTCATCGGTGGGCGAATCTATGCCTACCCCTGCGTGGGGATCAACGCTCGGGAGCTCGGGGGGGCGAGGTTCATCTTGTGGAGTACCGCCAGGAGCTCATCCGGGACGGGAGCCTCGACGCGGAGCGGACGCGACGTCATGGGGTGGGGGAGCCCGAGCTTCCAGGCGTGCAGGAACATGCGCCGGAGCCCCCACCTCGTCTTGGCGAGGCGGTTGAAGGGGAAATCGCCGTAGCGCGCGTCGCCCGCGACCGGGTGGCCGAGCGCCTGCAGGTGGCGCCTGATCTGGTGCGTACGCCCGGTCTCGATCCGGAGCTGGAGCAGCGACGCCTCTCTCATGGACGAGACCACCCGGTAGTGCGTGGTCGCCTCCTGGAACTTCACGCCGCGCTGCACCTTGGACTTCGCCGTCTGTTCGTGTTCCGAGAGCGCGAGCTCGATCGTCCCCTCCGCGCGAGGCATCTTGCCCTTGGCGAGCGCGAGGTAGCTCTTCTTGATCCCTTCGCCGCTCGTGAAGATCTCCGTGAGGCGGGCCATGCACTTCCTCGTCTTCGCCACCAGGACGACGCCCGACGTCTCGCGGTCGAGCCGGTGCGCTGGTGACGGCTTGAACTCGGTCGCGGGGAGGTCGGCCGGCATCTTGAGATACGCGCGCGCCTCCTCCACCAGCGTGGCGCCGACGATGCCGGTGCCAGGGTGCGCGGCCAGGCCGGCGGGCTTGTCCACCGCGAGGAGGTGCTCGTCCTCGAAGAGCACGCGGAAGGTGACCTTGACCGCCCCCGGCGCCGCCTCGTCGTCGTCGCCTGGGCGGTTGCCGAGGAGCTTCTCCTCGTCGGCCCGGATGACGACGGCGTCGCCCGCGGCGAGGAGTTGCTCGCCGTGGCCGCGCGCGCCGTTCACCCGCACCTTCCGCGTGCGCAGGAGCTTGTAGATATGGCTGAGAGGCACGTCCTTGAGGGCGCGGCGCAGGAACTTGTCGAGCCGCTGCCCACCGGCGTCGTCGCTGACCTTCATCTCGAGCACGGGCACGTTGTACTACGACCTGGGCTCGCGGCGGAGGCAAGCGCCGCTACAGCAGCGCGAGCTGCTCGCGCTCCACGAGCGGCTCGGCGCGCATGCCTTCCTTGCACAGCGCGGCGGCCAGCTCACGCGCGTGGCCGTGCACGGTGAGGACGCGGCTCGCCCCGGTGGCCCTGGCGTAGCGGAGCAACCCGGGGAAGTCTGCGTGGTCGGAGAGCGGGAAGGCCGCGTCGGCGCCCCGGAACCCCCGCTGCCCGTCGACGGCCCAGCCGCTGAGCATCGCCGAGCGGCGGCGCTCGATGCGCAGGATGGACGAGCTGCGCGAAAGGTGCGGCGGCACCACCACCACCTCGCCGGGGCCCGGCCCCTCCGGTCCGAGCAGCTCCACGTTGGGGAGCGCGACCCCCTCCGCCAGGTAGACCCTGTTCACCGCGTGCACGATCGGGTGTGCCCGGCAGCGGTAGCCTGCCTCGCCGAGGTACTTCAGGATCTCCTGCGCCTTCCCGAGCGCGTAGGCGAGGAGCACGGGCGTCATCCGGTCCGAGAGCGCGTTGTCCACGAAGCCGCGGATCAGGCGGAGGACCTCGTGCTTGGGCGGAAAGACGTAGCGGGGCAGGCCGAAGGTGGACTCGAGCACGAGCACGTCGCACTCGACCACCTCGGCCTTTTCGGCGGTGAGCGTCGCCTCGAGGCACAGGTCGCCCGAGTAGCCGAGCGCGACGCCGTTGCGCGTCACGCGCAGCTGGGCCGAGCCGAGGACGTGCCCGGCCGGGAAGAGCTCCAGGGTGAGGTCTGCGAGGCCGAAGGGCTTCCGGTAGGCGACGGGGAGGGCCTCCTTCAGCCGCCTGGCGCCGAACCGATGGCGCATGAGCGCGACGGTCGCCTGGGTGGCGATGGTGCGGTCGTGGCGGGCGATATGGTCGCCGTGGGCGTGGCTCACGAAGGAGCACTCGGATCGGCGATGCGCGTCGAGGAAGAGGCCGCTCTGGGTGATCTTGAGCTGGCCCTTCAAAAGCTCGATGGGTAGGCGAGGTGGGCGCCTCACAGCGTGCTTATCTATCGCATGGGACCGACAACGCTCGAGCATGTGTCTGACAGAGCCGACGGTTCACCTCTGCTCCCATGTGCGTTTGGTGGAGCGGGAAGAGAATGCACGCGACCCTCTGTTCTACCGGCACGTGCGACAACGCCTCCGGATGCTCGCTGCGCTTGCCGCGGTAGGTGTACCTGCGATAACCAGTGCCGCCGCGGCGGGCGTCGGCATCGGGGTCGAGCCCCTCAAGCTGGGGAGTGGCACGGGGGGGCGGCTCCTCATCGCCGGTCGCAACTCGGCGCCCATCAGCCTCTACATCCCCATCCAGATCCTCCCGGAGTTCCGCCTGGAACCTTCGGTCGCCTACTTCCACGTACGTCGGGACCAGGCCAGCACTCCCGCGGGCGGCAGCGCCTACAGCTTCTCGGCCACGGCCGTCGGCCTCGGCGGGCTGTTCTACCCGGTGAAGCCCGCGCCGATCGGGTTCTATGTCGGTGGGCGACTCACTCTCGCGCTCTACTCGGGGAGCTTCATGGACCAGCCCCTCCCGATCCAGACTCGCAAGAAGGTGACCGCGATCGACGTCTTCTTCGCTCCGGTGGTGGGGGTCGAATACGCCCTCACGCGGCGCTTCGGCGTCGGCGCCGAGATGCAGTTCCCCATCGCGGTCTACGGAGACGAGAGCGTCAGGACCATGGCTGCAGCGAACACGCCCAACATCAGGAGCGCCCGCTTCAGCACGGACACCGTTCTATTCGCGCGGCTCTTCTTCTAGGGCCACAGGCTTGCCGACGCGCTCGCCCACGAGCCGCGGCCCGCGGCCCGCGGCCCGGACAGGAGGGTTCGTTCCCTAGAGTGCGACAAATGGAAGCCTGCGCCGCCCTGAGCGAATGGGTTAACCTGCGTCTCCTTGATCGCGTGCGAGCGAGGGCAAGCACATGTCAACAGCGACTCACTTCTTCGCCCTGTCTTATCCAAGGTCGGTGAGACGGTATTGCGGCGAGTGGAAGGACGGCGACAGCTGGACCGTCAGGCTGGTGGACGTGACCTGCCCTGGCTGCTTGCGGCTCCTGGAGGAAGCGGAGCGCCTCACCTTCCGATCGTCCGGGGACGACTCCGATCGTCCGGAGGCAGGCGAACCCATGAACGGCTAGCCTCCCGGAGGCGTCGCCCGCCCCTCGAGCGCCCCGCCCATGCCCATGGTACAGCCTCACGCCGAGAGCCCGAACCTGTACACGCCGGCGTCCCACTCGCGGCTCACCTCCCCGCGCGCCTCGAGCACCTCGAGGTTCGCGACCGTTTCGGAGATGACGAGGAAGAGGTCGCCGGCGCGCGCCCAGGGGAAGAGCGCCTGGGTCACCTGGTAGCCGGTGAGCGGCTCCTTCTGGAGCGCCTCGCGGATCTTGCCCTGGCGCTTGCCGTAGAAGCGGAGGAGCCCGTCGATGACGCGCCGGTGGTGGCCGAAGGGCGGCCCGTGGCCCGGCAGGACGAGATCCACCTCCAGGTCGTGCAGCTTTCCCACTGACTCGACATAGGCGAGGAGCGGCTTCACGCGTCCCTCCTCGCCCTTCGGCCCGAGTTCCATGATCGGGTTGGGCGAGACCTTCTCCAGGAGGTGGTCGCCCGAGAAGAAGATGCGGTGGCGCCGGTCGTAGAGGCAGAGCAGGCCCGGCGTGTGACCGGGCATGTGGTGTACCTCGAGCGCCGCGTGCTTCACGTGCAACATCTCCCCTGCCTGGAGCGCCGTCACCTCGGCGAGGCGGCGGGCCATGGTGAAGCCACCGCCCAGCTCCTTGCCGATGGCGCTTACCAGCTCGGCCGGGACGCCGAGCTTGGCGAGATAGGTGGCATAGAGCGGCATGCGGTCGCGCCAGCGCCACCCCGACTCGGCCACCTTGGCGATGTCGGCGGGGTGCGCGAGGACGGGTACGGGCTTGCCCGCGCGCTCGATGACGGTCTGCGCCGCACCGTAGTGATCGACGTGCCCGTGCGAGAGCACGATCCGCGTCACTTCCTCGAAGCGCCACCCGCTGCGAGCGAAGCCCTCCTCCAGCGCCGCCTCCGCCTCGGGCGTGCCGAGGCCCGCGTCGAACATGAGGACCCCGCCGTTCGCCTCCTCGACCAGATAGGCGTTGACGGAACCCCCGGCTTGCGGAAACGGGATCGGGATGGGGATCCTGTGGATCCCGAGATCGCGCAGCTCCGCTTCGGTCACCCCGTCCTCGGTCCTCGGTGCAGACGGGGAACGAGCCCCCGCCCTGCGCCGGCGGGGGACGAGCCCCCGCCCTACTTGGCTGCCTTCACCCTGGCCCGCAGCTCGGGCAGGGCCTTGAACAGGTCGGCCACCAGGCCGTAGTCGGCGACCTGGAAGATGGGCGCCTCGGCGTCCTTGTTCACCGCGACGATCACCCTGGAGCCCTTCATGCCGGCGAGGTGCTGGATGGCGCCGGAGATCCCGGCCGCGATGTAGAGCTCGGGCGCGACCAC
>Ga0154716_1006_pt1 | contig 12406 bp, 11 predicted proteins | sample Rifle2008BG16ft_FD_105724 | JGI IMG/M metagenome (GOLD analysis project Ga0154716, IMG submission 105724) | Anaeromyxobacter sp. RBG_16_69_14
GGCCGATCGTCCCCTCAGAGTCCGGTCGAAGCGTGCCTGACCGAACGCCGCCGGGTGCGGCTGTGAGAGCGCCGCCAGAACCTTGGTGGTTGACGGAGGCGGGGCGCCGTGGCGTGGTCCACCGCTGCTTCACCGTCTCGAACGTCGCGTGGATCACCGGGCCATCTGCCTCGGGCGGGTAGACGTGAACGTCCTGACAACGCAGCTTGGCGATCTGGAGGGGGCGGAACGCGTGCTGGTACGACGCCAGGAGGACGCTGCCCGCTCGCCGCTCCCTGAGCGTCACGCTTTCTTTGCTGGAGCGCACCTTGGCGTTGATCTCGTCGAAGTAGTCCACGAGCTGGCTTTCCTCCTGCATCGACAGGAAGACCGTTCCGCCCCTGACCGCGCCGTACTTGTCCTTGGTCGGCAACCGGAAGGACCCGATGAAGTTGGCGGGGTTGGGCCGAAGCTGACCGAGAGACTTCTCGCAGCAGAAGTGAAGTACGGACTTCAGGCCACGGACAGCGCCCTGGCAAGACCTTTGAGTGCCACAGGTCCCTGAGTTCCATGGGGTGCATCTTCAGGCACGCGAGGAACACGTCCGGTCCCAGGAACGCGAGCAACTTACGGTTTCCGTACTGATGGCCGCGAACGCAGATCGCGGACGAGTGACCCAGTGCCCAGAGGGCCCAGTGCTTGAGGAACTGGCGGAGCACGCCCTCGAACTTCGTAAAATCAAGCGTGTGCGTGCGGCCGTCGACCAGCAGCGACCACGTGTTCGTCGCGGCAGGGCTGGCGAGGGACCGGCGCTGCCCGCTGAACTCGTCGTAGTAGACGAACTCCTCTGGAAGGTGGCCCAGTCGATCCAGCGCTGGAGAGGTGCCCGCGACGCGGGGCCCCTGACGAGGCCGCGCAGGCTGGCCCGGATTCATTTGAGGCTCCGAAGGATCTCGACGCGCGCGTCGAAGTCGGCGTTCCAGACCGTGGCGAGACGTTCGTCGAAGTAGGCACGGCCGTAGAGCCGCGGCATGTCCGACTCCGGGGACCACCCGAAGAACCCGCGGAGCATCTCGATGGCCTCCTCGAGCTTGATCCCGGAGTTGACTAGCTGGCGAAGGCGAACGACGGCGGCGGTGTGCGGCGAGATCCAGGTCTCCCTGCGCCGTTTCCAGAGCTCGCGCGCAGCCACCTTGGAGAGACACCCTGACAACTTCCGAAAGGTGTCGTTCACCGAGTTGCGCGAGAGCGGCTGCCGCTCCTGCGATGCGAAGAGGAAGCTGTGTCGCTGGCGGCCCCTGAAGTTGCCCGTGTAGTTCTCGATGGCGACCGCCAAGGGCTCTGCCATCGGAATCTGCCGCACCGACCACTCCGTCTTCAGGCTCGGTGCGGCCGCTCTGGGGTCATCGTCCTCGTACGGGTTCCAGGTGATATCGACCCAGTAGCGATGGGCGTCGTTGAGCGCGTCGCGCTCGTCGTGCACTGCGTTCACCGGTAACAGCAACGCCTCGCTCCGGCGCAAGCCCTGGTGAAGCAGGAGGAGGAAGATGACGAAGTTCCGGTGCTGGTTTGGCGTGCTCCGGAACGGGTTGCGACTCGAGTCCGGCCAGGCCAGTTCGTAGAGGTCCTCGACGACCGCCGCGGGCAGCGCCCGGATCTTCTGCCGCCGCCGTCGGCGCCCCGTCTTCAGGCGATCGCCCATCGACGCGAACCGGTCGAGGCGCCGGAGCAGCCTTCGCCTGCGCGCACCGGCCGCGGTGTGGTGGACGAGGTCATCGAGGCAGGCCCGAATGAACCGCGTCGTGACCGACCACACGGCCGCCTGTGAGCGTCCGGTCCGGGACTGCTCGTTCCTCAGCCGGGCGAGGAAGCCATCGAGGGATTCCTCGAGCCGGTCGATGTCCAGCGACGCGATGAGCTCGTCGAGGCAGTCGGATCCGGTCTGCGCCTCCACGAACAGGTAGAAGCGCTCGATGGCGCTCAGGTACTCGAACTTCGTCGAGTCGGCCCAGGAACACCCGTTCCTCGCGAGCGAGTAGCTCGTCCAGTACCGAGGACGTCCCAGCGCATCGACGAGCACTGGCCCAGCAAGAGCGCGAGGAACGATCGGATCCCGAAGGCGAACACAGGGCATGCACGACCTGTATCGCTGGTGTCCGACACTGCCCGTGCAGTACAGGCCCCCCGAAAGCAGCAAGAACATGCAGGATCAGGCAACAGCCGCGAACTTGAACCAAAGGCGGATATTGTGTATTGCGTCTGACAGCCGGATCTCTTCCGCGAAGCGCCCCTCGGTTGGCTCCCTATCGAGCGGCTCGCGCGCGCTCTGCGGGCCGCGTCTGCTCCCAGCGTGGGGCGCGACTTCTCCCCTCGGCCGCGATTCGGTCCTTCATGGCGCGCGTGAGGTTCCGGGCGAGGACGGCCTCGGCCGGAAGCTGCTCGCGATCTTCCCGACGGGGGCCGGCAAGTCGCTCTGCTACGAGTTTGGCGAGGCCCTCGGCGAAGTCCAGGCGGCTACCGCGTCGAGGATCGGCCCCTCGGGCGCGGTCCTCGCGGCGCCGGGAGGCGCAGGCGGGCTGCGACCGGTGAGTCGAGCCGACGGGTCAGCAGGGTAGGCCGTCCGTCGGCGTCTCGTAGACGCGGTAGAGCTTGGTGCGGGTGCAGCCGGTGGCCTCGATGGCGCGGTTGACGAGGTGGTTGTCCTCGAGGGTCCAGGAGATCTCGCCGCCGGTGTAGCCGTGCTCGTGGGCGCGGCGGATGGTCTCGACCACCAGCACTGCGTCGATGCCGCGGCGGCGCCAGCCAGATTTCACCCCCAGCGCCATGAGGCGCACCCGGTCGATCCGGCGCGAGTACCAGAGGAGCTTCGCGAGCCCGATGGGCAGCCCGAACGCGGTGAGCCTTCCCTTCACGTGCTTGAGCGCCTGGTTCACGTCGCGCACGGTGAGCGCGAAGGCGATGGGCTCGCCCCGGTGCTCGGCGATGATGGCCAGGTCGGGCTCCACCATCCACTTCAGGTCCTCGGCCAGCTTGTCGACCTCGGCGTCGGTCATGGGCACGAAGCCCCAGTTCTCCTCCCATGCCGCGTTGTAGATCTCCTTGATCCGGGCCACCTCACCCTGGAAGTCGCGCAGGTTCGCACTGCGGACGGTGACCTCCTCGTGCTTGCGGATCTTGTCTGCGATCCGGGTGAAGCGCTCCGGGGGCGGCGTCCCGGCCGTCCGCTCCCAGGCGAAGAGGTCTTTCGCCTTCGCGAGCCCGCACTTCTCGAACAGCTCGCCGTAGTAGCGTGGGTTGTAGGGCATGAGGAGGTAGGGATCGGAGTCGAATCCCTCCACGAGGAGCCCCACCTCGTGGTTGGTGGAGAAGCTCATGGGGCCGAGCAGGGTGTCGAGGCCCCTGGAGCGCGCCCAGTTCCTGGCGGTGGCGAAGAGCGCGGCCGCGACGCCCTGGTCGTTCAGCGATTCGTAGAGCCCGAAGCAGGCGGTCCGAGCCTTGTGAAAGGCGTTGAAGTTCCGATCCTCGATGGCGGCGATCCGCCCCACGATCTCCCTGCCGCGCCGGGCCAGGAAGAGCGCCACGTCGGCGTGCTGGAAGAAGGGGTTTCGATCCGGGTCCAGGAAGTCGTGCCGCTCCATGAGCAGCGGCGGTATGAAGTGCAGGTCGTTCCGGTACACCTCCGCCTGGAACTTGATGAACCGGTCCTTCTCCAGGGCGTTCCGCACCCTCGCCACCGCGACGCCCCTGGCCTGCCGCGCCGCCGGCGCCGAGGCGAGGGGGGCCAACCCCTGTATGGTCTTCATCGCTCTCCCTCCGCGCCGCTGCGCTGCCTCGCTGCTACTGCGTCGCGCGCGGGCGACTCTACGGCATGGGCGCGGTACCCACACGTGCCGAAGGTCACCTCGGCGGAGGTGACTTTCGTTATGCTCCTGCAGGTTCACATCGGACCGTTCGGGGGTGGCGCCACGAGATCGCGCCTCGACAGCGAGGGTGCCGCGGCGGCGGCCCGTGAAGCGAGTGCGGGGCCACGGGGTGCTCGCGCTGCGCGCGAGCCACACTCCGCGTCGAGGCGGCGGGCCTCGCTCGCCGTCTTCCGCGCGGCTGCCATCACGGCCTGGGGGATCGTCGGCGGCCAGATGATCCTGGCGCCGGACGCGCCGCTCTACCGCGCGCTGCTCGGTGGACCAGCCATCTCCGTCCTGCACCTCGCTTTCGGCGCCGCGCTCTGGGCCAATACCCGGCGCATCCAGGGTCCTTCGCCGGCGCGCGCCAGCGTCGCCCTGCTCGTGCTGCAGCTGGCGATCGCGCTCCTCGTTTCCCCCGATCTGCTCCTGCTCGTCGCGCTGGAGGCCCCGCTCATCCTGACCGGGCGCGCGAGCCTCCTGTGGATGGCCGTGCAGGTCCCCGTGTCGGTCGCGCGCCCTCTCGCCGCCGTCGCCGGATATGGTGTCTTCGTGCCCATCCCCGCGCTGCACCATCTCCCGTACGGTGAGGCGGTCGCCATCTCCATCCTGTGGTTCACGGTGTGGCAGGGGCTCGCCTTTGCCGGCGGACATCTCGCCGCGACGCAGTATCGCGACGCGCAGGAGCTGGCCCGGGCCAACGCGGAGCTCTTGGCCACGCGCCACCTCCTCGCCGACAGCAGTTTCCTGGCCGAGCGGCTCCGCATCTCCCGGGATCTCCACGACGCGGTGGGGCACCACCTGGCCGCTCTGAGCGTGAATCTGGAGCTGGCCCGGGTGCACGTCAACGGCCGCGCGGTGGAGGCGGTGCGCGAGGCGCAGGGGGTGGCGAAGGCGCTGCTCGCCGACGTGCGCGAGATGGTGAGCCGCCTGCGGCGCGACCGCCCTTTCGATCTCTGCCGGGCGCTCGAGACGCTGGTGGCCGGTACCAGCGATCCCGAGATCCACCTCGCGCTGCCGGAGACGCTCGAGTTCGCCAATCCCGCCCACGGGCACGCTATCTTCCGCTGCGTGCAGGAGTCGATCACCAACACCATGCGGCACGCGGGCGCACGAAATCTCTGGATCGACATCAGACGCGCGCCCGAGCGCGTGGAAGTGAGGGTGCGCGACGACGGGCGGGGCGCCGACGATCCGACCCCCGGCAACGGTATCACCGGCATGGCCGAGCGCTTCGCCGACGCGGGAGGTGGCCTCGAGTTCGAGTCTGCCCCGGGGCGGGGGTTCAGCCTGCGCGCCTGGCTGCCGGCCGGAGGAAAGGCCGCATGATCCGGGTGGCTCTCGTCGACGACCAGACGCTGGTGCGGAAGGGCATCCGCGGGCTGCTGGACGCGACCGAGGACATCCGCGTGGTCGCCGAGGCGTCCGACGGCGAGGAAGCCGTGCGCGCCATCGCCGAGACGCGTCCCGACGTGGTGCTGCTGGACGTGCGGATGCCCAGGCGCTCCGGCGTGGAGGTGCTCCAGGACCTCCGGCTGGCCGGCTCTCAGCCGCCCACCATCCTCCTCACCACCTTCGACGACGACGCCGTGCTGCTCCAGGGCGTGCGCGCCGGAGCGCGCGGCTTCCTCCTCAAGGACGTCTCGTTCGAGCAGCTCACGGAGGCGATCCGCGCCGTGGCCCGCGGCGAGAGCCTCATCCTGCCCGCGGTCACCGAGCGCGTCGTCCGAGGTCTCGGGCACATTCCTCGCGATTTCGAGAGCCTCGACTCCCCCGACCCGCTGACGCGCCGCGAGACCGAGATCCTGCGGCTCATGGCCGGGGGCTACAGCAACCGCGAGATCGCCGAGGTGGTGGGTACGACCGAGGGGACCGTGAAGAACTACGCCTCGAGCGCCTTCTCGAAGCTGGGCGTGCGCGACCGCACGCGCGCCGTGCTCAGGGCGATCGAGCTGGGGTGGATCTGACCGCGTCTCGGATCGTCGCCGAGAGTGGCTCACGCTCATTCGACCGGAGGCGGATTTCGGTCCTTGAACCCGCGCTGGTGCCAGTAGGGGTACGCCGGCGTCTGGGCGCTCGCCTTGTCGAGGCGCGCGATCTGCGCTTGCGTGAGGCTCCACCCCACGGCGCCCAGGTTCTGGCGGAGCTGCCCCTCGTCCCGCGCGCCGATGATCACGTTGGCGACGGTGGGGCGCTGGAGCAGCCAGTTGATGGCGATCTGCGGCGCGCTCCTGCCGGTCTCTGCGGCCAGGCCGTCGAGGGCGTCGGTCACGCGGTAGAGGTGCTCGTCATCGATTGGCGGTCCGCCGGCTACGGTGATCGCGCTCCGGAGCCGGCTCACCTCGGGCAGCGGCTGGCCACGCCGGATCTTCCCCGTGAGCCGCCCCCAGCCGAGCGGGCTCCAGGCCAGGGCGGAGACCCGCTGGTCGAGCCCGAGCGGCATGAGCTCCCACTCGTAGTCACGCCCGAGCAGCGAGTAGTAGGCCTGGTGCGCCACGTAGCGTGCGAGCCCGTGGCGCTCCGAGATCGCGAGCGACTTCATGAGGTGCCAGCCGGAGAAGTTGGAGCACCCGATGTAGCGGACCTTGCCGGCGCGGACCAGGCCGTCGAGCGTGCCCAGCGCCTCCTCGATCGGCGTGAGAGCGTCGAACCCGTGGAGCTGGTACAGGTCGATGTGATCGGTGCCCAGCCGCCTGAGGCTCCCCTCGCAGGCGCGGACGAGGTGGTGCCGAGACGACCCGACGTCGTTCGGACCCGTCCCCATGCGGAACGTGGCCTTGGTCGAGAGGATCACCTGCTCGCGGCGCCCCTGGATGGCCTTCCCCAGGATCTCCTCGGCGCGCCCGTCCGAGTACACGTCGGCCGTGTCGAACATGTTGAGCCCGGCCTCGAGGCAGATGCTCACCAGCCGCGTCGCCTCCGCCACGTCCGTCGCGCCCCAGGCCCCGAAGAACTCGTTGCTGCCGCCGAACGTCCCCGTCCCCAGGCTCAGTACCGGGACCTTGAACCCCGAACCACCGAGCTGCCTGAATTCCATGATCGACTCCCCCGCCGCGCCCCTGCGCGGCGCGCCCCCGCTCGCTCCACAGCGTGGAGCGTACGCGGCGCCCCACCCGAGGAGCGCCACTCCTCCTCTACCGAGGTGCCGCCTCCGCTGCCCGGGACATTTCGAGGGGACGACCCAGCTGCCACCTAGACACACAAGACACACAGTTCACGACGCTGCGTTTTCGTGTGGCTCGACCTCGGCACCGGCTATCATCCGCGCCAGGAGGGGCTCATGTCGAAGACCTGCCGAACGACCGTCACCGCCCTATGCGTCGCATTCGCCTGGGGATGCGGAGGATCAACCAGCAGTTCGAGCGGCTCGACCGACCCGACCGACTCGACTTCGGCTGATGCTGCGACGGCCTTGCAGAGTCTGTCGACGAAGGCAATCTACTTTGGCCACCGGTCGGTCGGATCCAACATCATGGACGGGGTGGAGGCGCTCGTCGCGGCGACCTCCGGCGCGGTGCCTCAGGTCGTGGAGACGTCCGATCCAGCTGCCATGCAGAGGGGGGTCTTCGCGCATTCGGGGAACGGAAACAACGGTGACCCCGCCAGCAAGACCGCTGCGTTCGCGACGGCGATCACGGGCGGCGTGGGCGACAGAGTCGACATCGCGTTCTTCAAGTTCTGCTACGTGGACTTCGACGGATCGACGGACGTGGAGGGGGTGTTCGCGGACTACCAGTCGCAGATGGCGGCGCTGAAGTCCGCCTACCCGAGCGTCCGCTTCGTGCACTTCACCGTCCCGCTGACGACCGGCTCGAGCAGCGACAACGCCGTCCGGGAGCAGTTCAGCGAGCTCGTTCGCCAGACGTACGCCGGGACGGAACCCGTGTTCGATCTGGCGAAGATGGAAGCGACGCGGCCGGACGGCACGGCGGAGACGGTCAATGGCGTGCGGGCGCTGGTCGCCGTCTACTCCAGCGACGGTGGGCACCTGAATGCCGCCGGTGCAGCGGTCGTGTCCGAGGCTCTCGCCGCGTTCCTCGCGTCGATCTGAAATCTTTCACAGCGGCGACCAGTTGATGTGATTCTCCAGGGTCACCGCCGCCGCTGTGAGCTGATGTCCGGCGCCTTGCGGCGCCTCAAGCGGAGGGGAGAACTCTCCCCCCGCGCCCCCCATCTCGAGCGTCAGTTCATGTGGCATGCGCTATCAGACACGCCCACGAAGAGGGCGTTGCGGGCTCGGCAGTCTCGACAGTAGCAACTTCACCATGGAGCAAGCCCGATCGGAGGGCCGAGCGGTCCTCGGCCCAGCCCGCGCGGCAGGCGGCGAGACCATGGTGAAGGAGGCGCACGCGCTCGTCGCGGACCTCCTGCGCGCGAGGCCGGCCGTGTACTACGCCGACCTCTCCGCGAGCGCCGCCCTGGCGTGGGGCGCGCTCCTCGCGAGCGCGGCCACGCGGGGTCCTTCCGCGGCGCTGTACTTCATCATCGCGGTGCTGGCGCTCTACCGGGCGGCGAGCTTCATCCACGAGCTCACCCATCTCAGGCCAGGTGCGGTGCCCGGATTCGGTGCCTTCTGGAACGTGGTGATCGGGGTACCGCTGCTCCTGCCCTCGATGCTCTACGTCGGGGTGCACAACGTCCACCACGCGCGGGGGCAGTACGGGACGATGCGCGACCCGGAGTACCTGCCCATCGGCCGCTGGCCCGCGTGGGGGATCGCGCTCTGGGTGCTGCACGCGGCGCTCCTGCCGGTCGCGCTCGTGCTCCGGTTCCTGGTCCTGGCGCCCATGTCCGCGCTCCACCCGCGGCTGCGAGCCTGGGTGTGGGGGAAGGCGTCAGGTCTCACCATCAACCCGGCTTTCGAGCGCGCGTTACCCCAGCCAGCGCAGCGCCGCGCCTTCCTCGCGCAAGAGGCGGCCTGCTTCGCGTGGGGGCTGGCGCTCGCCGCGCTGACGGCGGTCGGTGCCGTCCCGCTGCGCGCCGTCCTGCTAGGGGCCGCAGCGGCGGCCGCGGTGGGCGTGCTCAACCAGCTGCGCACCGCCGTCGCGCATCGGTTCCGGAACGAGGGAGCGACGCTCTCCTTCGAGGAGCAGTTCCTCGACTCGGTGAACGTCCCCGGTCGCCCCCTCCCGACCGGGCTATGGGCCCCGGTGGGGCTGCGCTACCACGCGCTGCATCACCTGTTGCCCGGATTGCCCTACCACGCCCTCGGCGCGGCGCACCGGCGCCTGGTCGCCGCGCTGCCGCCGGACGCTGCCTACCACCGCGCCAACGAGCGAAACTTGAAGGCCGCGCTGCACGAGCTGCTGCGCGGATCGCGGGAGCTGCGGAGCGGTGAGAGCGCTCGTGGCTCGGGCGAGAGCGGGCCCCTCCGCACGCACCGCCAGCGCTAGCACCCGGCGCGCGAGCCGAAGCCCCCGGGATCCCCGTTGAGGAATTGTCTGCGGGGGTGATCGGTGCTCTAAAGCGCGTCATGAGCCGAAAGAAGGCGAGGAACCCCAAGACGGACGCCAGGCCGGTAGCCAGCCCGGCGGTGAACGCCGCCCCCGCCGCCGCGAAGGTGCGGGCAGCGGCCGAGCCCTCCCTCGAGGAGATCTCGAGCCGGGCGTTCCAGATCTGGGAGCAGACCGGCCGGGCGCCGGGCCGGGACGTCGAGAACTGGCTGCAGGCAGAAGCCGAGCTTCGCGGCCGCCGCTGAGCTGGGGTCGCGCAGCTCGCGATGCGGCGCGGCTCCGGCGGGGGACGGCCCCCGCCTACGGAGTCGTCGAGGTGCCTGTCCCGGACGGTCAGTCGAACATGCCGTCGACGCGGTCCTTCAGCCCCTTGGTCAGGGTCCTCAGGATCTCGTCGTTCACGCCGATGAGCGAGCGGCCAATCATGACGATCGCGTCGATGTCGTCGGCGTCCACCGTCCCCACGTAGACGCCGGTCTTCTTGGCGAGCGCGTTCGCGAAGACGACCGCGTTGACGATGGACGTGCGATCGGCGTTGTCGTAGTCGAGGTTTTCCTGGAGGCACTTCACGACGCCTTCCGGGAGCTGCCACTTCTCGGCCAGGGCGACTCCCACGGCGCGGTGTGTCTTGGCGATCACCTCGACCCACTCCGCGCAGGGGATCCACGGACGGTTGTAGAGCTCGGTGGTCTGCCGCTCGGCTTCGAGCAGGACGGAGGCGACCACGGGCTTTCCGATGTCGTGGAGCAGGCCCGCCAGGTAGGCGGCGTCGGAGTCGGCGTGGCCCGAGAGCGCCAGCACGTCGCGGGCGAGCGTGCCCACCGCCACGGAGTGCTCCCAGGTGCGGCGGAGCGCGTTGGCTATCTCGCCGTCACGGGAGACGAACACCTTCTGCGCGGTGGCCTCGATGAGGAGCCCCTTCACCCCGCGTGGGCCGAGCTTGGTCACCGCGTCGGAGAGGGTGGGCTGCTTCTGGCCGCTGCTCGCCTTCGTCGATCCGAGTGCGGCGCGCAGCGCCCGCGCTGCCAGGAAGGCGTCCTGCTCCAGGATCTCGGCTGCGCGCTTGGCGACCGTCTGGTCACCCTCGCGCAGCGCCTCCTGGACCTTCTGGACGACGGAAGGGATCGTCGGGACCACCAGCTGGTCCGACTGGATCCTCTTGAGCAAGATGCTCTTGAGCTCGGTGGCGAGCTTGTCGGAGCTCATGTGCGCGAGCTCGCTTAGGTGAGCGGCGGAGAGCGGCGCTTGCCCTAGGCTGCTCCCGCGCGGGCTTCCTGGATGCTGGCAAAATACTTGATGTTCTTAGTTTCCTCGAACGACGCGAGCACCTTCTGGATGTCCGGAGCGCCCACCACGGACATGCTCATCCCGACCTCCTTGGCCTGTCCGGCCACCGAGACGAGCAGCTTGGGCAAGCGGTCACCCTGGGTCGGCACGCTCCCGAGGTCGAGGATGATCTCCTCGTAGCAGGCCGCGGCTACCTTGTTCAGCACGGCCGGGAAGAGCTGCGAGAGCCGGCCGAAGTAGCGCTCGAGCCGCTCGGGCTTGCCCACGAACGGGGCCACCTTGAGCAGGTTGTCCTCGCTGGTGAGGAAGTCCTGGTTGTCGAAGTACTGCACCATGAAGTCGTCCACGTGGTCCTGCGTGAACGGCTTGTAGAGCACTTCGCTGAAGCCCTGGCTCTTGAGGTCCTTCGTCTGCTCGGGGGCGGTCGTGCGCAGCGCCAGGGCCACGAAGGCGGCGTGCGGCTGGAGCACCTTGATCTGCTGCGCCAGCACCGTGCTGTTGACGTCGGGGATCTCCGTGTCCACGAGGATGACGCGGTAGACCTTCTCGCGTGCGCTGGCGAGCGCCGACTGGGCGCTTGTGAACCCGTTCATGGAGAGGTGGGCCGGCACCATTCCGCGCAACCGCTTGTGGACGTTCTCCATGTCGTCCACGACCATCACGTCCACGAACTGCTTGGCGCCTGGGTCGCGCGCGGGCGACGCCCCCGCCGCGACCCCCGCCGCTGGCGCGCCGCCCGGCATCGAGCTCGCCACCACGTCCTCCGCGCCGCCACCTGCCCCCTGCAGCACGGAGAGGATCTTGTTGCGCAGCTCCTCCGGCTTGAACGGCTTGAGGATGTAGTCGGTGATCCCGGACTTCATGGCGCCGGCGATGATGGACCGCTTGGACTCCGACGTGAGCATGATGACGGGCGTGGTGTTCCCGCTGTCGCGCATCTTGCCCAGCATGGTGGGGCCGTCCATGTTCGGCATGGTCACGTCGAGGATGACGAGGTCGAACTGGCACTCGGCGAGCTTCGCGAGGCCCAGGACGCCGTCCTCCGCCTCGTCCACCTCGAATCCCAGGTCCTTGACCTGCTTCGAGACGATGGTGCGGACCGCGCGGCTGTCGTCGACGGTGAGAATCGTTGCCATGGAGTCAGGATCTCCTTCGATTCAGGCGACGCCCTCGTAGACCCAGAGGACGAGGCCGAGCGCGTCCGCCTTGAGGACGATGACGTGTGGGCTGGCCTTGGGCACCATCGGCGCATCCTGGCCGGCGAGGATCTTGGGCAGCCCGAGCGCCTGGTTGAGGGACATGACGCTCTTGAGGAGGCCTGCCGTCATGTTGACGAGCTCGCAGAGCGCGTCGTTCATCATGTTCTGGTCAACCTCGTCCGCGCGGCAGGCGAACATCGCCGCCGAGAGCCGCGAGCAGCCGTGCTGATCGCTGGAGAGGCCGATGGTGAGCGGCCGCTCGCCGGCGATGGGCAACACCGCGGTCCGCCAGGAGAGCGCCTCGGTACCGTTGTTCGGTGGCGCTTTCGCCGTGTCGGGGACGAAGGTGAGGCCGAGCATGGTCTGCGTGACGCCCGAGACCAGCGAAGCCATCTTTTCTGCGGGGGGCAGGGGATTCATTACGTGGTCAGCCTCCGGCGCGGCGCCTGCCCACGTCGTCTGCAAGGCGCACGCCCGATGCTCCGCCGTACAAATGATCGTCGCTTCAGCGCCGCGACCTCGTCGGGCGGCTGGTGCGGTGGCAGCCCAGGGGCGGGCTTGACCCGGGCGCGGACTTCGGCGAATT
>Ga0154716_1089_pt5 | contig 12339 bp, 17 predicted proteins | sample Rifle2008BG16ft_FD_105724 | JGI IMG/M metagenome (GOLD analysis project Ga0154716, IMG submission 105724) | Anaeromyxobacter sp. RBG_16_69_14
CCCTTGCCGCGCCGCTTCTTCTCGATCTTGTAGACGCGCCAGGCGGCCCAGGCGAAGACGGGCGGGTTCACGTCGCCGAATGCCCACTCGTAGGCGGGGATCTGGCCGTTCGGGTGCATGTACCACTCGCGCAGGAGGAGCAGGAGCTGCTCCTTCGCGAAGTCGGAGTCGACGATGGCGAGAGGGACGCAGTGGAAGGCGAGGTCCCACGCCGCGAACCAGGGGTACTCCCACTTGTCCGGCATGGAGAGGACGTCGGCGTTGTAGACGTGCCCCCAGTCCGCGTTGCGCCCCCGCCGGCGCGAGGGCGGGGGCTCGGGCTGCGCGGGATCTCCCTCCAGCCAGTCGCGCACCGCATAGTGGTAGTACTGCTTCGACCACAGCATCCCGGCCAGCGCCTGCCGCATGACGCTCTTCGCGTCGTGCGGGAGCCCCGACGGGATCACCGTGCCGTAGTAGTCGTCCGCCTCCCCCCTCCGCGCCGCGAAGACCTCGTCGAAGTCGCTGCCGATGGCGGTGTCGCCGGTGGGCAGGGCGCGGCGGAGCCGGAGCCGGAGCACCTCCGTGGCGCCGGGCGCGATCGAGAGCCGGTAGCGCGCGGCGGCCTTGGTCCCTACCGCGTCCGCGTTCACCGCGCTCGCCTTCCCGTTCACGACGTACTCGTGAAAGCCGTCCTTCACGAAGTGCGAGCCGTTGGCGACGCCGTGCAGGCGGGCCAGGTTGGAGTCGTTCTCGGTGAAGATGAGCTCGGGCGCTCCTTCGCAGCCCAGGAAGAGGCTCCCCTCCTGGCTGTGCTGCGCCACCGCCGCTGCGCCGCCGCGCGGAGAGGGCCGGACGGTGCGGATGGACGGTCGCTTGTGGTTCCCGTTCCAGCTCCAGGTGTTCCGGAACCAGAGCGTCGGCACGACGTCGAGGTCGGCGCGTTCCGGGCCGCGGTTCGCGACCTCGATGCGGACGAGGATATCCTCGGCGCCGGCCTTGGCGTACTCGACGAAGACGTCGAAGTAGCGGTTCCCCTCGAAGACGCCGGTGTCGACGAGCTCGTACTCGCGCCCGGCGCGGCCCCGCCGCCGGTTCTCGTCGACGAGCTTCTGGTACGGGAACTCGGCCTGCGGATACTTGTAGAGCATCCGCATGTACGAGTGGGTCGGCGTGGAGTCGAGGTAGTAGTACAGCTCCTTCACGTCCTCGCCGTGGTTGCCCTCACTGCCGGTGAGGCCAAAGAGGCGCTCCTTCAGGATGGGATCGCGGTGGTTCCAGAGGGCCACCGAGAAGCAGAGGATCTGGTGCCGGTCGCTGATGCCGGCGATGCCGTCCTCGTTCCACCGGTACGCCCGGGAGCGCGCGTGGTCGTGCGGGAAGTAGTCCCAGGCGGTGCCACCCTCGCTATAGTCCTCGCGCACGGTGCCCCAGGCCCGCTCCGAGAGGTACGGCCCCCAGCGCTTCCAGTGCACCTTGCGCTCGCGCGCCTCGGTCAGTCTCTGCTCTTCGTTCGTCATCACGTCCGTCATAGCCCGGGAGTCCAGGGCGGGCCCACGGGCGTTACAGCGCCGCCGTTGCCAGACCCCATCGCGCCGCGATCGCTTCCAGCTCCAGGCGCCCGGCCAGCCAGCGCGCCGGCGCCGGAAGCGAGGAACTTGCAAGCGAGCATGGGACCGCCTGGTTAGGTCCTCTTCCACTCGCGGAACGCGTGCAAGACCTCGTCGCGCATGGCGGCTGGCAGGTCCCGCTCGGCGAGGCGCCCGGACGCGCGAACAAGAGCCCTGATCTGGGAGAGGTACGCGCGGCAGCCAGTGCAGCTGCAGACGTGCAGCTCGAATCGCGTGCGCTCGTCGGCGGGCAGCACGTCCTCGAGGTAGTCGGTGACGAGCTCCACGAGCTCCTTGCAGGTGAGTTCACTCGGGATGGCCGCGCTCATGGTGACACCTCACCCTCGCGCGTGGTGCGTTCGAGGGCCTTTCGCACCTTGGTGCGGGCCCGGTAGGTTGGTAAGCGCACGGCATGTGGATGAGTCATTTCCCCTCTGCTGCCGTTACGACGTCGTTACCACGACGGGCCCGAACGAGGCTCCGAGGCTGGCGGGAACCGCAAGCGGCAGCGGCTCCAACCGGCACGAGAAAGCGGCCGCCCCAGGACCGGAATCCGGGGCAGCCGCGGTCGGAAGGGATTTGGAAGGCTGGGATTGTACCCGCGCCCTCGCCGGCGATCAGCCGTCGCTCTTCTTCGGCGGTCGGCCGAGCCACTCCTCCGGTGTGAGCTTGCCGTCGTGGTCCTTGTCCATCCTGTCGAACATCTCCTGATGGAACTTGATGAACTTCTCCTTGGTCACGGAACCCTTCTGGCCGGCGTCCATCATGTGCATGGCCTGCATGGCCTTCATCTTGAGGAAGCTGACGTACTCCGAAGGCGGGCCGCCGGTACGCATCTCCTCGTACGCCCGGGCAGCCGTGGGCAACAGGACGATCGAGGCTATCGAAGCCAGGGAGGCTAGACCAACCAGCACGGCGGCGCGGCATATGTGTTTCACTGAGGGCATGATAGATCTCCTTCTGGTAGCTCGGGTGCGAGCGCGAGGCGCTCGAGCTGGCTACGGTCTCCCGCGCGCTTCGGACTCTTCCGTCGTGGCGCGGAGCGCCTCCGTGCCGGTCGCGATCGCGGCCGCGAGAAGGACGATGTCCTTCAGGAGGAACCCGTGAGCGGGGTGCGTCGCGCCTAGCGCGCCGGGGGTCGAGAAGAGAAACGAGAGCGTGGTCAGGAACATGCCGACGGCCAGGGCGCTCCCGATGGTGGAGGCGCGCGCCGAGACCGGCCGCGCCGCGATGAGGACTGCGATGATGAGCTCGATCGAGCCGATGAGGCGCGACGCCCCCTGGTCGGAGAGCACGCCGTACATCCAGCTCATGATCGGGCTGTTCGTGACGAGCGGCTTGATCGCCTCGGCCTCGGCGGCCGTGAACTTGCTGATCCCGAAAAGGACCAGCACCAGGACGAGACCGTAGCGGAGGACCTGGGTGCCGACCGCCTCCAGGGCGCGCGCCCGCGTGTAACCGAAGATGTTGCTGGCCGGGAATTCGGTCCGTGCTTCGACTCGGGTGCTCATTGTGATCTCCTTGCGGATGGTGGAAAGGGAGCGCGAAGAGCGATCCGTCCGTGGAGTCCGCGAGCGGGCGCAGCCGTTACACGCCGCCGGCGGGCATGAGCCTCCCATATCCCGTCAGGCCACGATTCGAGCGGCCCGGCCGCGCGAGGGCGACCGGGCCACGGTACGAGGCACGCTGGGCGTCAGTTCATCATCGCCGAGCCCGCGGTGACCGTGACGCGGATCACCTGCTCGACCGGCGGGTACGTGAATCCATCCTTCACGTCTTCGATGTGCCGCACCGGCTTTCGCTCGGAGGGCCCCGTGTTCGGCGCGGCCTGGCGCGGCGCCTGGTTGGGGCCGAACCCCGGCTCCTCGTTCACCTCGGTGCCCAGGACGGGTCCTCGCCCTCGTGGAGATAGCGCTCGAGGGCGCTCCGCACCTTCGAGCGGGCCCGGTGCAGGAGCACGCGCTGGTTCGCCTCGGAGATCCCGAGCACCTGACACGTCTCCTCGGACTCGAGGCCCTCCACGTCCCTCATCATCATCACGGCGCGCTGCATCGGGGGCAAGGTCTCCATGGCGCCGGCGATGGCCTGCAGCGTCTCGCGGGAGACGAGCTGGTCGTCGGTCCACGCCTCGGGCGGCTGGGACCAATGGCCGGGCCAGCGCGGATGACCCTCGCCCAGGAAGCGCTCGGGCGGCACGGACGCGCCGTCCTCGTCCTCCTGTACGAGCGAGGACAGGGGAACCACGCGCTTGTCACGCTCGCCGCGGCTCTTCGCACAGTTCGCCACGATCGTGAAGATCCAGGACTTGAGCGTGCAACGGCCCTCGAACCTCCGCAACGCCTGGAGGACGGCCAGCCAGGCCTCCTGCGCGACCTCCTCGGCCGCGGCGGCGCTCCCCACGTAGAGCCGGGCGATCCTGATCATCGAGGCGTGGTGCTTGTCGACGAGTGTCGTGAAAGCCGCTTCGTCTCCCGAGCGCAGGGCGTCCAGGAGTTCGTCCTCGTGGCGCTCGGGATGCGTCTGCGGGCATGGGCTGCCGCTCGGGGACCCGCTCTCTATGTGCGGGGCCTGCAGCGGTTGGCAGATGGGGATCATGATCGCGCGCGTCCAGGACACGTCATGGGCTCCGGGCTTGCTCGAGGCCGAGGCGTTCCGCGAGCCAGTGAGCCTGGCCTTGGCGCTCGGCCGCGAACTCGCTCTCGCTGCCGCCCGAAGCGGCCACGGCGGCGCGCGCGGAGATGTACGTCGAGCACGGCGAATCCCCCGCCAGGAGGAAGTCAATGGCCTCCGCCACATATGCCGCCAGGGTCGCGGGTAGCCCCTTGCGCGACGAGAGCCCTTTCGAGGTGGCGTGGAGCTCCGACAGCGACCTGCAGCTGGCGAGCAGCTCGGCCTCTTCGTGAAGGCCGGCCATGTGGAGGGACGCCACCGACCGATCTCGAGCGCGCCACGCGCACGCCTCCCCAAAGCTCCGCGCCAGCTCGTCGTTCCAGGCTGACACGTGTTCGAGGAGTCGGCCGCGCGTGCCGATGACCTGCCTGTGCCCCGCGACGACCGGATCGGCCAGCTCGACGCGCCACAGCTCGACGCCTTGCCAGAAGGCGAGGTCGTCGAGGTGGCAGGCGTGGACGCCGTGATCGGGCCGGCCGTCCGCGGCCTCCACCCACGCGCCCGGACGAGCCGGCCCCGGAACAGGCCATCGGAAGCCCGTGAATGGTCCCGTCGCTCCGGCCGACAGGAACTTGTAAGCGATCAAGGCTCGCCTCCTCGTTCGCGCTTCCAGTCCCGGAACGCTCTGAGCAGCTCCTCCTTGGAGCCCTTTGGCAGGGTCTCCTCCGAGAGCCGACCGGCGAGCTGGACCGTCTCTCGCATCTGGGCGAGGTAGACCCGGCACCACGCGCAGTAACTGAGGTGCATCTCGAACCGGGCTCTCACGGATGGTGACAGCCGGTCCTCGAAGAAGTCGGTGACGAGCTCGACGAGCTCCTTGCAGCTCAAGTCGTCGGGGTTGACGATCATGACGCCTGTAAGCTCTCCTCCTGCAGGCGCGATCCAGGATTGCGCCCATCGTCGGGACCGCTTGCCGGTCTGGCGTACGACGTTGCGAACGTCAGCGCGACCTCCCGCGTCCGGCGCGTTTAACGGTGGGCCCCCGCACTCCTGAGCCTCATCGGGGTTCGCGACCCAGGCGGGCGAAGGTTCTCGAGGGTGTGGAGGGGCCGGAGGCCGAACCGGGCGAAGTCCTCGGAGAGCTGCTGGATACGCGGCTCGTGGCTCACGGCCGGATGGGGGAATGGCTCGCTGGAAGGAGGCTCCGTGGGATCCTCGCCGCGCTGCCCGTGCACGTGGTAGAGGCGCTCCGCTCGCGTGTAGTACGGCTCGAGATCCTCGTAGGAGATGGGCCAGGCAGGGGAGACGCCGCCGTGGTGACGGAGCTCGCCGAAGTCCTCCTTGCGCAGGCGGAACAGGGCCGCGCCGTAGAACTTGGTGTTCCCTCCCACCCAGTAGTTCGTGTGCGGATGGAGGTCCTTGCCCTCGACGTCCTTCCAGACCTCCTTGGTCTGGTACTTGCCGTCGAGATTGACCTTGCGGGAATCCCAGGTGTCCTTCTCGCGCGGCACGTAGTCGCCCCGCTCGACGAGGAGGATGCTCATGTGGTCTCCATACGACGACAGGGGAAGGAACGCGCACGGCGTCCAACCGTTGAGTCGGCGAGTGGGCCCACCCGTTACACGCCCCGATCGTAGGACCTCCGCGCGAACCGCGGCTTGACCCTTGCCGCACCTGTAGTGCTAGTCGCCAGGAAGATGTAACGCGCCGGCGCTCCCCGAGACTCAGCCCGGTCAGGAATCATCACCCCCATCACAAAGGAGAGCTCCGATGGTTGCTTTGAGACCCGCCACCCGCGCCACAGCTTTGTCGCTCGCCATGGCGGCCGTATTGGTTGCTTCATTCAGCTTCGCGCGGATCGCCCAGGCCGCAGACGTCTCTCAGGACAAGATGCCGGCCAGCTACGCCGCCATGATGAAGATGAAGCCCATGGACGTCATGCACATGATGGACACCGAGAAGACGGGCTTCGTCCCCAAGGAGCAGTTCATGAAGTTCCACGAGGGCATGTTCGACAAGATGGACAAGAACAAGGATGGCAAGCTCGCGCGCGAGGAGTGGCTCGGTCAGATCCACTCGACCCCCTGAGCGATCGGCCCCGTAGCGCTGCGCGCACGTTGCGCGCGGCGCCCGCGGGGCGATGGCAGCTACGCCCAGGTCCGACCGGCCTCAGCCTCCTGAGGCGGCAGCGGGACGCTTCCCGTCCACGAGCGCTGGGGGTAGGCGGGTGGCCGATGGGAGGGCCGTAGCCACCTGCCGAGTGGTGCGTAACGTTTCCCGGACGGAACGCCTGCGACGAAGTGGTGGCTCAAGTGGCAACTCGACGTCGCCGAACGTCGGGCAGGTCTACGGAAGGGTGGCAGGGTCCACATTCTGCGGCATACGTTTTGCTCGCGGCTCGCCGCCAGGAACGTGCCGATGCTGACCATCAAGGAGCTTGCGGGCCACGAGTCCATCGAGACGACGATGCGCTACATGCACCTGTCCGAGGCGGCGCCGCGGGAAGGCCTCCGGGCGCTCGAACGTGGCACCACGCGGGCACCAGAGGCGGTTGCTAGTGCGAAGCATGGTGAAAACAAGTAGTCAAGTAGTGACCCCACGGGGATTCGAACCCCGGTTCCAGCCTTGAAAGGGCCGTGTCCTGGGCCTCTAGACGATGGGGTCGGGCCGCGGAAAGTACCCGCCGCCGTGCGGTATGTCAAAGGAAGCATCTCGGCGTGAGCGAGCCGAGATGCGGCGCCATCGGGCTGGGATCCACGCGTAGGTTCATGCGCGGGCGTGCGCTGCGCCCGGGGCTGTGCGCGCAGGGCGATAGAGCGTGCCCCGGATCCAGTCGCACAGCGGCACGGTCACGTTGAAGTTCCAGCGCTGCATGAACTCGGGCGCATGGTGGATCGCGTGGTGACGGCGGAGCACGCGTACCAGCGCGAGGCGTCCCACGGGCCCGTTCTCGGGCAGATGATACGAAAGGTGAAGCCACTCGTACGCGAGCACGTAAGCGACGGTGGTCGCGACCCAGAACGCGCCGACGTTGGGCGATACCAGAGCGTGCAGCGCCAGGCCAGGTGGAAGGGCGCCCAGGAACATGCCGAGGACCCCGAAGGCCGGAAGGAGAACGAGCTTCAGCTCCCTCGGGTTCCGGATGGCCAGGCTTCCGCTCTCGAAGGCGCCATGGTGCTGCGGCGTGTGTCGTTCGAACGCGAAGCCGAGGCCGCGCACTCGGTGGTGCAGCACGCCTTTGTGGAGCGCCCACTCGCTGGCATTCGAGACCGCGAGCATCGGGAGGACGGACAGGAGCTCCCATATGCTCGGGTGCCGGACCCTCGACAGCGCGCAGATGATGATCGCGATGCCTATGAAGGACGGCCCCGTCAGGTGAACCCAGGGGACGTACCAGCGCGGGATACGGGCCACGAGCTCACGTCGGATCGCCTCGCTGTCGCCCTTCATCGCGCGCTCCTCATCTCCATCCTCGACAACACTCGGCGACGCCCAGATCTGCCTTGATCCGCTCCGCGGCCGAGTCGGCGGTGTTCCACACGCTCTGCACCAGCTCTGCTTCGTTGGGGCATGCAGGGCCATTACCCATATGGTGCAGGGCTTCGCCGTGGCTTCCAAAGACCAAGGCGAGACCAAGGCGCGGACCGAACTCTTGCCCTTGGCCCCCGTTCTCCGGGCGAGCGGACTCACGCAAGCTGCTGGAGCGCAAGCGGTTTTGCTTTGTACTCGCGAGGGCGACGGCCAAGGAGGGGGCTGGCCGGCGCGTTGCATCCGGAGGCGCACATGCGCCTCCTAGTCGCCTTCCTCCTCGCACTCCTCGCCTGCGCGCCAGCAGCGGAAGACGCGCAGCGCGCGGGGCGGTCCACGTTGCGCGTGGTCACCTGGAACGTCCATGACCTCTTCGACGAAGTCGATCGCACCACGTCCCCAGGCGACTCGGACACCGTTCTCACGCAGATGGAGGTGGAGGCAAAGCTCGCACGGCTGGGACGCGTTCTGGCGAGGCTGGACGCCGACGTGGTGGTGTTGCAGGAAGTCGAGAACCTGGGCCTGCTCGAACGCCTGGCGGCCGGACCTCTGGCGGCCGGTGGGTATCGCGCCTTCCTGCGGGAGGGCTTCGATCCGCGGGGCATCGACGTCGGCGTGCTCGCGCGCGTGCCGATCGTCGACTGCGTGAGCCACCTCGAAGACCGAGCGCCCGGCGGTGCCCGGCTCTGGTCGCGCGACCTGGTCGAAGTCCACCTCGACAACTTCGAGCGCCCCGTGGTCCTCCTCGTGAACCACCTCGTCTCCCGGCTAGACGCGAGCGCAGATGGGCGGCGTCTCCTGCAGGCTGCGCGGGTGCGGGAGGCTGTGGACGAGCTCAGGGCGACGGCGGCGTGTCCCGTCGTCCTCGTGCTGGGGGACCTCAACGACCTGCCTGGCTCGGCGGCGTTGCGGCCCCTGCTCGGCGATGGTGCGCTCGCGGACCTCGGCGCCGGGCTCTCCGACGTCGATTCGTGGACTTGGTCCGGCGGTGGCGCTCGGGAGCGGATCGACTATGCCCTTCTGCCCAGAGAGGACTTGACGCTCGTCACCCGAGTCGAGGTCATGTCGGGACCCGATATCACGGTCGCTTCCGATCACCGGCCGTTGCTGGTCGATCTATGGCTTGGCGCCCCCCGCTGAGCGTTGTCGTACCCGGCGGGTGCGAGACACGGATCGGCCGGCGCGGTACGCTACTCGACGGTCCGCCAACGAGAAAAGGTGTCGTCATGCCGAAGCTGCTCCGAGCCCAGCCTATGCGGCCGCTCACCCAGGCTGAGCGCATAGCCCGCAAGGACTTCCTCCGCAGCGACGTCGCCAAGCTCGAGCGGCAGCTCAGCGATCTTCGGGAGCAGATCGCGCGCCTGCTCGAAGGGTGCGAGCACACCGACGCGACTGGCCGGAGCGCCATCATCGGCGGTAGCACCAGGGTCTGTGCGCACTGCGGTCGCATCGTCGCGCCGCACGGTGACAACCTGTGGGGGTGACCTTTCAGGGCGATGTCTCGAGGAGCGGATGAACCGCGTCCGCTCGTCTGATAGCGCATGCCACATGAACTGACGCTCGAGATGGGGGGCGCGGGGGGAGAGTTCTCCCCTCCGCTTGAGGCGCCGCAAGGCGCTGGACATCAGCTCACAGCGGCGGCGGTGACGCTGGAGAATCACATCAACTGGTCGCCGCTGTGACTCCGACCAGCAAAAGTGAATGGTGGGGCGCCCGGGACTCGAACCCGAAGCCAACGGCTTAAAAGGCCGCTGCTCTACCATTGAGCTAGCGCCCCGAAGTCCTTGTTATTCCCTGCGAATATCCTCTCTTGCTGTGATCTCGGGAAGGGGCGTGGGAGCCAAACGGGAGCCACCGGACAGCCTGTCGTAGTCCTCGGCCGCGAACATGTCGGGCCGCAGATGCGCGTACCTTTCCGTCACCCAAGTCGTGCTGTGGCCCATGATTGCCGCCAGCGTGGCGATGTTCCCGCCCGCGGCTACCCAGTGGCTCGCGCCGGTGTGTCTCGTGCACTGGTACCAGGGCATCTTCCACTCCAGGATGTCGGGACGACCGATGGCCTTGACTGCTTCGCCGAAGCGCTCGTGCAGGGTGTGGATGCTCACGAAACGGGAGGGTGCCCTGCGCGTCCCACCGCCATTCCTGCGCGTCGTCGGAAACAGCGGGCCCGTCGGACCGATGACAAGCTTGCTCGCGGCCAGGCGGGGCAACAGAGGCCCCTGAATCGGCACCGTGCGCGATTCGTCATCCTTCAGCGGCCCTGTCTGGCCCCACTGGACCTGCCGCTGTATTCGCATACGTCGCGTCTGGAGATCAACATCCTCGGCGAAAAGGCCCAGCACTTCCCCCGTGCGGAGTAAGCCGTACGCTCCAGTCAGATACATGGTGGCGAACGGCTCGACGAGGTGGCCGGCGAGCCGTTCGACGTCCTCGAGCCGCTCGAGGAATGGCGTAGCGTGAGGGTCGTGCTTCGGCCGGTAGAGCCGCCGGGTTGAGCGGGGCAGGGTGCGAACGGGGTTGATGCTGACACCCGTCTCCTTCGGTCGCTCGATGAGGTCGCCGAAGATCCGGGACAAGAGCCTGATGCAGTGGCCCACCGTGGCCGGGTCAAGGTCCTTCTTCTTCGCCTCGGCGAAGCGGCGGATCTCGGCGTGGTCGATCTCAGCCGGGCGCTTCGCACCGAACCAGGGCTTGACATGGCACTTCCACCGGCTCGCGTCGTCGCCGCTCGAGCGGTACACGTTCCGGTGGCGCTCGAGCCACGCATCTCCATGGTATGCGAACGTTGGGAATGAGTCCGCCGCCGGCGGCATGCCGGCGTGGCGGATCGAGCGGGATGTGCGAAGGGAGCGCAGGCGCAGGATGGCGGAGAGGGGCGTGTCCCCGATCTACTCGCTTGCGGTGAATGTGCAGCGCCTGCGGTCGGCCCTCGGAATGACTCAGGAGGCGCTCGCGAGGCATGCGGGCGTCGCCCGCTCGTACATCGCAATGATCGAGACCGCCCGCATCAAGGGACCCCGCCCGGCTGTTCTGGAACGGTTGGCGAGGGCCCTCGGGACGACCGCGTCCAAGCTGACGGCGACGCTACCGGGCTGACGTGATCACCTCCGCGGTGCTTGAGAGCGTCTGGCGTACCGCGATGGCGTGTGGCGCGGCCCGCAGTGGCCACGGAGGCGCTTCGGCCACGATGAGCAGACTGCACTTGGTCTTCGCAGGCCCCCCTCCTTACCACGGGAACGCACACTCGGGCCTTGACCGCACTCCATCCTCGCGGCGATCAGCGGCGGCCGGGCCTGACCCGCGATCTTGCCTTTCGCGGTCGCGCGGGCCGGCGCTCCGAGCGCCTGGGCGCGACGAACATGGCGGTGATCCGGACCCCGGCACGTTGGCGAGGCGCACGAGGGAGCGCAGGGTGAGGTTCTCGCGCCCGGCCTTGGAGAACATGGACCTTGCGGTGGTGAAGCCCGTGGCGCTTCCCTTCGCTGCGAAGCGGCAGGGCCCGAGCGGGGCAGCTGAGGACGACGACGCGGTGCCGGTGAGCCGCTTGCACCGCTGTCTTCGGCCGGTCCCTGGTGCGGCGCATCCGGGGACGCTCGCGTGGTCAGAGTGTCGTTGCCTCCGCCCCACGTGCGATACCGCCGTGATCGTCCGATCGCACCCGAAGAACTGGGCGTGAGTCTGCGCGTGCTCCTCCTCAGCCCGGGAGGCCACCACCGCCCTCGTCGCCGTAGCTGGGAGGGTCAGCGCCATGCTCGCTCAAGTTGTACCTGGGACCCGCCTCCTCCTCATCGCCTCGCGGGCTACCGCGGCGGACCTCTTCCTCCCCTTCTTCCGCTCGTGCCCCTGGCTCGCGCGGTGAGGTGTTGAGCCCGCCCCCGATGCCGACGGTGAAGTTCTCGCCAAGACCGCCCTCGCGCGTGAAGGTGCGCTTACCGTGCGCGAGTCCCTCTCGCGGGCGTGAGAGCCGGATTTCGTTGCCCGAGATGTCCGTCACGTCGTCGTAGCGGGCCACGTAGTCGGTCGCGAAGAAGAACCCCTTCTCCACGAGGAAGTTCCCTTCCTTGCAGGCCATCACCCGGCCCAGCTTCTTGCCGTCGGAGCTGCGGACCACCATCCCTTCCTGAACCTGGTTCCTGTCGATCACGGCAACCTCCCTCTTCTCCTCCTCGGCAGCGCGCGCGGCCGATGGATGGGTCATGATCGCCACTCATCCAGCCCACGACAGCGAGCGAGGGCCTACGGCCTCCTTCGCCGGCTCGCCCAACGCCCCGCCCACGCGGCGAGTGCTCGGATCGTCGGTTCGAGAACCAGTGCTCTGTCAGCGAAAAGGCCATGCCTTTGACGTGAGAGGGGGCAGTCGGCGCGCGGGAAGGCACGCGACCGGGCGGTTGACGTGCCCTGTCAGGATCCATGACGACGATCGGAAAAGCGTTATACGGTGCGGAGAACTTGAGCCGGAAGCTACGAGGAGGCCGCGCCTATGCCTGCCACTGAATCTGGCGACGGGAGTACCCGGACCACCGTCCTGGGCCGGCTCGTCGAGGCCGTCCCGGAGCAGTACCGGCAGGAGATGACACGGCTCGCCCACAGCATCCGCGATCGGCTCCCGCCC
>Ga0154716_1033_pt18 | contig 12336 bp, 11 predicted proteins | sample Rifle2008BG16ft_FD_105724 | JGI IMG/M metagenome (GOLD analysis project Ga0154716, IMG submission 105724) | Anaeromyxobacter sp. RBG_16_69_14
ACAAAATTCCAACGGCCCAGCCCCTGAATTGGACATTGCGTCGCCACGCGCCCCGAGCGTAGGATTTGCCGTTGCCCCTCACCGCGCTCAGCAGTTTTCCCTCTTCCGCTTCAATGGGAGTCCGCATGGCTACCGCCAAGTCGGCACTGAAGGCGAAGCTGTTCGAGAAGATCGAAGCACACCGCCCGAGAATTCAGAAGCTCAACAAGGAGTTCGGCAACGTCGTCATCGACACGTGCAACATCGGCCAGACCATCGGCGGCGCGCGTGACGTGCGCACCCTGGTAACGGACATCTCCTACCTCGACCCACAGGAAGGCATCCGCTTCCGTGGCAAGACCATCCCCGAGACGTTCGCAGCGCTGCCCAAGCTGCCCGGATGTGAGCAGCCGACTGTCGAGGCGTTCTTCTACTTCCTGCTCACGGGCGACGTGCCCACCGCCGCGCAAGCGCAAGACGTCTTTGAGGACTTCAGCTCCCGCGCGGCCGTGCCCGACTACGTCGTCGACGTGCTGCGCGCGATGCCCCGCGACACGCATCCCATGACGATGCTCTCCGCGGCGGTGCTCTCGATGCAGCGCGACTCGATCTTCGCCCGCCGCTACGCCGAGGGCATGAAGAAGACCGACTACTGGGATCCGATGTACGAAGACTCGATGAACTTGCTGGCGAAGCTGCCGCGCATCGCCGCGTACATCTACCGGATGAAGTACAGGGGCGACACGCAGATCCCGGCCGATCCCAAGCTCGACTTCGGTGCCAACTTCGCCCACATGATGGGCATCGCGCAGCCGTACGACGAGGTCGCGCGCATGTACTTCATCCTCCACTCGGACCACGAGTCGGGGAACGTCTCGGCGCACACGACGCACCTCGTCGCCTCGGCGCTGTCCGACGCGTACTACTCCCTCTCCGCCGGCCTGAACGGCCTCGCGGGCCCGCTCCACGGCCTCGCGAACCAGGAGGTGCTCGGCTGGATCATGAACGTGATGAAGAAGCTGGGCGGCAAGGTCCCCACCGAGGAGGAGCTGAAGGCGTTCCTCTGGGACACGCTCAAGAGCGGCCAGGTCGTCCCGGGCTACGGCCACGCCGTGCTCCGCAAGACCGATCCGCGCTACGTCGCGCAGAACGAGTACGCCAAGAAGCACCTGCCGGATGACCCGATCTTCCAGCTCGTCAACATGATCTACAAGGTCGCCCCCGGCGTCCTCACCGAGCATGGCAAGACCAAGAACCCCTGGCCGAACGTCGACGCGCACTCGGGCGTGATCCAGTGGTATTACGGCGTCCGCGAGTGGGACTTCTACACCGTCCTCTTCGGCGTCGGCCGGGCGCTCGGCGTCCTCGCGAACATCACCTGGGATCGCGGCCTCGGCTACGCCATCGAGCGGCCGAAGTCGGTCACGACCGAGATGCTCGAGAAGTGGGCGGCGGCCGGCGGGCGCAAGTAGCCAGCTCGCAGACCAAGACCCGGTGAATTCCCGGGGTCCGCGGTCCCTGTCGTCGGGGCCGCGGATCTCACGGGCGAGGACACAGACGGCGCCGCCGCATGACGGTGCCGTCTGCGTCTACCGCGCTCAGGCATGGCCTCGAGCGAGGCAGGGTGCTTGGCCTCGGCGACCGCGGTCGTCGTGGCGAAGCGCTTCGAGTCGCGCGAGATCGTCCACCACGCGTCACTTCCATTTTCACACTCAGGAGAATCCACATGGCACGCAAGAAGATCGCACTCATCGGCGCCGGTCAGATCGGCGGCACGCTGGCGCTCCTCGCCGGCCAGAAGGAACTCGGCGATGTCGTCCTGGTAGACATCATGGAGGGCGTCGCGAAGGGCAAGGCGCTCGACCTGCAACAGACGCGCGGCGTCGCCAAGTTCGACTGCAAGCTGACCGGCGGCGGGACGGATTATTCCATCATCAAGGACGCCGACGTCTGCATCGTGACGGCGGGCGTTCCGCGCAAGCCGGGCATGAGCCGCGATGACCTGCTCAAGGTCAACCTCGAGGCCATCAGCAAGGTCGCCGAGGGGATCAAGGCCAACGCGCCGAACTCGCTCGTGATCGTGGTCACGAACCCACTCGATTCGATGGTCTACGCCTTGTACAAGATCACCGGCTTCCCGAAGAACCGGGTGGTCGGCATGGCCGGCGTGCTCGACACGGCGCGCTTCGCGTCCTTCCTCGGAGACGCCGCTGGCGTCTCGCCGCAGGACGTGACGGCGATGGTGCTGGGCGGCCACGGCGACGACATGGTGCCGCTGCTCCGGTACTCGTCGGTGAACGGCGTGCCGCTCAGCAAGCTCGTCGACCAGGCCAAGCTCGACGCCATCGTCGATCGCACCCGCAAGGGCGGCGGCGAGATCGTGGCGCTGCTCGGCACGGGCTCGGCTTTCTACACGCCGGCGGTGGCCGCCATCGAGATGGCGGAGAGCTACCTGAAGGACAAGAAGCGCGTCCTCGCCTGCTCGGCCTTGCTCGACGGCGAGTACGGCATCAAGGGCCTCTTCATCGGCGTGCCGGTGGTCATCGGTGCGGGTGGTGTCGAGCGAGTGCTCGAGATCGACCTCAACGACGAGGAGAAGGTGAAGCTCGCCAAGAGCGTCGAGAGCGTGAAGAAGAGCGTCGCCGAGACGAAGCTGTAAGTCGTTCTCTTGCACCGAGGGGCCGGCGGGGAGACCCGCCGACCCCTCACCTGTGTCAGCGCAGCGAGTGCCGCAACCAAAGTGCCAACGGCAATCGTCGATGTCCGGCTCCTCGCGAGCCAGGCCACACCCCGCGCTGAAGGACAACCCCCACCCTACGATCGACGATGAGGGCACGTGACCACGCGCTCGGTGCGCGCGTGCCGTTCCGCTCGCGTTAGCCTGGATTATCGCGCCAGGAGATGCGGCAGGTCGGTTGCTCGCTCCGCCCTTGGCGTGGGCCGAGGTCGCCGCGCCACGCCCCTTCCTGCCGGCTTCAAGCGCTCTTGTACATCCCTCGCTTGATGGATCCGAGATCCTCGAGAAGCTGATCGTGCTTCTTCTCGTCGTGGGCGAGGTAAGAGATCAGGAAATGCTGGACCACGTTCCTGGTTCCCGCGAGCGCCTTCTCGGCCCCGGCCACGAGCTCGCCGGTCCGGCGCTCGGCCTCGATGTGGGCCTCGATCGCCCCCCACACCTGCGCCAGATCGTCAGGCGTCAGGGTCACGGCCTGCTTCTCGATGCTGTCGATGATGAATTGCTCGACCCGGAAATGGAACGCCGAGTCGCGCTGGATGATCTCCATGATCATGCGGATCACGGGGTTCGGCGATCTATCGATGATGTCGGCCGCCTGCGCGACGCTCTTGTTCTCGACGTGTTGCCACGACCGCAGTATCTCGACGAGCTGATCCTGCTTTTCCTTGGTGCTCATGTATTCCTCCTTGGGGCAGAGCCTGGCACACTCCCTGCCTTGCGGGAGGCGGAACTTTGGGGCACGGGCCCCGGAACGACCGCCCTTCGGAGGTCAAGCCGAGGCCGCGCTCGGCGCGGCCTCGAGATCGCGCGTGCGGGTTGCTATCTGTCCTTCAGCAGCGCGAGGACGGCTGCGAGCTTCTCCTTCGGGACATCCCTGAGCAGCTGCGCCGCCTCCGAGCGGAGATCGGACTCGTTGCCAGGGGCCGGCACCGGCGGCTCGATCTTGAGCGCATGGCACACCGCGGCCACGTAGGACGCCGGCGTCACCGGCTTCTCGAGGTACGTCTGCGGGCCCAGGAGCAGGCTTCCCTCGAGGGCCTTCGAGAGGTCCGCCCGGCCGAGATCGTCCTGGGCGTGGCCGGTCACGACCATGACGGGGATGCTGCTCCACTCCTTGTTGCGGCGCAGCTCGTGAAGGAACCCGATGCCGCTCCCACCCGGCATGACCAGGTCGAGCGAGATGAAGTGCGGCCGAGCGCGCTTTACCGCCTCGAGGGCCTCACGGCCGTTCCTGGCGGCGGCGACCTTGAACCCAGCATCTTCCAGGGCCGCCGAGAGGTACGCTCGGATGTCGTCCTCGTCGTCCACCACCAGCACCAGGAAGTCGCTTGCCTCGGCCATGGCACTCTCCTTGTGGTTCACGAAGCCTGACCCTCGTCGCGCACCCGGGGCAACCGGCGCCGTGGGAACACCAGGCGGATCGCCGTGCCCGAGCCCGGCTTCGACTCTATCGCGACCGTGCCCCCGTGCTCCTGCACGATCTTGCGCGTGAGGAGGAGCCCCAGGCCGGTGCCGGTCTCGCCCTTGGTCGTGAAGAAGTTGCTGAACACCTTCTGCTGTACTTCGTACTCCATTCCAACCCCGTTGTCCCGCACCTCGAACACCACCATGGTGGGCGGCACGGCGGGCGGCACACGGAACGGATAAGGGTCGGGCTCTTCGCGAACCGACACCACCACTTGCCGGTCCGCCTGCTCGGAGGACCGGCACGCGTCTATGGCGTTCGTCACCAGATTGCTCAGGCTGGTGTGCATCTCCTCGGGGTCGAAGGCCGCCGGCGGAACCGCGTTCTCCGCCTCCACGCGCACGCTCACCCCTGCCCTCGAGGCCGCGTCGCGGAACAGCGCCACGGCGTCTTCGCCCATGGCCACCGGGTTCACGAGCCGCACCGCGGGGGTGCGCCCGCGCGAGAAGTCGAGCAGCGTGCGCACGAACGAGGACACGCGCCCGATGTTCCGGCCGAGCATGTCGAACCCCTCTCGCACGCGCTGATCGTTGGCGCGGTCGAGGCCGCTCCGCATGAGGTAGAGGCCGCCCTCCAGCCCCGTCATGATGTTCTTCACCCCGTGCGCCAGTCCCGCCACCGTCTGCCCCACGGCCGCGAGGCGTTCCGCGGTGAGCTTTTCGTGCTCCAGCTGCTTCACCTCCGTGAGGTCGTGGAAGAAGGCGGCGCTCCCGATGAGCCTGTCGCCCTCCGACAGCGGAACGCCACAGAACCCGACCTGCACCGAGCCGCCACCCTTTCGCGGCACTTGCATGTCCGGCACGACGCGCATCGGGTTTCCTCGCCGCAGCGACTCGGCATAGTCCGGCGGCAGGAGGCCCGCGGGAGGCGGCCTTCCCGCGAGCTCGGCCGAAGTCCAGCCGAAGAGCGTCTCGGCAGCAGGGTTGCAGAGCGTCACGCGACCCTTGGTGTCGAGCGCGAGGATGGCGTCACCGGACGCTTCGACGAGCGCCCGGTTCAGCACGTTGGCCCGCGACAGCGCCTCACCGAGCTGACTCTGTCGCGTGATGTCGGTCGACATCTCCACCAGGAACGGGATGCTACCGTCCTCCTGGGTCACCGCCGCGACGTGGACGACGTAGTGCGCCACGCGGCCTTGGCAATCGAGGCCGACCTCGGCGTGGGTGCGGAGCTTGCCGTCGATGAAGGTGCGTGCCGCGCGGCAGCGCGCGCAGCGTCGCTTGAGGCCCTTGTACACCTCGAAGCAATGGCGGCCGCGCCACTCGCCGAAGAGATCCTGGAAGGTCTGGTTGGCGTGGACGACCGAGAAGGTGCGGTCGATGACCGCGATGGCGCTCGGCACCAGGTCGAACAGGCGGTCTCGCAGGAACGTCTCGAGGATGGTTTGTGAGGCCATGACGGAGCTCGCGCAGGCCATGAGTTGGGTCGTCAAAGAGTCTGACGAGCGTCCGGCTTCGCGGGGTCGAAGCTGGGCACCTTGCCGGTGTGACAGGTGGCGCACTGGGCGAGCGCGGGCTTGTTGACGCGCGGGTCCTTCGCCCGCTCCTCGTGGCACTGGATGCACATGCCGTGAAGGGCGTCGACGTAGCTGGGCGCCGGCCCCAGGCGAGGAGGCTGGCGGGGCTTGACGGCAGCAGTGGCGGGGAGCATGCGCGTGTGGCAATCGAGGCAGGCCTTCGTGTGGGCCACGTCCTTGAGCGCGGCGTTGTCAACGTGGCAGGACGCACAGCCCTTTCCGGTGCCGAGCCGCGCCGCGTGCAGGCTGTGGTCGAAGATGGACGTCGTCTGGTACATGTCGCGGTGGCAGCGGGCACAGCCGGTCGTGCGCTCAGCCGGGTTGTTCAGGTGGTGGCACCTGACGCAGGAGGCCTCGCCACCCTCGCGCTCGACGTGCTTCTTGTGCTCGAACAGGACCGCTTCCCGCGTCCGGTTGCCGTCGATCAGGACGCGGTCGCCGAAGCCCGGGGGCGTGACGCGCTGTGACTTCAGCGACAGTCCGGCGAAGGCGCTGTGCGGCAATAGCCCCAGCACCACGGCCGCTCCGAAGACCCCGGCCAGCGTGTAGCGCCCCAGCCCCGCGGTGTACGGGTCGGGGTGCGCGACGAGCGTCCCCGGGTCGAAGGTGGGGAGGTTGTAGCGGAACTGCTCCCGCTTCACGGGGCCGGCGTGGAAGAGGTTGAACCGCTCCGCCACGAAGAAGTACGCGAGCGCGGCCGCCGCAACGACCCCGAGCGACATCCAGACTTCCATCCACGACGGCACGTAGTGTGTACCGGTCGTGCCGACCTGGGCGAGCCCACCCACGTCGATGCGGTTCATGACGATGCCCGTGACCGCCATGAGCGCGGTGACGGTGAGGCCACCCGCGCTCCGGCGAATGGCCGGGAGCGACAAGAGCACCACGGGCACGATGGCCGACAGCAAGAACTCGGTGATGAACAGCCACGACTCGTAGGTCCCGGCGAAGATGGCCGGTCCCTGCCCCCGCACGAAGATGTCGCCGAGCCGCAGGACGGCGTAGCCCGAGAGCACCCATCGAGCGGCCTTGCCGAGCCCCTGCACCACTTCGAGCTCGGGCTCGCGCTCGTAAAGCCACGCGCTCACGAGCGACTCACACGACACCATCATGAGCCCGAGGCCGATGGCGGAGACGAAGAACATGATGGGGAGGATGGGCGTGTACCAGAGCGGATGCAGGCGGTGCGGCAGGATGAGGTTCAGGGATCCCAGGGACGACTGGTGCAACGTGGACAGCATGATCCCGAGGAAGACGAGCGGGACGGTCGCGCTCTTGAGGAACTTGTACGCCTTCGCCAGCAGCGGATGCCGGGCGGCCTCGAACAGCACCGGCGCGAACTCGAGGGCGAGCACCGTCAGGTAGAGCATCACGCACCATCCGACCTCGAAGAGGGGCGAGTGCGGGTTCCAGTAGATGACCATGTGCCAGATGTTCCACGGCAGGCCGAGGTCGAAGAGCAAGCCACCGACGACCGCGAGGTAGCCGAGGAAGGCGGTGAGCACGGCCGGCCGCACGATGGCGTGGTAGCGTTCGAGGCGAAACACGTAAACCGTGCCGGCGACGACGAAGCCACCCGCCGCCAGGGCGACGCCACCCATCACGTCGAACCCGATCCAGAAACCCCAGGGCGTCAGATCGGTGAGCGCGGTGGTAGCGCCCATGCCGCGCGCGAACCGCACGATCGCCAGGATCAGCGCCCCTCCGGCGATGAACCACAGAAGAGCCTTCGTCGCGAGCAGCCGTCTCATGGCTTCTTCTCCTTGGAACCACCTCGGGAACCGGTGCCGGAACCGCCGTGCGAACCGTCGTGCGAGCCACCATGGGGCGAGCTACCGTCGGCGAGCTTCATGCGCCGGCCGATGATCCAGCGCACACCGGCGAGCACCGCACCGACCCCTACGAACACCGGGGGTACCGCCTCCATGGCGGTGACCGTGAGCTCAGGCAGCGCGCGCTCGTGCTGGACTCGGCCCACCCCCAGGAAGTCGAGCGGGATCGGCGAGAGGTAGAGTACGGAGGTCCCGCCGACGTCGGTCTCGCCCCACACCGCCGGCTGGTACCTGGCCGGGTCAACGCCGAGGCGCCGGTGAGCCTCCGCGAGGAGCTCCGTACGCTCCCCGAAGATCGTCGCCTGGGTGGGACACGCCTCCGTGCAGGCCGGCTGCCGTCCCAACTTGACGCGATTCTCGTGGCACATGGTGCACTTGCGCACGTACGGCACGGTGGAGCCCCACTGGTACCTGGGGATGCCGAACGGGCACGCCATCATGCAGTAGCGGCAGCCGAGGCATTTCGAGCTGTCGTAGACCACCGGCCCTTCCGGCGTCTTGTGCAGTGCGCCGACCGGGCAGGCCGACGCGCACGCCGGCTCCAGGCAATGCCGGCACTGCTTGCGCACGTTGCTCGTGCCCTTGCGCTCGATCGCCGTGAAGCGCTCCGCCGACAGGCCATCGTCCCTGGTCCAGCGCGCCGGCAGCGCCGGGGGCAGCTTGTTCTCCGTCACGCAGGCAGCGACGCACTTCTCGCAGCCGATGCACTTCGTGACATCGGTGAGAATGGCTCTCATGCTCGCCTCTCGCTGTTCTGCGTGCTCACCCGCCTCTTACAAGGTGAGTCTGAGTGGTTTCCGGGAGCTCGCCAGGTCATATCGGCTGCCCTTCCTTGCCGAGCGTCTTGACCACGTCGTGCCCCGCGCCCGGGACGAACTTCCACGCCATCTCCGAGACGAGCTGCGAGAACGGGAGCATCGCGCAGTGGGCAATCTTGGTGAACGGCGTCACGAGGAGCAGCAGGTCACCTACCCCGACGTGGAGGAGCGTGACGAGCTGGAGGTCAAAAGGATTGCTGCCCGGGTGAGCGAGCAGGTAGCCGCTGAGGAACTCGAAGGCGATGAGGGGCGGCAGGAGCCAATCCTGCGGCCGGCTCATCTCGCGCGAGGCCACGAACCAGGCGCGGCCGACGACGAGCAGCACGCCCGTGACGACGGTGAGGATCGTGAGCGCGTCGGCCACGGACATCGGCAGCGCCGGCCAACCTATCCCCAGACCACGCTGCCACAGGCGTATGTGCCCGGCGAAGAGGATGGGCACCAGGATCAACCCGACGTGGAAGAGGGTGGAGAGGATGCTGTAGACTCCCCTGTTCCCGGTGAAGTAGCGCACCGGGTTCAGGTGCACCAGCGTCCGCTGGATGACTGGCCCGAGGGCGAACCGCTTGTCTCCGGCGCGGCGGAGCACCTGCCTCATTCCCCACAGGCTCAGGACCGCGTGCCTGAGCAGTCCCAGCACCGCCAGGGCCACGGCGAACCGGAACAGCGGCCCTCTACCCAACTCGATGAGCGTGTCCATGGCCACCCCTAGTGCTCCGCATCCATTGTGAACAAGTTCACCATAAGTATGCTACGCGGCGCTCGCCTACCGCAACGAGTCAGAACTCGATCGCCCGCAGGATGAGGTCGTGGAGGCCGATGAGCTCGATCTCGAGCTTGTGGTCCTCGATGACCTCCTTGAGCTGCTTCTTGCAGTTCGCGCAGGGCGCGATGACGTACTTGGCGCCCGTCGCGCGGAGCTGCTCCGCCTTGCGCTTGCCGCCGATCCCGGTGCGGAAACCGCGCATCTCGTCGATGGAGACCGTCCCGCCGCCGCCGCCGCAGCAGTAGTTCTCCTTGCCGTGCGGCTCCATCTCGACGAAATCCTTGATGAAGGAGCGGATGATCCGGCGCGGCTGCTCGACGATCCAGCCCGAGCGCGCGTAGTTGCACGGGTCGTGATAGGTGACCCGATCCTCGATGACGTCGGGGTTGAGCTTCAGCTTACCTTCCTGGATGGCCCGGTCGGTGTACTCGAGGATGTTGATGACCGGCGGCGGGTTCTCGCCACCGTAGGTGGGCACGAACCCCTTGGCCGTCCGCGAGGCGTGGCCGCACTCGCCGATGAGCATCTTCTTGCCCTTGAGCCGCCGGCACTCGGCCACCTCCTTGTGGACGATGTCCTCGAGGAAGCGGTCGTTGTAGAAGAGGCCGTAGTTGATGCCGTCGAAGTACCCGGTACCGATGGTCCACGAGTCGCCGGTGGCGTGGAACACGGCGGCCTGACCCATCAGCACGTCGGGCTCGAGGAGATAGTCGCTCACCGCCGGGAAGAAGACGTACTCTGCCCCCTCGACGTCGGTCGGGAGCTTGATGTCCAGGCCGAACTTGTCCTTCAGGTCCTCTTCGAGGAAGGAGAGCGTGTCGAGGAGCGCGGGGGCCGGGATACCGGAGGTGTTGCCGCTCTTGCCCACCAGCTGCTCGCGGACGGACACGACGAGCGCCTTGGGCGCGATCCCCATCTCGGAGAGGATGTAGCGGCCGAGGTGGGTGATGAGGCCGTGGTCGAGGCCCATCGGGCATTGCAGGTTGCAGCGCCGGCAGGCCGTGCACCGGTAGAAGGCCTCCGTCATGGCGTCGATGTCCGCGTTCTCGAGCGGCCGGGCGGCCGTGAGGCGCGCCATGAGCCTGCCCTCCGCCGTGAAGTGCCGGCGGTAGACATCCAGCAAGAGCCCCGAGCGTGCGCAAGGCACGTCCGTGGTGATGCCGGTGGTCTGATATACGGGGCACTCCACCGCACACATCCCGCACTTGGCGGCCACGCGCGCAAAGTGGTCGAGCACGTATCTGTAGTGCGAGTGCTTCAAGACAGCGGCAAACACCTCCAGGAAACGGCGCGGACGATCCATCGGCGGGACCGGCTCGATGAAGTACTTGACCGGGATGTTCTCCACGATCGGCAGCATGCTAGAGCTCATGGCGCTCGATTCCTCTCACGGTTGCGAAGAAGATGCAGTCCACGCAGGCTGGCGCGCGCAGCGTGCCTCCGGGCAGCAGCGGCCGGACCTCGTGGCATACGTCGGCGTGCGATCGGTGAACGGGACAGTCACCGCAGCTCCGAGCGGCGTGCGGACAGCCCCCGGTCTGGTCGAGCGAGGCCCAGAATTCCCAGCAGGTCGGCGAGAGGCCCAGATCCTCGTCGAGGAGGTCCGTCCGCATCCCGTGTGCCGCCATGAAGGCGCGCAAGTCCTCGACGCGGATCCGGTACTGACCACCCCTCGTGCGCTGTGCGGGCAGGTGCCCGCTCGCGATCCAGTTCCCGATCGTGTCAGGGGTCACGAGGCAGTGTCGGGCCGCCTCGCCGGTCGTCAGCGCCACGCGAGGAGACTCCCGCCGAGGACTGCGGGCGTCGCCAGCCACCTCCGGCGCTCTCGCCCGCTTTTGCCGTCTCGGCCCCGCAGCCATGCGACACCACATCGCATGCCGCGTGCCTGGGACGTCTCGCGGCGAATTCGCGCATTTCGGCGGATTTCGACGCGGCCCTCCCTGCGGGACTGCGGCAAAATGCAGCAGTGTTGTGCTACACTGCTGCAGAGGTGCTGCATGCTGGACGCGACGACGAAGGGTCTCGATGCGCGCTACTTTCCACTCATCCTGGATGTGCTCGACCAAGGGGTCTTCACGGTCGATGACAACACCTGCATCACGTCCTTCAACCAGTCCGCGGAACGCATCACCGGCTACACCGCAGACGAGGTGATCGGGACTCGTTGCTCCGAGGTCTTTCGCACCGATCACTGCTCCCAGGTCTGCCCGCTGCGTCTGAGCATCGCGTCGCGCCGCCCGTCGCGCAACCGCGAGATCCTGATCCGCGCTCGCGACGGCCACGAGGTCCCGATCTCGGTGTCCACGGCTCCCCTGCTCACGCACGGTGGAAAACTGCTGGGCGGGGTCGAGGTGTTCCGCGACCTCACCGCGATCGAGGACCTCAAGCGCCGCGTCGACGCCCAGTACAGGCTCTCCGACATCATCGGCAAGAGCCCGGCGATGCGGCGCATTTTCGACCTGTTGCCCCTCGTCGCCCCCAGCGACTCGACGGTGCTCGTAACCGGGCCCTCGGGCACGGGCAAGGAGCTCATCGCACGCACCGTCCACGCCCTCAGCCCCCGCCGGAAGAGCCCGTTCGTGGCCCTCAACTGCGCGGCCATCCCGGAGACGCTCCTCGAGTCGGAGCTCTTCGGCTACAAGAAGGGTGCGTTCACCGACGCGCGGAAGGACAAACCGGGGCGCATCGCCGCCGCCGACGGCGGCACCCTGTTCCTCGACGAGATCGGCGACCTGCCACGCCTGACGCAGGTGAAGCTCTTGCGCTTCCTGCAGGACCGTGTCTACGAGCCGCTCGGCTCCAATACATCGGTGCGAGCGAACGTCCACGTCGTCGCCGCCACCAACCGCGACCTTCTCGAGCTGGTCCGCGCCGGTTCGTTCCGCGAGGACCTCTACTTCAGGCTCAACGTGGTGCAGATCGAGATCCCGCCCCTGTGCCAGCGGGTCGAGGACATTCCCCTGCTCGTCAACCACTACGTCCGGATCTTCCGGGAGTCCACCGGCAAGACCATCCAGGGCTTCGCCGACGACGCCATGGCCCGCCTCCTGGGCCACCCCTTCCCCGGAAACGTCCGCGAGCTGGAGAACATCGTCGAACGAGCCTTCATCCTGTGCCAGGGCGATCGGATCGGCGTCGAGCACCTCCCCTCGTCCGTGCTGCAATCAGGGACAGGGACTGGCGCCTCGCCCGTGGCTTCCAGCATCGCCGCGGCCGAGCTCGG
>Ga0154716_1030_pt7 | contig 12249 bp, 7 predicted proteins | sample Rifle2008BG16ft_FD_105724 | JGI IMG/M metagenome (GOLD analysis project Ga0154716, IMG submission 105724) | Anaeromyxobacter sp. RBG_16_69_14
CGACGCGCTCGCCGATGCCGAGCACCGAGACGTCCACGTGCGTGGCGCCGGCCGAGATGGCCGAGTGCGCGTTGGCGATGGCGCAGCCGGTGTCGTTGTGGCCGTGGAAGCCGATGTCGCACTGTACCGCGCGGCGCACCTCCCGGATCGCCGTGAGCACCTGGCGCGGGGTGGCGACGCCGACGGTGTCCGCCAGGCCGACGCGGTGGACGCCGAACGCCGCCGCGGCGCGGTAGACGGCGAGGAGGTCCGACTCGTCGGTGCGAAAGGAGTCCTCGGCGCTGAAGCGCACCTCGAGCCCGGCCTGCAGCGCCAGCTCGATGGGCGGGCCCATGGCGTCGATGATCTGCTGGATGCTCTTGCCGTGCGACGACTCGCGCAGGATGCGGCTCGTTCCGAAGAGCAGGCCGAGACCGCGCACGCCGGAGTCGATCGCGGCGCGGACGTCGTCGACCACGCAGCGGCAGTGCGTGATGACGCGGGCGCCGAGCCCGAGCTTCACCACCTGCGCGAGGTCGCGCTGGGACTGGGGGGAGGCGGCGGGGGAGGTGAGCTCGATGTAGTCGACGCCGAAGCTGTCGATCGCGCGCACGATCTCGAGCTTGTCCTGCGTGCGAAAGGAGGCCTTGGCGAACTGCTCCCCCTCCCGCAGCGTCGAGTCGATGATCCTCCAGGTGGGGTTGGCCATGTCGTGCCTCACGGGCGGGGGCCACACGGCCGGGTGCTCGCCTCCGTCTCGACGAGTTCGGCCATGAGGCCGCCCGAGGTCGGATCGGTGCGGAACCCGTAGCGGCTCAGGTAGTCGGGTTGATAGTAGCCGGTCTCGACGCTCTTGGCGCCGCGCGCGCGCAGGCGACGGAAGAGCTCCCACATCAGGCCGTCGGCGACCCCGAAGCCGCGGTGCTTCCGCGCCACCACCACCTTCTCCATGTGGACGCGGTCGCGGCTCGACCAGCGGTGGAAGACGCCGCCGAGGACGGTCTCCTGCGCGTCGAGCGCGAGCAGGAACTCGTGCTCGGCGGTGAAGGTCACCGCCAGGTTGGCGTCCTGGAAGAGCTGGAGCAAGCGCGCCACCTCGCGCGGGCTGGCCGGTCCGCGCACCAGGAACCGGCTGCCGTGCTCGTCGCGCAGGCCCATCACCACCTCGGCGATGTGCTTGTCGCCGGAGGGGAGCGAGATGAGGCGCGCGTCGTCGCCCGGCGCGAGGTACCGGTAGGTCATGCGCGCGAGGAAGTAGTCCTCCTCCACCGTCGGCCGGATGGCCGCGCGGTCGGCGGCCACCTGCTCCTCGAGATCCAGCGCGCCCGCGGGGGCAGCGCGGGCGCGGGACATGAGCCGGTCGAGCGCGGCCCCGAGCTCGTGCCGGGCAGTGGCGAAGACGGTCTGTCGGAAGAAGCGGATGCGCGTGTCGGGCCAGCTCTGCTCGACCTCGGAGAGGCGGTAGGTGCCCCACAGCTCGCCCAGCATCCTGCCCTTCGCCTCCATGGTCGCGGCCGGGTTCACCTCCAGCCAGCGCCCGTACCGGCGCGCCGCGAAGTGCACGCGCAGGGGCGTGTAACCGTGCTCGCGCACGTCCTCCAGAAACGCTGCGATGGCGGGTCCCCGCCGTGCCCTGGCGGCCTGCTCGAGGAGGCTCCTGGAGCGGTTCAGGCCGAGTGCCTCGACGACCGCGGAGAAGAGCATCGCCCTGGTCACCTCGCCACGCAGCTCGGGCCGCGACGCCTCGACGCGGTCGAGGAACCACGTCTGGAACCGATCCAGCAGCTCGTCGAAGCTGGCGCAGGCAGAGCGATCCGAGATGGTCACGATGCGCGTGCCGGCGTGGTAGTCGTGCGAAGGCACGATGAAGGCCTCGGGCGACGGCTCGCGCAGCGCCAGACGGCGGCCCGTGCGGTCCCAGAAGGCGATGTGCGCCGTGAGCGCGGACCAGGCGAGGAAGGGCCAGAGCGACCTGAGCCGCTTCATCTCTCCGCGCTGGTCGAGCCGCTCCACCTGGCGTGCGACGTGATCGCCGGCGATGTACTCCTCGGTGAAGATGCCGTACTCCGCGTAGTAGCCGCCGAAGGCCTCGACCAGGGGAGGGGGAGCGCCCGCGGCCAGGAGCCACGTGATCTCCTCGCTCAGCTGTGCCGGGTGCATGGCCGAGACCAGGTTGACGGCGACGTCGAAGGACTCGCGCGCCCGGGTGTGGACGGAGAGCCGGTAGACCGACTTGCCGTGGCCGGTCCCGAGCTTGCTCACCGTGGCACCGCCGGGCGGGATGTCGGCGAGCGAGACCAGCGCGCCTCGCCCGAACAGGAACACCGACCCGCGGACGAGCGTCGTCTCGGTGATGGCGCGCAGCAAGAGCTCGCGGGCGCGCACGCTCACGCCGTGCTCGAAGGCGACGACGTCCCTCCAGCCGTATTCGGCGCCGCGCTCCGGATCGACGGCGAGGCGAAGGTTGGGCCCGATCCAGTTGGAGAAGCCGCGCCGCAGCCGGTCGTGCTCCTCACCAGCGCGCGCCGCCAGTTCCTCGTCCTCGTGCAACGACAGCCTCGCCAGCGGCACGCGTACGCGCGCGTGCCAGCGCGGGTGCGCGATGGCGTGGGCGGTGAGGAGGCGCATGGTGCCGACCAGCAGCCGCCGGTCTGAGTGGTTGCGGCGGGGAGTGCGGTGGGGGGTGCGGGTGCCCTCGAGCGCTTCGTCGGCGGAGAGCGAAGCGAGCAGCGCCTCCACCTGGGCGTCGGAGAGGCCGCGATCGCCCAGGCTCACGAGGTCCTCGTCGCGCAGCGCCATGGCTCCCAGGCGATCCAGGAAGAGCCGCAGCGTCGCGATCGTCGCCTCGGCCTCCTCGTCGGGCAGGAGCGCACGGAAGGCATAGCGCCGGATGTCCTCGTCGGGCGAGTCGGCGGCCCGGCGCAGGAGCGCGCGGCAGAGCGCGGTGTGCTCGCTGCGACCGCTGGCGAGGCCGCGGCGGAGATGGTTGACGGCCTGCCTCGCCTCGGGGCGCTCCGCCCGGAGCAGCTCGCCGGCGGCCTGGAGCGTCCGGAACGTGACCTCCTCGGACTCCAGCGACTCGAGCAGGCTAGCCAGCCGCGAAGGGGCCGGCGCCAGCCATACGCGCGGATCGACGCGGAGCTCCAAGCTGGAGCTGCGGCGCCGCGAGACGAGGGAATGGCACGTCTCCTCGCCCAGGAAGGCGACGAGGCCGCCGTTTCCGAGCCAGAGCGCCGGCCGGGCGAGGAGCGCGCCGAGATCGAGCACGGAGCCCTCGATGACGTAGGCGAGATCCCCCAGGCGGAGGGATCCCGGGGCCGACGGATCGGCGCCCAACCTCATCGAGCGGTTGCCGGCGAGGATCGCGCCCTCGCGCAGGCTCACCTCCTGCTGCAGGACGCCCATCTCGCGCAGGACCCAGTTCGGGATGCGCAGGTACATCCCGTCGGCCATCAGGGCGACGTGCTTCTGCGCGTACATCCTCCCGATCAGCTCGGCCCAGTTCTCCTCGACCACCTCGCGCCTGAAGGTGCCCTTGTGCGTGAGCTCGCCGTGCGCCTCGTCGAGGGCGCGCGGCAGCACCTGGAACGTCACCACCCGCTCGAACGGGGCGAGGAAGCGGTTCGCCGACGTCACCAGGGAGGAGAGGAGTCGATAGAGCTCGGGCGGCGAGAGCTCGCGCAGCGAGGGTTGCCCCCCGTGGTTCGGCCAGACGAGGAGCGTGTTGTACTCGCGGTGATCGCCGACCAGAAACGCCTGCGCCACCGCGTCGAAGTCCCGGAACAGGTTCTCCACCCGCTGGGGCGCGATGGTCTGTCCGGCGCGGTTCTTGTAGATCTCCTTCTTCCGGCCGACGATCCGGAAGTGGCCCTCGGGCCCTCCGGAGCTCACGGCGACGAGGTCGCCCGTGCCGAACCAGCCCTCCGCGTCGAGCCCGCTCTCGATGTGGGCCGGAGCGCCCGGGCCATAGTAACCCCGGCTCACGTAGGGGCCGCGGATGAGCAGCTCGCCGTCGTCGGCGCGGCGGCACTCGATGCCGGGCAGCGGCGTGCCGATGGAGTGCTCCAGGTATTCGCCCGGGGGCGTCATGGTGATGCCGCCCGTTGCTTCGGTCATGCCGTACCCCGAGCAGAGCTCGATCCCGGCCTGGTGGAAGGACTTGAAGACCACGGGATCGAGGTAGCCGGCTGCGGAGAGCCCGTAGCGCAGCCGACCACCGGTGATCGCCTTGAGGTGTGCGGCGGCTTCGCCGGGATCGCCGGAGTCGGCCTCCTGCAGCGCCGACTCGTGGAGCTCGATCCACTTCTTGGGAACGCTGATGAAGACGGTCGGGCGGAGCGACTTGAAGTCCTCGAGCAGCGACGCGTGCGAGGTCGAGCGCGCGAAGGCGTAGGTCGCACCCCACCACAGGCACCCGGTCATCTCGAGCCATCGCCCGAACGTGTGATAGAGCGGCAGGTAGCAGAGGAACACGTCGCCTTCGCCGACGTGCCGCAGTGCGAACCCCCGGCACAGACGCTTCGAGACGATGTTGACGTGCGAGAAGGCGATGCCTTTCGGGTGGCCGGTAGTACCCGAGGTGTACATCACGGTGGCGAGCTCGCGGCTCCTGACCTCCGCCGCCCGCGCCACGCGCATCGCGTCGTCGAACGCGCCGCCGCCCTGGCCCACCATCTGCTCCAGCGAGAGGAGCCCGTGGCGTTCGGCGGTGGCGCGCGACACGACCACCACGTCGCGCAGCTCGGGCAGGCTCGAGAGCGCGGGCAGCACCTTCGAGACCTGCTCCTCGTCGGAGGCGACGAGCACGCGCGCGCCCGAGTGGCGCAGCATGTAGGCGACCTGGTCGGCCGTGGCATTGGCGGGGAGGGGGAAGTCCACGATGCCGTTGGTGAGGCAGGCGAGGTCGCACAGCGCCGCCTCGAGCGAGTTCTCGGAGAGGACGGCGACCTTCCCGTCGGGCGCGTCGGGCATGAGCGCGAAGAGGCCGCGCGCGATGGAGCGGGTGCGGCGCGCCACGTCCGCCACGGTGAGCTCTCCGCCGTCCGCGCCGAGCACGCGCATGGCGATCGCGCGCGCGTCGGTCTCTTCCCGCGAGCGGAGGACCTCGCCCAGCGTGTAGTCCGCGCGATCGACGACCGGGACGAGGAGGCGCGTCCAGCCGGCGATCTGCTCGGGCCGCAGCGCCTCCGCGAAGGAGCGGCGGCGGACGGTGTCGAGGAGCCGGAAGAGGGTGCGGCGGGCGGGCTCCCGCGTCTCGGGCTCGCCGGTGCGCGCCAGGAGCGTCTCCACCAGCCCCACCGCCTGCTCGAGGTCCCCCGGCTGGACCGTCGCCAGCGCGTCCCTCGTCTCGGCGGCGAGTTCGACCAACGCGGCGGAGCCGCCTTCCCCGTCCGGGGCCTCCTGGGGGGCAAGCCCGGTCCACGCGGCAGAGCCGCCTTCCCTGTCCGGGGCTCCCTGGGGGGCGGGCTTGCGCCCGACCGCCTCCTCGCGCGACCAGTGCGAAGCGAGCCTCGACAGCGTCGAACCCTGGTGGTGCGACATCGTGGACCTTCGACAACGACGGCGTGACCGACCCGCGAAAAGCGCCCAGTTCCGCCGCCCGGTCATGCGCCCTTCGAGAGTGAGGCTATAACCCGGGCCTCGCTGCGGGCGCTCCCGAGCGCGAGTTGCGGGAGGCCGCCAGGGCTCGCCGCTACTTTGCCTTCCAGAGGCCCAGCGCCGCCCCCGTGGGATCGACGATCACGCTGAACCAGCCTGCATTCGGGACCTCCGTCACGTCCTTCGCGACGGTCGCACCGAGCGACTGCGCTTTCCTGGTCGCGGCGGCGACGTCGTCGACGAGCACGTAGGCGAGCCAGGTCGAGGGCTCCCCCGGCATGGGGTGCTTCAGCAGGCCGCCACCCGTCCCCGCGCCCACGTTGATCATCGTGTAGGTGAAGCCGGGGCCCATGGGGACGTCTTCCAGCTTCCAGTCGAAGAGCTTCCCGTAGAAGGCCTTGGCCTTGGAGACGTCGGTGGTGTTCAGCTCGACGTGTACGAACGGGTTCGCCATCTCGATCTCCTCCGCGTCTCTCGTGTCGCGCGGGCAAGCGGAACCGACCGCTTCTCGCGTCCGGTAACATGCATCCCGTCCAACCGAACTGGCCAGCGCCCGTGCGAGTCGGACGGCACGGACGGCGGTGACTCCGGCAGCACCAGATGCGTCCCGACGAAGGAGCGCCCTTGCGACTCCGCGTCGCCCGGACGCCTCGGCTGCCATCCAGGAATGCGCTTGCCACGGGCAGCCTCTGGTAGCAGGCTTGCCATCACTCATCGTTCAGGGGGCAAGACCATGAGGCGAAGGGCTCGCGTTTTGCGAAGCGCGTTGGGCTCCTACGCGTCGGGCACGCTGCCGTCCTGTCTGGGAGCGTGCATCAACTAGCAGGCTGCGAGAGACAAGGGATCTGGTGCAGGCGGATCGAGTTCGTCTGCCCCGGCACGCCCAGGGGGGAGCCGAAGACGAGCACGATGCGATCGCCGGCCTTCGCGAGGCCGTCGGCGAGCAGCTGATTCGAGACCATCTCGCACATGATGTCGCTGTTTCGCACCGGCTCCATGATCCTGGTCTCGACGCCCCAGTAGAACGCGATGCGGCGCCGGATCGCCTGGTCGGGTGAGAAGGCGATGATGGGCACGTGCGGCCGCTGCTGCGAGAGCAGCCGTGCCGTTGTCCCGCTTATGGTGAAGCAGGCGATGGCGGCCGCGCGCGCCGCGAGCGCAGCCCGCACCGCGGCCCCGGCGGTGACGGCGTTGAAGGCGCCGGGATCGGTCCACAGGTCCGCCGGCGGTGGGGTCCCGAGCGCGAGGTGCGCCTCCGCCTCGCGCACGATGCGGTCCATCATCTGCAGGGCGAGGAGCGGGTAGCGCCCGGAGGCGGTCTCGGCCGAGAGCATCACGGCGTCGGCGCCGTCCCAGATGGCATTCGCGACGTCGCTGGCCTCGGCGCGCGTGGGCCGCGGGTGCTCGATCATCGACTCCAGCATCTGGGTGGCCACGATCACCGGTTTCCCGGCCGCATTCGCCTTGCGCAGGATCTGCTTCTGGATCGACGGCACGCGCTCGGGCTCGATCTCGACGCCCAGGTCGCCGCGCGCGACCATCACGCCGTCCGCCGCCGCGATCACGGCGTCGAGGCTGTTGAGCACCTCCGGCTTCTCCAGCTTCGCGATGATGGGCACGAAGCGACCGGCGCGCTCCATCTCGGCGCGGCACCGCTGCACGTCCTCGGGCGAGCGGACGAACGAGAGCGCCACGTAGTCGATCCCGTGCGCGAGGCCGAAGGCGAGGTCGCGCTTGTCCTTCTCGCCGAGCGCCTCCGCGCGCAGCGCCACCCCGGGCAGGTTGATGCCCTTGTGCTCCTTGAGGACGCCGCCCTCCACCACCTCGCAGCGGGCGCGCACGCCGTCGGTGGCGAGGACTCGCAGCTCGATGAGCCCGTCGTCCACGAGGAGCCTGTCGCCCGCCCGGACGTCCTCGGCCAGATGTCGGTAGGTGGTGGAGACGAGCGCCTCGTCGCCCGGTGCGTCGCCCTCCGTCGTGATGACGATCTCTTTCCCCGCTTCGAGGAGGACGCCTGCCTTCCCCACCTTGAGCGGGCCAGTCCGGATCTTGGGCCCCTGGAGGTCTTGCATCACGGCCACCGGGCGGACGCCCTGAGAGACGGCGCGGATGCGGTCGAGGGCGTCGGCGTGGTCTTCGTGCCGGCCGTGGGAAAAGTTGAGGCGCGCCACGTCCATCCCCATCTGGAGCATCTTCCGGATGGTTTCCTGGTCGGAGCTGGCGGGCCCGAGAGTGGCGACGATCTTGGCGCGGCGCATTTGCCTGGGGGTTCTAACCCCATTCGCGGCGCCACTTCCACTGGCGGCTGGCCGTGCCCTCGATCGGCAGGTGAGGCCGGTGGCCCCACGGGTCCTCGCGGCTCCCTCGGTGACGCGGCCGGGGCGCGCGACTCGGGGCATGCGCTATCAGAGCCTCGCCAGGAGCGCCTCGCTGGGCCGGGCGCCCTGTTGCGGGAGCCAGCGCAGGACCGGCCGGTTCGGGGGGAGGGCGCTTGTCGTGGAGGTGACGCTCCACACCCCTCCGCGGGGGTCCTCGACCGTGGAGCCGTCCGCGAATGCCTCGCCGGAGACGAGGTGGATGCAGGCATACCTGATCAGCGGCGCCACGACGTCCGCTCTCTCCTGCCCCTCGGCGAAGAGCGCCTCCTGGTCGGGGAGGCGCAGCTGCCCCATTCCCACCACGTCCACGATCGACCAGCGGTTGTCGCCCTCCTGGCCGAGGTCCGCGGCGCGGAGGTTGAGCCAGAGGTCGAGCGGGGGCGGCCCGGAACCCGTCTTGCGGGAAAGCGCCGCCCGGATGTGCTCGCGGCTGCGCAGCGCCTCTCCTCCAGGAAGGAAGAGCGCGCTCGCTCCAGGCACGCCGAGGAGGCCACCCGCCATCTCGGTGAGCGTGGAGAGCTCGTGGACGGGGTCGCGGCCCTTCAGGATCTCGACCGGCGCGTCTGTCCCCAGCTCGACCACGGTGCGCAGCCGCAGAAGCGCGCGGTGGCGCTCGGCCGCGGCAGCGCCCTCGTCCCACGACCACGTCTGCATCCGCGCGCGAGCGAGGGCTCCCGGGACCGAGGTCGGCCCGAACTGGCCCGAGCGCCAGGCCGCATCCAAGGCCGGATCCTTGGACACCGCCAGCGGGTCGTCGGGCCAGGGGCGGTCGAGCAGGTCGATGATCACCGACTCGCCCCCTCTCAGCTCGACGACGAAGCCGGGCCCGCAGGCCATCCACCCGTCCCGTCCCGGCGCGGGGGCCTGCCGCGCGGCGAGCGGCCAGCTCTCCAGGGCTCGCTCCACCTCGTCGAGCGCGGGGACGGAATCGAAGAGGACACAGGCGCACTGCGTGAAGCAGAATTTCCCCATGCCCCGAACTTACACGAACTGCTGCCCCTGGGCGATGCGCGACTCGATCTGCACGTCGCTCCCGTTGGAGCGGATGAGGTCGCTCATACTCTTCTTGAACGGCCCCCAGGTGGTCACGACGAGTTCGAGCTGCTTCGAGATCTCGGGCGTCGACGCCGGAGGGGTCTCGCGCAGCCGCGTCATGTCGAGATTGATTGGCGCCGGGCCTCCGCTCTTCAGAGCGAAGAGGGTCATCTCGAAAGCGCGCATGGTGTTCTGCAACTGGTCGCGCATGGTCGCGACGAGGAGGTCGCCATGGCTGTGCGCCGCGTTGACCAGCTGGGCCCCGTCGTCGATCTCACAGCGGCGACCAGTTGATGTGATTCTCCAGCGGCACCGCCGCCGCTGTGAGCTGATGTCCGGCGCCTTGCGGCGCCTCAAGCGAGGGGGAGAACTCTCCCCCCGCGCCCCCCATCTCGAGCGTCAGTTCATGTGGCATGCGCTATCAGAGCCCACCGGACAGGACCCCTTGGGCAGAGGGCTACCTACCAGCGACCGCAAACGAGCCCCGAAGCACGGAGCTCAGCGTACCGCTCGGGCAGTGTGACGGCGATGCTTCGCGCGCGGGGGAGCGCGATGCCCTGGCCAGCCGAGTCTGGCGCACCGCCCTCTGGAAACGGCCTGGGTGGTTGCGCCGCCTCGCGCTGCCGCTCGCCGCTCAAGGGACCGCTGCCCGACGGCTTCGAGTCCGACGTGAGGGACATGCCCTTCTCCCAGAAGTGCGAGGCGGCCGCGCAAATGAGGATGCTCGGCCCGGGGGTCGCGATATGCTGGAAGCTATGCCCACCATGCGCGTGGAGCGCCCAATGGGTTTTGTCAAGCTAGCACGGATCGCTCGCTGTGGGTTTCCGGAAATCCTGGCGGGTGGCCCGATGATCTCCTGATGTTCCTCGCCACGTCGATGACGGCCCCGATGAGGACCACACGGTAGACGATCGATGGACTACTCTACAGGACCGTTGCGCGCCGTCACCACAGCGAGCTGCGCCTCGGGGGGAGGCGGATCGGCGCAGCCTCCTCGAGCTGATGATTCCGGGAGGGTCGCTCGCGCACCGTCCCGCGACCTTGCACACGGAGGAAACGCATGGAGATCCGGAAGCTCGGACGTAGCGGGCCCGAGGTGGGGGCTGTCGGCCTCGGTTGCATGGGTATGTCCGACCTGTACGGTCCGGCCGACGAAGCCGAGAGCGTCGCCACCATCCGGGCCGCGCTCGATGCCGGCGTGAACTTGCTCGACACCGGAGACTTCTATGGCATGGGACACAACGAACTGCTGCTGCGCGAAGCGCTCCGCGGACGTACGCGCGACCGCATCGTGCTGAGCGTCAAGTTCGGAGCGCTGCGCGGCCCCGACGGATCCTGGCTCGGCGTCGACGGCCGCCCCGTGGCGGTGAAGAACTTCCTCAGCTACACGCTGCGCCGGCTCGGGACGGATCACGTGGATGTTTACCGGCTCGCGCGGGTCGATCCGGCGGTGCCCATCGAGGAGACCGTCGGTGCCATCGCGGACCTCGTCAAGGCAGGGTACGTCCGGCATGTCGGCCTTTCCGAGGCGAGCGCCGAGACGGTGAGGCGGGCGCACGCGGTGCACCCGATCGCCGACCTGCAGATCGAGTACTCGCTCCTCTCCCGCGGGATCGAGGCGGAGACCCTGCCGGCCGCGCGTTCGCTTGGAATCGCCATCACCGCTTACGGCGTGCTCTCTCGCGGACTCATCTCCGGGCACTGGTCGAAGGACCGCGACGTCTCGCGCGACTTCCGCGGGCACCTCCCTCGCTTCCAGGGCGAGAACCTGAACCGTAACCTGGCGCTCGCCGATGCTTTGGGCAGGCTCGCCAGGGAGAAGGGGGCGACGGCTGCTCAGCTCGCCATCGCCTGGGTGCTGTCGCGCGGCCCGGACGTCATCCCGCTCATCGGCGCGCGTCGACGGGACCGGCTCGAGGAGGCCCTCGGCGCGCTCGACCTGTCGCTCTTTGGCGACGACCTGGCCAGGGTGGAGGCGGGGGTTCCATCGGAGGCGGTGGCCGGCACGCGTTACGATCCGCGCCAGATGGAGCTGCTCGACAGTGAATCACGCAGGCCTCCACGATGACACTCGTTGCAGGCGGGCATGAAGGTAGGGACGATCGTAGCACGGCGATGGATGGGTAGAATGGCGAGGTGCTCCCGCTCGTCATCAGTCTCGAAGACACCCGGGCCGGCACGACTGCGCGCTACGCCTTCATCCGCTCCCCGGTGCACCTGGGCCGTCGCGAGGACAACGACGTCGCGCTCGACGATCCGTTCGTCTCGGCGCGCCACGGCCTGCTCCAGTTCGACGAGCGCGAGGTCCGCTACACCGACCTCGGTTCGTGCAACGGCTCGGTGCTGGACGGCCGGCGGCTGGCGAGTCACGCGCAGGCGCGGCTTGGTCCCGGCGCCGTCCTACGCATCGGTAGCCTCGTCCTCACCTTCTCGCGCGGCACCCCCGAGCCGGCCGCGGTATGCGTCCGCGGCGACGAGAGCGTGCGGCCCGGCAAGATCACTGCGCTCATGGCGCAGCTGGCCCGGACGCCCGTGGTCGGCGCCGCCGAAGCGTGGGCGGGCAGTCTGCGCCCCGGGCTCGTGATCGGGCGGTTCGAGCTCCAGCGCGAGGTCGGGCGCGGCGGGTTCGGGATCGTCTTCGAGGCGCGCGACCGCCAGCTGGGGCGAAGCGTCGCGCTCAGGGCGGTTCGGCCGCGCGCGGGCGTTCCGGTGGCCGTGCGCGACGCGTGGCTGCAGCGCGAGGCGGAGGCGGTGGCGCAGCTCAACCACCCCAACATCGTCAGCCTCTTCGACGTCGGCACGTGGGAGGGCGGCCTCTACCTCATCATGGAGCTGCTGCGGGGGAAGTCGCTCGATCTCCCGCTCGCGCGCGGGCCGCTGTCGCTGGCGGAGGCGCTGCGAGTTGCCGTGAACGTGGCGCGGGGACTCGCCCATGCACACGCGGCCGGCGTCGTACACCGGGATCTCAAGCCGTCGAACGTGTTCCTGACCGATGACGGGTGGGCCAAGGTGCTCGACTTCGGGCTGGCGCAGGTCTTCGGGGGCAGCCAGCAGCTCGGTGGAGGCACGCCGCGCTACATGGCGCCGGAACAGCGGCGCGGCGCCGCGCAGGACGCCCGGACCGACGTCCACGCCGCCGCGCTGGTGCTGGTCGAGACGCTCACCGGCAGGCTCCCGGAGGCGCCGCCGGACGGGCTCGGTCCGCCAGCCGCGCACGAGCTCGCTGGCCTGCCCAGTGACCTCGTGCCGCTGCTGGCGC
>Ga0154716_1095_pt18 | contig 12207 bp, 11 predicted proteins | sample Rifle2008BG16ft_FD_105724 | JGI IMG/M metagenome (GOLD analysis project Ga0154716, IMG submission 105724) | Anaeromyxobacter sp. RBG_16_69_14
CCGGGCGCCGACGAGGCGCCCCCCAGACGAAATCGTCGCGCCGCTCGACGATTCTCGGAGGTAGCAGATCAGCGCCGCGGGGTGCCCGCATTGGCTTCGGCGGGTAGGCGCAGCGCTTGCGAGATCTCTCGGGCCTTCGCCTGCAGCAAGCGGGTGTTCCGCGGGCCCATGCGCAAGAGGTGCTTCTCCACTTGCCCGAGCCCCTCCAGGCGGGGATCGGCGAACACGTAGATCCCCCCTTTGGCCTGGACGACGAGCTCTTCGTCCTTCACGGGGGCCCCTTCGATCCGGCGCAGCGCGCGTGCGGTGACGCCGTCGAGCGAAGCGTTCGGGTACCCCAGCGCACGGTAAGCTCCCTCCAGGACAGGGTGAAGCTCGCGGTACACCTTCGCCACCGCCTGCACGTCCACCGACGTGACCGCGGCGGCGAAGTCGTCGTATCGGTGGTAGGAGGAGAGGGCGATCACGTTGCTGCCACCTCGAGCCGCGACGGAGAAGGAACGGCTGGGGGCGAGGAATCCGAGTTGCTGACGGGGCGAGACCCCCTCCGCCAGGTTGTCGGTCAGGATGACCCACCTGCGGACGAGGTCGTCCTCCGCCAGTCCGCGCCGGAAGAGCGCGTTCGGAGAGACCGATTCCAGGAGCGAGCGCACGACGCCTGGCTCGACGGTCGGGACAGGGCCGGATGGAGCTCCCGCCGAGGGCGCAGGGGCCGGCGTGGCTGCAGGCGCTGGCGGCGGTGTGGGCGTCCGGCTCCGGAACCACCATATGGCAGCGGCTCCGCCGGCGAGCACGGCGACCGCGAGGACGATCCAGGGAGCTCGGCTCGGGGGGCGAAGTTCACTTCGAGGCTGGTCCATGCACGTCACTTTAGAGGGGTTTTCGCCGCCTGACACGCGGTAAATCGACGGCCCTTGGTCCTCCTGGTCTTTCCCTGAGCCCCAGGACTCCTCTCGGACTAGCCTTTCGCCGATTCTCGTGCTCGCAGAGCGATGTCCCGCGCTGGGTGCGCTCTCGGATGACGTTGGCTGATCTCCTGGCGCCCGAGGAGAAGCTGCTCCCTTTTCTCGGCAGAAAGCCCCTGCGGCTCCTCCGGGAGAAGGCATGGGCGTTCCTGCGAGAGGCAGCCGAGTCGGTTCGGGAGGCGATCGTCGCCGAGGAGCGGCCGCGCCGGCTGCCTCACGATCCCACGCTGCGGGCGCTCTCGGCCCGGCTCCTCGAGCTGCGGGAGAAGCTGCGCGCGGAAGCGGCGCCCCGGACCCTCGGCCGGGTCGGGCCTCACAGCGTCCGCCTCGACCCCGAGCAGCGGAGGCTCGTCTACTGCGAGCAGCGCAAGATACGCCGCGAGATCGGAACCGGCGCGCCCCTTCGCCCTCGGTGATCCCCGACGGCCATGCGACGCTGATCGGCCGCTTCGAGCGGCACCTCCGGGAGGAGTACGCGCAGGGCAAGCTCCACAGCGACGGCCCCGCCAAGAGCTATCCCCGCGCCGCCCGCCGCTTCTCGAGTTCGTCGCCCTCGAGCGCGGCGAGGCGATCCGTGAGGACTTCAGGGACTCCGACCAGTTCGACGGCCTCGTGCGCCGCTACCTCGAAGCGCTCCGCACCGGCCGTTTCCCGGCGCCTTCGAGCGAGCCCATCGTGGCACGCACGGCCCTCCACAAGCTGGGCGACTTCATGGCGTCGGCCGGCCGTGCAGGGGTGCGGCACGAGCCGTGAGCCCCATCCGACGCCACCGTGGTTGTCCGATCGCGCGCTGCTTGCCGTTGCCTCTGCGGTTGACGGTACGGTAATACGGTATTACGGTAACCCGTATGAAGGCGACAGTCGAGCTTCCTGACGATCTGGTGATCGCAGCCAAGAAGCGGGCCGCGGAGCTGCGTCGCCCCCTGCGCGTGCTCATCGAGCGTGGGCTGCGGGCCGAGCTCGGTCGAAGCTACGCGAGCCGCGAGAGCCGTGAGCGAAACGTGAAGCTGACCTGGGTCACGGTCGAGGGTGGGTTGCCGAGAGGAGCCGACGTCGCGGATCGAGCGGCGATGCACGAGTGGCTGAGGTCCCAGAGGTGATCGCGATAGACACGAACCTCTTGATCTACGCGCACCGATCGGCAACCCCGGAACACAGGCCGGCCCAAGCAGCCATCGAGGCGGCCTGCAACTCGCGCACGGGCTGCGGCATCGCGGCCCCCACCGTTGCGGAGTTCTACAGCATCGTGACCCACCCCGCCGCCAGCGGGCGCCCGTCGAGCCCCGAGGAAGCCGCGGCGTTTCTCCGATCCCTGCAGGAAGATGGAGGGCTCGCCGTGTGGAGCCAGGGTGCAGGGTTCGTCGACAGGCTCCTGCAGACCGCTGTCGACCTCGACGTGCGGGGTGTGCGCGTCTTCGACCTCCAGATCGCGCTTTGTGCGCTCGACGGCGGGGCCACCGAACTATGGACCCACGACGCCAGGTTTGTGAAGGTCCCCGGACTGCGTCTGCGGGATCCCCTGACTTGATCCACCCTCGAGCCGGCCGCGAGGCCCGTGTATCTCGGCCTGCAACTCGGCCTGCGCTACGCCATTGGCTGAAGTGTCACAGCGGCGACCAGTTGATGTGATTCTCCAGGGTCACCGCCGCCGCTGTGAGCTGATGTCCGGCGCCTTGCGGCGCCTCAAGCGGAGGGGAGAACTCTCCCCATGACGCGCTTGACGATAGGGCTGCTGGGCGCCATCGGCCCCTACCTGGGGATCACGCGCGGGTTTCGCATGACGGAGGACTGGAGGATCTGTTCCGCGTGCTGCTCGTGCCACTTTCCCTTAGGTACGGCGCGCATCGGCTCGCTGGCCGTGCGCCGGCCGAAGGAGGCTAGCTTCCACGCGACTGCTCGATCCCGCCAAGACGCAGAGCGAGGCCTTTTCCGGCGATCCCGTACCCGGCGAGAGAATCCTCGCCGAGTCCGTTCGGATCTTGTTCGCGAAGCAGCCTGTGGCGCTCGCGGCCGCCACCGCCAGCACCGCGATCGTCGCGGTCATGCTGTGGGGGGGCGTGGCCCGGCCCAGGGTCGCAGGCTGGGTCGTCGCATTGACGGTGATCTCGGCCGCGCGCCTCGTGCTCTGGCGGGCCTACAGGCGCCGGTGCGAGGCCGGCGGTGCGGTACGCTGGGCGCGCTGGTTCACCGCCGGGGCGCTTGCGAACGGGGTCGCATGGGGGAGCGCCCCGCTGCTCTTCTTTGGCCAGAGCGGGCTCGCCCTGCGCTTCTTTCTCGCCTTCGTGATCGGTGGGATGGCGGCGGGGGCCGCGGGGAGCCTGTCCAGCCATCTGCCCGCCTTCGTCGCCTTCGCGGCCCCCGCGATCGCCCCGCTGTCGGTGCTCTTCCTGACGGCGACCGATCCCGTGCAGCTCGCCATGGGCTTCATGATGCTCGTCTTCGGAGCGGCCGTGACGTCGATCGCACGGACGAGCGGTCGAGCGTTCGCTGATGCCCTTGCGCTGCAGCTGCGCAACGAGGACCTGGTCGCGGGGCTCTCCCTGGCACGGGAGAATCTCGCCAGCGCCAACGCAGCGCTGGAGGAGCGCGTCGCGGAGCGCACCGGGGCGCTGGTGCGCGTGCGCGCGCTGCTCGAGCAAGCCGGCGTCGCGGTCATCGTCGCCGAGCTGCCTGGGCTCCGCGTCGTCGACGTGAACGAGGGCGCGTGCCAGATCCTCGGGCGTGCGCGCGTTGAGATCGAGGGAGCGGTCCTCGACGAGCTCCCGGCCCCCGGAGGGCAGCCGGGCTGGAAGGAGCTCGCTTCGGCGCTCGGCCCGTTCGAGGTCCAGACGCTCGAGTGGGAGATGCCGGGGATCGGTGACCCGCCGCGCATCTTCGAGCTGGGTGTCGCTGCGCGAACCTTCGAGTCGCGGGAATTCCTGCTGGTGGTGGGCCGCGACGTCACCGCTCGCAAGGTGCTCGAGCGCGAGGTGACACGCGCAGGGCTCCTCGCGAGCCTGGGCAGCGTTGCAGCGAGCGTCGGCCACGAGATCAACGGCCCGCTCTCGTACGTGCTCAGCAGCCTGAGGTTTCTGGAGGAGCAGCTCCAAGAGGCGCCCCCGCGCGCGGGCGATCCGGCCAGCGAGGCCGTCCGCGAGGCGCTTCACGGCGCGGAGCGCGTGCGCGACATCGTCCGCAGGCTCGGCGCGCTCTCGCACGTCGAGCGCAGCGCGGCCGGGCCGATCGCCGTCGATGGGGTGGTGGATCTGTGCATCCGGCTCGCAGAACCCGAGCTGCGGCAGCGCGCCCGGGTCGTTCGCGAGTACCAGGTGGTCCCGGCCGTGCACGGCGACCGGTGGCGGCTCTCGCAGGTGTTCCTGAACCTCCTCGTGAACGCGGCCCAGGCCATTGCGCCCGGCCGCCCCGAGGCGAACGAGGTCCGCGTCGGCGTCCGCTGGGACAGTGGCGCGCGCGCGGTCGTGGTGGAAGTGACCGACACGGGTCAGGGCATCCCCCGGGTGAACCTCGACCGCGTCTTCGAGCCGTTCTTCACGACGAAGGCGGTGGGTCAAGGTACGGGGCTCGGGCTCGCGGTCTGCCACGGCATCGTGGCGAGCCTCGGGGGGCGAATCTCGGTTTCCAGTGTCGAGGGCCGAGGAGCGACGTTCACGGTGGCGCTTCCCTCTGCGAAGGAGCCTGCTTCCGGCCTTGCACCCCCTGCTGCGACAGGCCAGCAGGCGCCGCCTTCGTCCCGGCCGAGCCGGGCTCGCGTACTCGTGGTCGACGATGACCCACACGTCGCCCGGGCGATCGCGCGCGCCCTCCGGAACGAGGACGTCAGCACGGCCGGCTCGGGAGTGGAAGCGTTCGCGCTGCTCCAGACCGAGCCCTTCGACCTCGTCGTGTGCGACGTCATGATGCCGGAGATGACGGGTATGGAGCTGCACGAACGGCTGCGCGCAGCCCGGCCCGGCCTCGAACGACGCATGCTCTTCATCACCGGCGGCGTGTTCACGCCGGATGCGGCGGCCTTCCTCGCGCGCGTACCGAATCCGCGGCTCGAGAAGCCGTTCGACGTCGCGGCGCTGCAGGCGATGGTGCGGAATCTCGTCGAAAACGGTCGCGGAGATGACGGCCCAGGCGTGGCGGAGGGAGGCCGCGACCCTCGCGGTGAGGCGGCATGTGCTCCATCAGCGCGTCATCGTCCGCCGATTCCTTGACCGCGAAAACCAGCTGGTCCGACCCCGTCACGCCATCTTCGGCTGCGGGCTACAGCGCGGAGATCCTCGACCCATGCCGCGGTCCGCGGCCCGTAGCCCTCTTTACAGCACCTTGACCCGCGCGATCTCCTGACCCTCAGCGTCGGTGGTGTGGATGGCGCAGGCGAGGCAGGGGTCGAAGGAGTGGATGGTGCGGAGGGCCTCCAGGGGCAGCTTGGCGTCGGCGATGGGGTTGCCGACGAGCGAGGCCTCGTAGGGGCCCATCTTGTCGTGCTCGTCGCGGGGGCCGGCGTTCCAGGTGGAGGGGACGACCGCCTGGTAATTGGCGAGCTTGCCGTCACGGATGACGGTCCAGTGGGAGAGGGTGCCGCGGGGTGCCTCGTGGACGCCGACGCCCTGGTACTCGCCTTTGGCGAGCTTGGGCATGGGGTCGTTGAAGATGGCCGTGTCGCCCCTGCCGATGTTCTCGACGAGGAGCTTCCAGTGCTTGAGGGCGAGCTCGCTCATCACGTTGGCGCGGATGCACCGGGCGGCGATACGCCCCAGGCTCGACTCGAGGATCGCAGGCGTGAGCTTGGTCTTCGCGACCGCGCCCGCGGTCTCGAGCATGCGCGTCGCGTACTTCACCGTGAGCGGGTCGCCGGCGCGGAAGGCGTAGAGGACCTGGGCGAGCGGACCGACCTGCATCGGCTTGCCGTTGAAGCGGGGAGCCTTGACCCACGTGTACTTGTCGGGAGCGGGCGTCTCGGCCTTCCAGTCGCCGGTGTAGTCGGGCTTGGTCTCGCCCTTCCACGGGTGGAGCGGGGCGCCGGAGTCGGCGTAGTAGGCGTGCTTGGAGGTCTCGGTGATGCTGTCGCGGAAATAGGGGGCGCCGAAACCGGGGATGGGCTTCATGGTACCGGTGAGGCCGTTGCCGCCGATGATGGTGCCACCGGGCATGTCGAACTTGGTGCCCCTCGTGTCGAGGGGCAGCTCGGGGACGGACATGTAGTCGGTGACACCCGCGCCGTACTTCGCCCACTCGGCGTAGAGACCACCCACCGCAGCCACGTCGGGGAAGTAGACCTGGTGCACGAAGGCGGCCACCTCCTCCAGCAGGTCCTTCACCTTGTACAGCTTCTCCATGTTCAAGGTGGCGGGGTTGTCGAGGTTGATGGCGTTGGCGACGCCGCCGACGGCGAGGTTCTGGATGTTGGGCGTCTTGGAGCCGAGAATGGCGACAACTTGCAGTGCCTTGCGCTGGTAGTCGAGCGCTTGCAGGTAGTGGCTGACCGCGAGCAGGTTCACGTCGGGCGGCAGCCGCATGGCCGGGTGGCCCCAGTAGCCGTTCTGGAAGATGCCGAGCTGGCCTCCCTTGACGAAGCTGGCCAGCTTCTCCTTCACCGCGGCGAGCTGCTTGGTGGAGTTGCCGCCCCACGGGGAGAGGGACTCGGCGAGCCGGGAGGTGGAGGCCGGGTCGGCCTTGAGCGCGCTCGTCACGTCGACCCAGTCCAGCGCGCACAGATGATAGAAGTGCACGATGTGATCGTGCAGTGCGTGCGCTGTGACGACGAGGTTGCGGATGTACTGCGCGTTCAACGGGATCTCGAGGTCGAGGGCGTCCTCGACCGATCGGACCGAGGCCATGGCGTGCACGGTGGTGCACACGCCGCAGATGCGCTGGGCGAAGATCCAGGCCTCGCGGGGATCGCGGCCCTGGAGGATGGTCTCGATGCCCCGCCACATGGTGCCGGAGGACCAGGCGTTCTTGACCTTGCCGCCGTCCACCTCGAGGTCGATACGCAGGTGGCCCTCGATGCGGGTGACGGGATCGATGGTGACTCGGGTGGCCATGGTGTGACCTCTAACGGCTGCCGGCGGTCAAGACCCGACCGCTGCCGGCGTGGGAGTGATCGCGGGTCTCGACGACGACGACGGGGAACATCCGCGAGATGAAGATGAAGATCGCCATACCGATGGCAGCCATGCCGATGGTCACGATGATCTCACCGAAGGAGGGGAAGTAGTCCCAGCCAGGGGCCGGCCGATAGACGCTCAGGTACGTGTCGACGCGGTAGCTCGCGCCGGCGGCCACCGTCAGCAGCGCGGCGCCGAAGAGCCGACCTTTGTTCTGCTGTACCCTGGGTGAGAAGAACATGAACGCGGGGACGAGGAAGAGCGCTATCTCCACGACGAACAGGAGCGTGTAGCCATTGAAGCCCAGGTAGGCGAGCTTGCCGTGGATCGCGATGTCGCCGAGGCGCAGTACCACGTAGAGGAGGAGCAACCCGGCGTTCACCTTCGACATCTCCGCGAACAGCCGCTGGTCGTGCTTCGCCTTCCAGGTCAGGTTGAGGATGGTCGTGAGCACCACCACCGCGCCGTAGCCCATGGACAGGCAGGAGATGAGAAAGAGCGTGGGGAGCAAGGCGGTGTGCCAGAGCGGATGCACCTTGGGTCCGGCGATGAGCAAGAGGCCGCCGAGCGAGCTCTGGTGCATGGTCGGGAGCAGGATGGCGAGGGCGATGATGTAGGGCATCGCCTTGGCCAGGAGTGGGCCCCACGTCCGGCCGAGCTGCGACCAGGCGCTCGACTTGCTCTGCGCCGCGCCGTCGAGGACGGATGGAAGGACCTCGATCCACAGCACCGCCACGTACGACAGCACGCAGACGGCGACCTCGAGCAGGGCCGAGGAGAGGTTCCACATGGTGGGGACGGCCAGCCAGTACGAGTTCCAGTACCGGCCCAGCGCGATGACGATGGAGCTGGCGCCGAGGGTGTAGCAGATCGCGCCCAGCAACACCGCCGGCCGTACCAGCACGTGGTACTTGCCCTTGTTGAGCAGGTAGCAGAGGAGGGCCACGCCGTACGCGCCGGCGCCGATGCCGGTGAAGACGACCACGTTGACGGGCTCCCAGATACCCCAGGTGAAACCGTCGGTCATGTTGCTGACGGGCCCGACGCCGGTGAAGAACCGGTACACCATCACCACCGCCGAGACGCCGAAGATCGCCAGTAGCGTCTTCATGAGGGGGTCGAACGGCTTCCCACCGATGGCGCGCGGATGATCGTGGTCGCTCATCACTTGCCCTCCCCGTGGTGCTCGGACGCCTCTTCCTTGCTCTTGTTCCGGCGGATGACGAAGGCCATGGCGCCGTAGAGCGCGATGGGCGTGATCCCGTGCAGGTACGGTGCGTGTGAGACGCGCTCCGAGAACGAAGCGCTCGACTCTTCGGGGAGCTCCGGCATGCCCAGTTGCTTGAACGTGACACCGGCCCCGGCGAGGTAGAGCACCTGGGTGCCGCCGCCCTCCTTCTCACCGTAGATCAGGCCGTTGTAGCGCTTCGGATCCTCGGCGAGGCGGCGCTTCGCCTCGGCCAGCAGCGCCTCGCGCTTGCCGTACACCACCGCCTCTCTCGGGCAGGCCTCGCAGCAGGCCGGGTTGGCGATCGCGAGCGGCCCTTCCTTCTTCGGATCCCCGCGGTGCCGGCACAGCTCGCACTTGACGATGAGCGGGAAGGCCTCGAACCACTCGAACTTCGGCACGTTGAACGCGCAGGCGATCTGGCAGTAGCGGCAGCCGACGCAGGTGCCCTTGTCGTAGAGGACGACTCCCGTCCCCTTCTTCTCACCGGCGAAGTCGCGCTTGCCTTCGCCCTCCTTGTGGAGCGCGCCCATCATGCAGACCGAGACGCACGACGGGTCTACGCAGTGCATGCACTGCTGCTTCGTGAAGGCGGACTTCTCGCCGGCGGTCCAGACCTTGATGATGTTCTTGGTGTTGCTGTTCAGGTCGGTCGGGGCGTCGTGGATGCCCTCCGCCGTGCGGTCGTAGGGGAGGCTGTTCGCCTCCTTGCACCTGGTCACGCAGGCGCGACAACCGATGCAGCGCGTGGAGTCGTAGAGCATGCCGACCGCGTCTGGACGCGGTTCGACCTCCTCACGAGCCTCCGCCCTTCCGACGAGGGCCGTGGCCGCTCCGGCGACAACCGCGCCCTTGAGCAAGGATCGACGGGAGATGCTCATGATCTCACTCCTTCCCGGCGTGCTTCTCGGAGTCGGCCGTGATCTTCTTGGTCGCCACGTAGCCCGCGCCCACGAGGGCGCCGACGATGGCGGCCGAGGCGCCGACGACCGCGGGGGTGATGACGCTATGGTCCGGGTGGATGGGTGGGTACGTGCCGGGGGCAGTCGGGCGCTCGACGTCCACCGTGTCGTGGAGCGGCACGCGGAAGCCGATCTTCTGCTCGGTGCAGCCGACGCAGGGGTGGCCGATGCCGACGGGCCAGGCGCCCGGCATCTCCACGAAGTGGTTGAGCGAGCAGTTGGCGTGCGTCGCGGGGCCCTTGCAGCCGAGCTTGTAGAGGCAGTAGCCCTCCCGGTGACCCTCGTCGCCGTACTTCTGCGCGAAGCGGCCGGCGTCGAAGTGGGGCCGGCGCGGGCAGTCCTCGTGGATGGTGCGTGCGTAGGCGAACTTGGGACGACCCAGGCCGTCCAGGGCAGGCAGCGTGCCGAAGGTGGCGAACTGCAGCACCGTGCCGAGCAGGTTGTAGGGGTTGGCCGGACAGCCCGGGATGTTCACCACGGGCTTGCCGGTCACGACCTTGTCCACGCCCACCGCGCCGGTCGGGTTCGGATCGGCCGAGGGAATCCCTCCCCAGCTCGCGCAGGAGCCGATGGAGATGACGGCAGCAGCCTTGGCCGCCACCTTCTTCGCGGTCTCGACGGCGGTGTGGCCACCGACTCGACAGTAGATGCCATTGTCCTTGGTCGGGATGGCGCCCTCGACGACGAGCACGTAGTTCCCCGCGTTCTTCTCCATCGACTCCTCGAGCGACTTCTCAGCCTGGTAGCCCGAGGGGACCATCAAGGTCTCGTGGTAGTCGAGCGAGACGAGCCCGAGGATGAGCTCGGCCACGTCGGGCGCGCTGGTGCGGAGCAGCGACTCCGAGCAGCCGGTGCACTCCTGGAAGTGCAGCCAGATCACTGGCGGCTTGGCGCTGCCGGCGGCCTTCTCGGCCATCTTCTCGCCTGCCCACGCGGGCAGCCCCACCGCGCCAGCGGCCAGGGAGCACACCTTGAGAAAGCCTCTGCGTGAAACACCCTCTGTCTCCAGCTCGGCCATGTGAAGTCTCCCGGGAGCTCATCTCACTCATGCCTTCCGACACCGAGGCGGATACGCGTCCATTCGAATCCGTCGATCGCCGTGGAGCGCTCTAGCTCCCTGACGGACGAAATGTCGCAGTAGTGAGCACAAGGCGTGCCGGGCAAGGAGGTCGGCGGTGCCGCCTGATCTCGGTGAGTTGGAAGCCCGGAGACCCATGCAGGGCGCAACGGAACATTTCGCCTACGCGCCGCAATCGGAAGGATCCCGCCCGGTCCGTTATCAGGGCATCCCAGCCGAGGGGAGACCCGATGGAGCTTGAGCGCTCGTGGGTGACCTGCGAGTATCACACCGACGAGGTGCCCCCGTGGAAGCCGTCCCTTCCCTCGCGTCCGCGCGAGTTGGCTCCAGCTCCAACGTGATCCAGTGTAAGGCGGCGAGGCAGGCGGTCCTCGTCGTCGATGACGAGGTCCGCTCGCTGGAAGCCCTGGAGCGGACGCTGGAGGAGGACTTCACCGTCTTCACCGCGGCCAGCACCGACGAGGCGCTGGCCATCCTGCGGCGCGAGTTCGTCGCCATCATCCTCTGCGATCAGCGCATGCCGGGGATGTCCGGCGTCGAATTCCTGAAGCTCGTGCGGGCCGAGTGGCCGGGCCTCGTCCGCATCGTCATCTCGGGATACACCGACGCCGAGGACATCATCGCCGGCGTCAACGAGGCCGGCATCTGGCAGTACCTGCTCAAGCCCTGGCGTCCAGACCAGCTCTTGCTCACGCTGCGCAGCGCCGGCGAGCTCTACCAGCTGCAGCAGGAGCACCAGCGCCTCTCGCTCGAGCTGCGCGAAGGGCCGCCGGTCCTCAGACAGCGGGTTCAGGCCGAGCGCGCCCAGGCGCGCCAGCGCTTCGCGGCCGAGCGCATCGTGCGAGCCCCGGAGAGCCCGCTCAACGCCGTGTGCGCCCTCGCGGAGCGCATCGCGCCGCACGACATCTCGGTGCTCATCACCGGCGAGTCCGGCACCGGCAAGGAGCTGCTCGCACGCGCCATCCACTACGCGAGCCCGCGCGCCGAACGCGCGTTCGTGGTCGAGAACTGCGGCGCGCTCCCGGACCAGCTGCTCGAGTCGGAGCTGTTCGGCCACAAGCGCGGTGCCTTCACCGGGGCCTACGAAGACCGGATCGGACTGTTCCAGCAGTCGCACGGCGGCACCCTGTTCCTGGACGAGATCGGCGAGACCTCTCCCGCCTTCCAGGTGAAGCTCTTGCGCGCCCTGCAGGAGGGCGAGATCAGGCCGGTGGGGAGCCCGCGCACGCTCTCCGTCGACGTCCGGGTGCTCGCGGCCACCAATCGCGACCTGGAGCAGGAGGTGCGGGCCGGCCGGTTCCGGGAAGACCTCTACTATCGCGTCGCAACCGTCACGCTCACCTTGTCGCCGCTGCGCGAGAGGGTGATGGACATCCCGCTCCTGGCGCAGGCCATCCTCGACCGCGGCATGCTCCAGCTCGGCTCCCGCGTGGAGGGGCTCACCCGCGAGGCGATGGAGTGCTTGAAGTGCTATCGCTGGCCGGGCAACGCGCGCGAGCTGCAGAACGAGATCCTGCGCATGCTCGCGCTGGCGGACGGCCCCTGGCTCCCGGCGGACCTGCTCTCGCCGCGCGTGCTGCGCGCCGCCGGGGAGGAGGAGGAGCGCGACCTCTCGCTGCTGGACGGGCTCGACGGCAGCCTCAAGGAACGATTGGAGCAGCTGGAGGCTCGCATCATCAAGGAGTCCCTCATCCGCCACCGCTGGAACAAGACACACACGGCTCAGGAGCTGGGCCTTTCGCGCGTGGGCCTGCGCTCGAAGCTGGCCCGCTACGGGCTCGAGAGAGGTTAGCCCATTTGAGCACTCAGAAACAGCGAAAGGCGAGTCTGAACGTCGTGTGGCTCCAGTCCGGCGGTTGCGGCGGTTGCACCATGTCCT
>Ga0154716_1084_pt1 | contig 12189 bp, 13 predicted proteins | sample Rifle2008BG16ft_FD_105724 | JGI IMG/M metagenome (GOLD analysis project Ga0154716, IMG submission 105724) | Anaeromyxobacter sp. RBG_16_69_14
CTGCGGTGCCGCGCGCTCCTTGGCGAGCGCGCTCGCCGCCTCGAGCGCCGCGGCGCGCACGGCCGGACGCGTATCCGAGAGCTCGCGCAGCGCGAGGTCGGCCGCACTCGGCTCGGCGAGCGCGCCCAGCGCGGCCAGGAGCGCCGCCTTCACCTCGGCGTCTTCCTCGCGCCCAAGCGCCGCTGCCACCAGCGGCGCGGCGTTCCTCGACCCGAGGGCGCGCAAGCCGTCCGCGGCGCGGCGCCGAGCCCCAGGATCGGTGGCACCGAGATCATCGAGCGAGACCTCGTAGAGCACCCGCTCCGAGCGGGTTGAGAAGGTCGGGAGCAAACGCGCCTGCTCGCGGGACACGCCGATGCGGCCGGCCGCCTCGAAACGCGTGGCGAGCGCTGGCACCGCCAGCGTGGCCTCTCGGGCAGGCGGCGTCGCAGGCGCTGACGCACCCTCGTCGACCTTCACGCCCGCCGCCTCGGCGGCTCGCTTCCATGACCGGAGCACCTCGATCTCGGCGCGCAGCTCGGAGATGAAGCCCGCCAGGTCGTCCTCACTGCCAGCGGCTTCGCCCTCACCGGCGGGAGCACCCGCCACGTGAGCACGCTCGACCATCCCCGACAGGAAGCGCTCGCGCTCCGTCTCGAGCAGGCGCACGCGCTCGCCGAGCTCCACGTTCTGCGCGGCAGCGGCGGCACGCTCCCCGCGCGCCCGCGCCGCCGCCGTCTCGAGCGCCGCCTCCCGGCCGCGCGCGGCGCCGGCCTCCTGGCGCGCCCGTACCGCGTTGTTTCTGGCGGCCTCGAGCTCGTTCTCGAGGCTCGCAACCCTGCACTCGAAGAAGACGATCTTCTCGAGCGCGCTACGGAGTAGCTCCTCGGCACTCCCGCTCACCCGACCCTCCACCATCCTACCAAGGGCGGGGATGCGACCCCGCGCCAGCATCCTCCGCCCAGGAACAAGATCGTCGAATGATCCCGAGATCTTGCGAGGATATCGGCAGCATACGGAAGCGGGATCGAAAAGGCAATCACTCAGGCGCCCCCTCCTAGGGCTATCCCTCGAGCCTACGGCCGGGGGCCTGGGAGCCCTTCCACGAGCGTCCGACGACGGTCACAAGCTGGAACGCGAAGCCCCCGGCGAGGTGAAATTCTATCCACGGCATGCAGCGCGGGCGCGGTCATCAGGGGGCCGGGGCGTCACCGCCTCCAGGTCCGCGGGAGGCGGCCCGCGGCGAGCTCGAAGAGCGCCTCGTCGCTGCGGGCGACGTGCACCACGTCGCCGCGCGTCTCGAGCACCTCGTCGTAGCGGACGACCCACTCGGAAGGGCACCAGAAGCCGCGTACGACCTCGAAGCCCCAGGGATCGCACCGCATCACCTTGCCCAGATGGCGGCCATCGGCGTCGACCACCGTCATCCCGATTCCCACGCCGCGCTCGCTCATGGTCAACTCGAGATCATACGCCGGGCTCGAAGGCGGGCTACAGGTGATCGAGGGCGTCCCCGCCGATGTTCGGCACCCATGGCAGGAGCTCGTACTGGGCGACGCCGTGCTTGACGAAAGGGTCGCCGTCGCGCACGGCGAGGAGGGCGGTGTCCGTCGAGTCGGGCAGACGCAGGAGCAGCGCGCCCCCGTAGCGCGGCTCGAGCGGCCCCGATGCCAGCAGGACGCCCCTGGCCTTGAGGTCGCGCAGGTAGGCACGGTGCTCGTCGACGACCTTCAGCACGTCTTCCAGCGGCTTGCGGTAGCGGACGATGGCGATGGCGTACATGCCCGTGCTTCTAACGCGCGCGCGGCGGTCCGTCACGCTCCGCGGGCCGCTTCACCCGGGCGGCGCGCACCTTGAGCACGCGTCGCGGAGTCGCCTCGCTCACGGTGAAGAGCCAGCCCCGATGGAAGAAGCGGTCGCCCGAGACCGGGATGGCGCCGGCGAGCGAGTTCAGGAACCCGCCCACCGTCTCGTACTGGCTGTTCAGAGGGAGGTCCCCGCCCGCCAGCTGGTTGAACTCGGCCACCGGCACGTCCCCACGGACCGTACAGGTGCCGTCGGCGTGCACTTCGACGCCCTTGGCCTGCTCCGCCTCGAACTCGTCGCCGATCTCGCCCACGATCTCCTCGAGCACGTCCTCCAGGGTGCAGATGCCCATCACCCCACCGTACTCGTCCACCACCACCACCATGTGGATGTGGCGGCCCTGCATCTCGCGCAGGAGCTGGTCAACCGGCTTCGACCAGGGTACGAAGTGCGGGGGACGCACCAGATCGCGCAGCACGATGAGCCCGGGGTGCTCCATGAGCGGCACGAGGTCGCGCGCGTGCAGCGTGCCCACCACCTGGTCGAGGCTCTCGCGGTAGACGGGCATCCGCGAGTGTCCCTCCTCGGCGAGGAGCCGCAGGATCTCGGGCACCGGCGTGTCGACGTCGATGGCGATCACCTCCGTGCGCGGCAACATGACGTCGCGCGCCACCTTCCCGCGGAACTCGAAGACCGCCTGGATGAGCTCGCTCGTCGATTGGTCGGAGGGCGAACCACCGGACCGCGCGTACTCGGCGAGCGCGCGCTCCAGCTCCTCGAGCGGGGGCGGCGGCAGCGCGAAGGCGCCGGGGCCGCCTGCCAGCGGCCGCGCCAGCCAGCCGGCAGCACGCGCCACCGGCGAGAAGAGCGCACCCAGACGGCTGGCCGGCAGGGCGAGCGCGAGCGAGAGCGGCTCTCCGTGGCGGGCTCCGAGCGCGCGACCAGCCGACGAGAGGAGGAGCGAGGTGAAGGCCGCAGCCAGGACCGCCAGGACTACCCCGGCCTCTCGAGCGGCCGGGAAGGCACGCAATCCTGCGACACCTGCCACCACCCCTGCCCCGAGCGCGGTGAGGGTGTCGAGGCCGCGCAGGAGCGCGGCGGTGGACTCCCGCCTCTCCGTCAGACCGACGAGCGCGCGGGCCCGCGCCGGGGCGCCTGCCTCCGCTGCCAGCGCCTGCGCCCGCGCCAGCCCCACGGCCGCCAGCGCGGACTCGAGCGCGGCCCCCAGCGCCCGCACGAGGAGTAGCGCGGCGGCCGCGCCGGCGAGCGCCAAGACGTGCGTGCTCCCGTCTGCCATCGGGGGGAACCTACCATGTCGCGTCCCGGTGGCCACCGCGCGACGGGCGTGCTAGTTGGCGCGCGTGACCACCTCGAACGCGCGCGCCGCCGCTCTCCTGCTCGGGCTGGCGCTCTGGTCGGCGGCTTCGTCCGCGGCTGTGCGGCAGTTCACCTTCACACCCGGGATCGCCGCCGCGCTCTGCTTCGGCGCCGTCGTCGCGGCGGCGCTCCTCATCTCCTGGGGCGCCGAGGCGGCGCAGTTCTACGTCTCGCAGGGGCTGGCGGTCGCCTTCATCGCGCTCCTGCAGGTCGTACCCGAGTTCATGGTGGAGGCGGTCATCGCCTGGGAGGCCGGCAAGACCGGCCGTGTCGACCTGGTCTTCGCCAACGCCAGCGGCTCGAACCGGCTCCTCACCGGCTTCGGCTGGCCCCTGATCTTCTTCGTCACGGACTTCTATCACCGACGGAAGCACGGGCGGCCGCTGGACGCCATCCGGCTCCGCTCCGTGCACGTGGTCGAGGTCATGGCCCTGCTCTTCGCCTCGAGCTGGTACCTCGTCGTCATCTGGAGAGGCCGGCTGACGATCCTCGACTCGGCCGTGCTGGGCGGCGCCTTCGTGGCGTACCTGTGGCTGCTCAACCGTTTGCCCGCAGAGGACGAGGAGGGCAAGGAGGACCTCCTCGCGCCGGCGCGCCTCATCGTGGACATCGAGCGGCGCTGGCTGCGCCGCGCGCTGATGTTCGGACTGTTCGCGCTGGGCGGCGTCGTGATGTGGTCGGTGGCGCACCCCTTTCTCGACGCGATGGAGCACGTCGCCATCGCGGTGGGCGTCTCGCAGTTCGCCTTCGTTCAGTGGGTGGCGCCCTTCCTCACCGAGTTCCCCGAGAAGGTGACGGCCATGTACTGGTCGCGCACCGTGAAGCTCGCGCCCATGGCGCTCCTCAACATGGTGAGCTCGACGGTGAACCAGTTCACCGCGCTCGTGGCGATGATCCCGATCGCGTACGCGCTCTCCGTGGGCGCCGCGACGCCCATCCGGATGGACCCTCTCCACCGGACGGAGATCTTCCTATCCTTCGCGACGACCCTCTACGGCGTGGCCTGCCTGGTGAAGTTCCGCTTCACGCGCGTGAACGCGATCATCATGCTCGCGCTCTTCGTCCTGCAGTTCTTCTACCAGGGCCCGATCGACGTGCCGCGCATCGGCGCTCCGGGCACCGGCTTCGACTTGCCGCCCATCCAGTCTCACCTCGCCATCGCCTGGGCCTACGTGGTGCTGGCCGTGGCCGAGGTGTCGCGCCACGCCGGCGAACTCCGCATCCGCGAGGCGCTGCGCGAGACCTTCGCCGCGATGAGGTGAGGAAGCCTGCACCCCAGGACGGCCAACCCTCTCCCTGCCCTCACCCTTCCAGGGAGAGGGGACGGGACCCATCCACGATCTGGTATAAGCCGACCTCATGGGGAAGAAGGTGCGCGTCTACGTGACGCTGAAGCGCGGTGTGCTCGACCCGCAAGGTTCCGCCGTCGGCCGGGCGCTCCGCACGATGGGTTATGAGGAGGTGGAGGACGTCCGCCTCGGGAAGTTCATCGAGCTGACGCTCAGGGACGGGCAGAGCGAGGCGGACGGAAAGAGGCGGCTCGACGAGATGTGCAAGAAGCTGCTCGCCAACACCGTCATCGAGGACTACAGATTCGAGTAGTCGGGACGCGCCGCGGCCCAGCGCGGCTCTGGAAGGAGCGGCGAAATGAACATCGGCATCGTCACCTTTCCCGGCTCGAACTGCGATCACGACGTTTACCACGTGCTGAAGCACGTCTGCGGCGGCGAGGCGCACTACGTGTGGCACAAGGACCGGTTGCCAGCCGGTCTCGACGCCGTCGTTCTCCCGGGTGGCTTCGCCTATGGGGACTACCTGCGCTGCGGCGCGCTGGCGCGGTTCTCTCCCGTCATGGAGGACGTGATCGGGTTCGCCAGGGCGGGAGGCCCGGTGCTCGGCATCTGCAACGGCTTCCAGATCCTGTGCGAGTCGGGGCTGCTGCCCGGCGCCTTGCTCCGCAACGAGTCGCTGAAGTTCATCTGCCAGGACGTGCTCGTCGAGGTGCAGGGCGTGGTGACGCCCGTGACCGCCGGCCTGCGCGGCCAGCAGCTGCGCATCCCCATCGCGCACGCCGAGGGAAACTACTTCGCCGACGCGGACACCCTCGAGCGGCTCGAGGGCGACGGCCAGATCGTCTTCAAGTACGTGGGAGGAGCGCCCAACGGTGCTGCGCGTGACATCGCCGGCATCGCGGGCGGGCCGCGCATGAACGTGGTGGGGCTCATGCCGCACCCCGAGCGGGCGTGCGAATCCATCCTGGGCAGCGCCGACGGCCGGAAGCTGTTCGACAGCCTGCTGTCGGCGGTCTGAAGGGTCGCTGCAACGTAATCTGGCAACGAAGAGAGAGCAGGCGTACGCTTTCGAGGAGGAGGAATCCGCGTCCGCTCCCTCGAGCGGAAACAGAGGATTCGGCACCCGAGCGCGCGTGCAGCTCGACCTGAGAGGATCAGCCGGGAGGCTGGAGGCGCTCTACGAAGCGCCCGTGGCGCCTCGCTTCGCCGCCGTCGTCTGCCATCCCCACCCCCTCCTGGGGGGCACGATGAACAACCACGCCACCTACCGCCTGGCGAAGGCCGTGCGCGCCCGAGGCGGCGCCTCGCTTCGCTTCAACTTTCGCGGGGTGGGCCGGAGCGCGGGGACGCACGAGGGCGGGCGCGGAGAGGTGGAGGACGCGCGAACGGGCCTCGCCTGGCTGTGCGAGCATCACCCGGAGCTGCCGAAATACGCTTGTGGCTTCTCCTTCGGCGCATGGGTCGCGCTGGAGGCGGGCTGTCCGGACGCGTCGGTGCGGGGCGTGCTCTGCGCCGGCCTGGCGCTCTCACTGCGGCAGATCGCGAGCGACATCATCCGTCGCTGCGAGAAGCCGGTGGCGGTGGTGCAGGCGGAGCGCGACGAATACGGGGCCCCTGCAGAGGTGGAAGAGGCGCTGGTCGGCGCTGCAGGAGCGCGGCGCCTCGCGCTGGTCAAGGGCGCCACGCACCTCTTCGCCGAGGATCTGCCGTCGCTGCAGCGCGAGGCGACGGAGGCGCTCGGGTGGCTGCTGGCCTACCAGGGGCCCGGGCCCCAGAACGCGATGGGCGATCTCTCCCCGGATGGCGGGGGCACTCCGTGACGCGCCTCGGACTGGCCAAGGTGGGCTCCTTCCTCCGGCAGCAGTCGGAAGAGCTGACGCGCATCTGGCGCCTCGCGCGCGCCTCCGAGCGACCTGACGTCTTCCCCGGCCTGCTCGACGACATCGTCGCGCAGTTCTTCGAGCATCTGGGCCAACTGCTCATGAGCGGCGCGGCGCCGGAGAAGGCGTGGAGCGAGCTCGTCGGGCTCGTACGCTGGCCCCCGCCTCTCGCGCCGGGAGAGCTGACGCGCGAGTGGGCCGTCCTCATGGAGGTGCTCTCGGCGGCGTGCGAGTCGGTGAACGCAGATCCGACCGTGGAGCTATGGCTCACCCGCGCGGTGGAGGCCTGCGAAGCGGGGACGATCGCTCTCGGCGGCGGCCGTGACAAGGGGCCGGCCGGGGTCGTTGTCGCGGTCGTCTTCTCCTCCATGGATCTCCGGGACAAGGGAACCGAGCGAGAGAGCGCGAGCTGACGCCCCGGCGCGCCCGCTCGCTTGCTGCTGAGGTCCGACTACCCGGGCCCGGACCCCGACCAGAGGAAATCCAGGTGGACGCCGGCGCACCGCAGCTGGTGTCGCCACGACCACCAGAACTCGGGGAAACCGTGCAGGAGGACGACGAGCGGCACGTTCTGCGGGACGTCGGGCGATCCATTGCATCCCGCAGGACGTGCCTCCGCCACGTGGAACCGAACCTCGCCAACGTCCACCATGCGATGGAGAAAGCCACTCGCGGCCGGCGTCGGAACGGCGCGCGCGATTCGCGCGGCGCGGATGCGCTGCCGGCGCGCGAGGGCTGACAATAGCTTGCCCTCGTAGAAGCGCCGCAGCGTGCGGGGAGTGACCGCGGGGGCCTCGCGGCCGTCCTCCGTCTTTCGCGCGTCGGCAGCGAGGCAGACGAGGAGCTCGACCTCCCGCGCGGAGAACCAGCGCCCGAGCGCGCCGGCGAGCTTCCCCATCTCCGTCCTGCGATTGCCGCGGCCGCGGATGAGCGCGTTCATCTCCTTCGCGGTGAAGCCCTCGCCCGCCGCGGCGACGAGCGCGTCGAAGGCCGCCTCGTCGATGTCGCCGTCGTCACCGAAGACGCCGGTGTCGAAAGGGTGCTTCCCGTCCTTGATCCGCGCGATCACGACATCGAGCGAGAGTTTCCGCTGCGTGAGGTAACCCAAGAAACCGTGGATGATCGGCGAGAGCACGAGGCGCCAGCCGACGCCGACGCCGAGGCGCGCGAGCCCGTCCCATGTCTGTCCGACCGTGACGATCCCGGTGCCTTCGGGATCGAAGAAGGCGGCGTGCCGTTCGAGGGCGCTCTTCCGCGGGGGTCCGTGAGGAGCATGGGGAGTCGCTCTGATAGCGCATGCCACATGAACTGACGCTCGAGATGGGGGGCGCGGGGGGAGAGTTCTCCCCTCCGCTTGAGGCGCCGCAAGGCGCCGGACATCAGCTCACAGCGGCGGCGGTGCCGCTGGAGAATCACATCAATTGGTCGCCGCTGTGAGTCGGGCCGGCAAGGGCAGCCTCTTGTCGACGAAGCATCGCTTGTCGGATCTACCACTAGGCCCTTGCGACCGAGGGATAGAGGGAGTTGTGTTGGCTCGAGAGGCGGTGCGGCGCGGTGAGCACGGCACGGCTGACGGGGGGGCCAGGGGGCCGTTGTCACACACCCTGGGTTTAGGCGTACCCACCTTCCACGAGAGCTATGTAGCCGAGATCACGGAGGACGCGGACGGCACATGAGGCGCATGCCACCATACCCACAATGGCACGCGTCCTCATCGTCGACGACACGGAGATTGTCAGAAAAGCGCTCGAGTTGGCGCTGAGAAGGATGGGCCACGAGATCGAGAGCGCGTCGTCCGCCCTCGCCGCGCTCGATCTGGCGCGGTCGCGGCCGCCCGACCTGGCCCTCCTCGACGTGTGCATGCCAGTCATGGACGGCGTCGCGCTGCTCACCGAGATGCAGGTCGCGCTCGGAGACCGCTGCCCCAAGGTGCTCTTCATCTCCGCCACTTCGCCGCTGGAGGAGCTGAACAGTTCGACGGCGCTCGCCCGCGTCGCCGGCCACGTGAAGAAGCCCTTCTTGCTCGAGGACCTCTCGCGAGCCGTCGTCGGGGCGCTGGCGAGCTGATCGCGGGCTCGCCTCGCTGACCACCCTCTTCACCCCGTCAGATCTGCCCGGAGCCCTCTGGCCAGCTCAAGGAGAGCTTCGGGCCAGAAGTCGTGGCCAACGACACCCTCAGGATCTGGGAGCGCACCGCGCCATGGTCGTCGGGCAGCGCCACGTGAAGGCGCCCTCCGCGGAGTACATAGAGCTCGAACTCGCGGGTGTCGGGGTCGATGAGCAGGATCTCTGACACCCCGAGCTCAGCGTAGAAACCGAGCTTCTCCCGCGACTCATCTCCCTCGGAGAGCAGCTCCACGACGAGCTCCGCGCCTTCCACGCCTCGCTCCGTGCTCTGCTCCGGACGGGCGAAGACCAGGTCAGGCACGCGGTAGTCGCGCTCCTCGCAGCCTGGCCGGTAGAACCCCGTCTCGTAGGAGAGCTCCAGACCCCGCGCCTTCGCAACGGGGAGAAGGAGCGCGATGAGCTCGCTCCCGAAGCGCTGGTGCCATCTGGAAGGCGGAGGAACCATGTGCAGGACCCCCTCCCACATCTCGTCCCAGCGATCAGCCCCCATTCGCCGGCGCTCGTCCATGAAGCTCGCCGGGGGCTTCAGGATCACAGCTCGAGCGATCGTCTCCGCGCGCGCTTGCACGACCGGCTCCCGGGCCACCATGACGTCATTATAGCCCGCCGCCGGCCGTGATGCCGTGGGCCAGCGCGCCGAAGTCCAGGAACCGCTCTCCTCCTTCGAGAATGAAGACGCAACAACGCGGAGGGCGCCGCGTCCGCCACGAGGTCGGAGGGGGCGCCGCGCGGCGCAGGACGCGGATCGGCGGCGCGCGCCCGCTGCCAACGCTTCCAGCGCGACCGCTGAGGATGTCACGTGAGGTACGGCTTGCCCCCGCGGGGCTCGCCTGCCAACGCCGACCGGCTGCATTATCAACGCGACATGCCGTCCTTCCAGGATCCGCCGCGCCTCTTCAACGCCTACGAGGCCGATCCTCTCCTGCGCGAGTACCTCTTCCGGCACCTGGGCGGCGGCTCACTCGCCGAGGTGGAGCCCGAGCTGCGCCACCTCGGCGAGCTCGCGGTGACACAGCTCCTCGAGCTACAACAAACGGATCGGCTCTCCGAGCCCCGCCACTCGCCATTCGATGCCTGGGGAAGACGCGTCGATCGGATCGAGCTCACCCCCCTCTGGAGGTGCGCTGCGCAGCTGTCGGCGCGGCATGGGCTGGTGGCGGTGCCCTACGAGCGACGGTGGGGCGCCCTGTCGCGCGTGATCCAGCTCGCGCTCTTGCACGTCATCGAGCCCTCCCTCGACGTCTATTCCTGCCCCCTCGCCATGAGCGACGGCGCCGCGCGCACGCTCCTCGATCTGGGCAACGCAGACCTCGTCGCACGCGCCGTTCCCCGCCTCACCTCGCGCGATCCCGCCAGCGTCTGGACGAGCGGCCAATGGATGACGGAGCGCACCGGCGGCTCCGACGTGGGGCGCGCCGAGACCGTCGCGCGCCGGACCCCGGACGGCTGGCGCCTGTACGGGTCGAAGTGGTTCTGCTCCGCCATCACCGCTGAGATGGCGCTCGCGCTCGCGCGGCCGGAGGGAAACCCTCCCGGTGGCAGGGGACTCGCGCTCTTCTATCTGGAGATGCGCGACGCCGAGGGGGGGATGAACGGCATCCTGGTGCACCGCCTCAAGGACAAGCTCGGCACGCGCAAGCTGCCCACCGCCGAGGTCGGCCTGGAGGGCGCGCGGGCGGTGCCCGTGGCTGGCCTCGTGGACGGCGTGAAGAACATCGCCTCGATGCTCAACGTGACGCGGCTCTGGAATGCCGTCTGTTCTGCCGCCGGCATGCAGCGCGCCCTCGCGCTCGCCCGCGACTACGCTCGGCGCCGAGAGGCCTTCGGCGAGCCGCTCGCCGCGAAGCCGCTCCACGCGGATACCCTGGCGGGGCTCGAGGCGGAACGCGAGGGGGCCTTCCTCCTGGCCTTCCGCGCCGCGGAGCTGCTGGGTCAACGCGAGGCGGGCGAGGCGAGCGCGACCGATCTCGCCGCATTGCGCGCCGTGACGCCGCTTGCGAAGCTCACCACCGGGAAGCAGGCGGTGGCCGTCGCCTCGGAGGCGCTGGAGTGCTTCGGCGGGGCGGGGTACGTGGAGGACACCGGCCTCCCGCGCCTGCTGCGCGATGCGCAGGTGCTGCCCGTCTGGGAGGGCACGACCAACGTGCTCGCCCTCGACCTCTTGCGCGCGCTCTCCGCGGAGGGGGCGATGGAGGCGATGGCGAATGAGATCCAGCGGCCCGTGCGGGCAGCGCGCGACCCCAGCCTCAGGCCTGCGGCAGAAGCTGCGTTGCGCGCCCTGGAGCACGCCCAGGTCTGGATGGGATGTTCCGGCTCGATCGGGAAGACGGAGCCGCGCTCCTCATCCGGGGCGAGCACGGGGGCCCTCGAGGCCGGGGCTCGCCGGTTCGCGCTGACGCTCGGGCGCGCCCTGGAGGTGGCGCTCCTCTGTGAGCACGCGCAGACTTGCCTCGATGCGGCCCAGGGCGGCCGGGCCGCTGCAGCAGCGAGGCGCCTGGCGCGGCACGGGGTAGACCTCATCCAAGACGAGTTGTCACCGGAAGACGCGCACCTGCTCGCCGTTGACGGGGCTTGACGCGCGAAGAAGGCGGCAAACGGGTAACACGGGCGCACGGCCACAAGTGCCGCAGAACGCGTAGGGGGCGGTGGGCTTACCGCGTCTTCGACTTGACGCCTTACTGCCACCGTTGCCGCCTCGCTATGCTCTATGGACCGGCCAACCAGGTGCGCCTGACATGGCCTGGAAGGGGCCGCGACTTCGCTCACGCGACGGAATGCCGACCGTCGGGAAGAAATGCTGGGAGCGTCCTCGTCAATCGATCGAGGTCCCCTAGACCTGGACCGCCTTGAAAATCAGAGACGTGTTGAGCCCCGCGAATGCGAAGTTGTTGTTCATGACGACTCGGGGTCTCGCCTTTCGCGCCGGGCCGGTGACGAAATTCAGAGGGGCGCAATCGGGGTGCGGTAGCACCAGGTTCCGGTTCGGCGCGAGGAACCCGTCGCGGAGCATGGCGAGGCAGAACACGGACTCCAGGACGCCGCACGCTCCCAGCGTATGCCCCGTGAACCCCTTCGTCGACGCGATGGGCACCGAGCTACCGAGGACGCGAAGTGCCGCGCGGCTCTCGCACACGTCGCCCAGGTCGGTCGCGGTGGCGTGCGCGTTCACGTAGTCGATCTGGTCCGGCGAGATGCCGGCATCCGCGAGAGCCAGCTGGATGACCTTCGCCATGCCGTCCTCCGACGGGGCCGTCATGTGCATCCCGTCGCAGTTCGTTCCAAACCCCAGGATCTCGCCGTAGATCTTGGCCCCTCGCGCCCTTGCACGATCGTAGCGCTCGAGCACCACGGTCCCCGCGCCTTCCCCCACCACCAGGCCGTCGCGATCCACGTCGAACGGCCGTGGCGACTCCGCCGGGCGATCGTTGTAACCACTGGAGGTCGCGAACATCAGGTCGAAGATCGCAGCATGCACCACGTCCAGCTCTTCCGCGCCGCCACAGATCATGACGTCCTGGAACCCGTGCTTGACCGCCTCGTAGCCGTACCCGATGGCCTGGCTCGAGGAGACGCAAGCCGAGCAGGTGGTGAGGACACGGCCTCGAATGGCGAAGTACTGAGCCAGGTTCGCGGCGCAGGTGTGGCTCATGAACTTGAGGTAGGTGGCGGACTGGATGCCTTCCAGGCTCCGGTTCACGAACAGCTTCTTCACGAAGTCCTCCACCGCC
>Ga0154716_1010_pt3 | contig 12097 bp, 9 predicted proteins | sample Rifle2008BG16ft_FD_105724 | JGI IMG/M metagenome (GOLD analysis project Ga0154716, IMG submission 105724) | Anaeromyxobacter sp. RBG_16_69_14
CAAGGTGGCGCAGATGGTGTCGTCACTCCTCGCCGGCGGCCTCGAGCCGACCGTCATCGCGGGATTCGTGGCGCGGCTCAACGACGCCTTGCTCAGGCGCATCCTGCAATGGGCGGAGACGGAGCTGGGGCCGGCACCGGCGCCCTACGCCTGGATCGTGCTCGGCTCGGAAGGCCGCCAGGAGCAGACGCTCCTCACCGATCAGGACAATGCCCTCGTGCACGGCGGCGGCGAAGCCCCTCGCCAGTACTTCGCGCAGCTGGCCGACCGCGCCAACGATGATCTCGAGGCGGCTGGATTCCCCAGGTGCCCGGGTGGCTACATGGCCCGAAACTGGCACGGATCGCTGGAGGAATGGGAGTCGCGGTTCTCCGGGTGGATCGACGACCCGAAGCCGAACGCGCTGCTCCAGGCGGCCATCTTCTTCGATTTCCGGAAAGTGCACGGGGCGCTGGATCTGGCCCCCCTGGAGGCGGTGCTTGCGCGCGCGGCGAGACAGCGGGTGTTCCTCGCCTGCCTGGCGAAGGCGGCGCTCCAGTTCGGGCCGCCGCCCTCGCTCTTCCTCCGATTGCGAGGCGACGGGGTGGACCTCAAGCTGCATGGCATCTCGCGCATCGCCTTGCTGGCCCGCCCCTATGCGCTCGAGGCAGGGTCCTCGACGCGCAACACGATCCGGCGGCTCGAGGCGGCAGTCGCGGGTGGGCTCATCAGCGCCGACCAGTACGCCACCCTTTCCGAGACCTATCGGTTCCTGCTCGGGTTGCGGATCAGGCAACAGCTCCAGAGGATCCGTGAGGGGGAGAAGCCCGTGAACAAGCTCGTGCTCTCGGAGCTCACCTCCATCGAGCGCAGCCGGCTCAAGGACGCGTTCCGCGCCATCAGCGACTGGCAAGAGATGGCCGCCTACCACTACCGGACCGAGATGTTCTGACAGCCGGGGGGGAGCGACCGCTGCTCCCCCTCGGGCCACCCTTTGGCCCCCCACCTCCGAAGGAGCTCTGTCCCCGGATTCCTGTAGCATGAGGCCGGAGCCAGGCCCCGTGCGGGGCGGGCCTGTCCCCCGCCGGCGACAAGAGACGCAAGGAGAGAACCATGAAGCGCACGACGGTCGCCCTCGCGGCCTGCTTCGTCCTCGGATTCGCCGCGCCCGCCCGCGCGGAGGACGCGAAGGCCCTCTTCGCGCGGAGGTGCGCGAGCTGTCACGGCGTGGACGGCAAGGGGCAAACGGCCATGGGCAAGAGGCTCGGCGCCACGGATCTCACCGGCCTCCAGTCGAGTGAGGCCGCGATCTCGGTGGCGATCGAGAACGGCAAGCCACCGAGGATGTTCGCCTTCAAGGGCAAGCTCACGGCGGAGCAGGTCCAGGCGCTCGCCGCGTACGTGAAGGGCGGTCTGAAGTGAGGCGGGTACACGGGGCCCCCAACCCTGTCTCTGCCCGAGGAGTCTCATGATCGATCCCGTCGATCGTCAGCGCCCCTCGCTCGCGCTTCTCACCGACTTCTACCAGCTCACCATGGCCGCGGCGGCCTGGAAGAGCGGCATGGCGGGGGAGGAGGCGGTCTTCACCCTCTCCTTTCGTAAGAGCCCATTCGAGGGCGGATTCACCATCGCGGCCGGGCTCGACCCCGTCATCGAGCACGTCGCCGGCTACCGCTTCGACGACTCCGATCTGGCCTATCTGGCCGCTCAGCGCGACGGGCGAGGCGCGCCGCTGTTCGAGCAGGCCTTCCTCGACCACCTTCGCCACCTCGATCTCGCCGTCGACATCGACGCCGCGCCGGAGGGGACGGCGGTCTTCCCCTGGGAGCCCGTGCTTCGCGTGAAGGGGCCGGTCATCCCCTGCATGCTGCTCGAGACCCCGCTCCTCACGCTCATCAACTTCCAGACGCTCATCGCGACCAAGGCCGCGCGCGTCTGCCTCGCGGCGCGGGGCGATCCCGTGCTCGAGTTCGGGCTGCGCCGGGCGCAGGGCTTCGACGGCGGCCTCTCCGCCTCGCGCGCCGCCTACCTGGGCGGGTGTGCTGCGACCTCGAACGTTCTCGCCGGCAAGCTCTTTGGCATCCCGGTGAAAGGCACGCACGCGCACTCCTGGGTCATGCTCTTCGACGATGAGCGCGCGGCGTTCCAGGCATACGCGGAGTCGATGCCGGGCAATTGCGTGCTCCTGGTGGACACCTACAACACCCTGGAGGGCGTGAGGCACGCCATCGAGACGGCGCGCTGGCTGCGCGCCCAGGGGGCCGAGCTGGCCGGCATCCGGCTCGACTCGGGCGACCTCGCCTGGCTGTCGCAGGAGGCGCGCCGCCTGCTCGACGCGGCGGGCCTCGAGCGCACCGTCATCCTCGCCTCGAATGAGCTCGACGAGCGGATCATCGAGAGCCTGAAGGAGCAGGGTGCGCGCATCGCGGTGTGGGGCGTGGGGACGCGGCTCGTCACCGGGGCCGGCGAAGCCGCGCTGGGCGGCGTGTACAAGCTCAACGCGGTGCGTCGGCCGGGTGGGGCGTGGATTCACCGCGTGAAGCTCTCCGAGCTCTCCTCCAAGACGAGCGTGCCGGGGCTCTTGCAGGTTCGGCGGTTCCGCTCTGGCGACGGGCACCTCGCCGACTGCGTCTACGACGAGCTCTCCGGTCTGCCTACTCCCACCGTCATCGTGGACCCGCTCGACCACACGCGAAGGCGCGAGATCCCCGCCGGCACGCCGGGCGAGGACCTGCTCGTCCCGGTCTTCCGCGCGGGCCGGCTGGTCTACGAGCGCCCGACGCTGGCCAGGTCGCGCCAGCGCACCCTGGACGAGCTCGGGAAGCTCCACGGCGGGGTGAAGCGGTTCGTGAACCCGCACCAGTATCCCGTCGGGCTGGAGAAGGGCCTCTTCGAGCTGCGCACGCGCCTCATCTTGGAGGCGCGTGGGCTCCCGCCCGAGGCCCGGTAAGGGTAGTCACGGTTCCAGGCACTTGTCGACAGAGGCGTCATGCGGATTCCCCCCGTCTCGCCGCGCTATTAGGTTCTCGCGTGGCCCGAACGAACCCCTGGTCCCTCGTCTCGGCAGCCGAGTACGAGGCCTACCTGGGGCCGGGCGGCGCCGACGAGCTGGCGCCGCTCTCGACGATCTTCGCCAAGGTGTACGCGGCCCGCCGCCCGCGGCGGCTGGCGGTGCTCGGCGTCGCGACGGGGAACGGGCTCGAGCACGTCGATCTCCATCTCACCGGCCGCACCGTCGGCGTGGACGTCAACCTCACGTTCCTGGCGGTCGCGCGGCAGCGCTTCATACGGCTCGGCCCGGCGCTGGAGCTCCTGTGCGCGGACGTGGAGCGCGTGGATCTCGGTGAGGGCCGCTTCGATCTCGTCCACGCCGCGCTCGTGCTCGAGTTCGTCGACGTGCGGGTGGTCATCCCCCGCATCGCTTCCTGGCTCGGGCCGGGGGGAGCCTCCAGCGTCGTGCTGGAGCTTCCCGGCGGCCAGGCCGTCACGGAGAGCCGGTACCCGAGCGTGCGCGCCCTCGCCGGCGCGACCCGGCTCGTCCCCCCGGAGGAGCTCCGCAAGCTCACCGAGGCGGAGGGGCTCGTCGAGCACCGCGCCTTCGTCGTGCCGCTCGCGAATGGCAGGCGCTACTTCGCCGCGCTGTACGAGAAGCCGCAGGGCAGGGGCACGCAGAAATAGGACGCGCGCCGTGAGGCGGTGACTGTCAGCCAGAGAGTAGTTGTGGCCTTCGGGCAAGGGCAGTCGTGGCCGAACAGCGACATCCGGGGGAGCGTGTCCCACGAAAGCGGTCCTTTACGTCGGGCCCAAGGTGGGGAATACACCTGCAGCCCAATACGTCATCGCACAGTTTCGGGTGTTCAGGGCGGACGGGGCCGTTGCGTCTGCATGGGGCTGGCGTGGGGAAACAGAGCTGCCATGACGCCGAAGTAGCGCGGGCTTGCTCGTGCAGCGGTCCTTGTCGACAGGGGCGTGGTGCCCGACACGGGCCTGGCTCGTGCACGGTGCGTGCAAGTCGACGGCCGATCTCTCTCGTGCGGTACCTGGGACTCGAAGTCCGTTCCGCTCTGGGCCGCGCCCTGGTTCGCGCCCTGGTTCGAAAGAAGTACGAGATGGCCAAGGACTGCGCGACTTTGAAGGGGCCGCGCGTTCGTTGCGCCCCCTGCTGGCATCAAGAGTTTCGCGGAGTTCCGTGCATGCAGTGCTGAAATACCCCACGCGGGGAACAGGGTCTGTTAGTTTTTGTGAGTTCCACATACCGGGCGTGCTTGAGTCACCTAGGAAGCAGGTTCAGCCCGGGGGGGGTGTGATGGAGTCTACTGTCATGACGCGCTGGGGGTCCGCGGCTGCACTCCGGTACGCGATCTTTCTCACGTACGACGCCATCGCGGCCCTGTGTGGCCTGTACGGCGCCCTTCTGCTGAGGCTGAGCGGAGAGGTCCCTTCTGGATTTGCGAGCGGGGCTCGGGGAGCCATCCCGCTCCTCGTGGGCATCAAGCTCGCCACCGTGTACGCGGCGCGCCTCCATTGCTGGTCGTTCCGTATGTCCGGGCTCTCCGAGGCCGTGCGGCTCGTGTTCTCCATGATGGCCGCGTCCCTGGCCTTCGCGCTCGCGTGGAGCGGCCTCCCCCGGTCCGTCTACGTGCTCGAGTTCTTTTTCACCACGAGCCTCATGGCAGGCTTCCGGTTCGCTCCACGGTTCGTGGAAGGCTGGTACGCCGAGTGGCAGCGCCGAGGCAGTCCTGGAGCCGTCAAGGCGATCATCGTCGGCGCAAGCGGTGCTGGCGACCTCCTTGCCCGCGACCTCCTTCGATCGGAAGACGGCAACTACCTCGTGGTCGGATTCGTCGACGACGACCCCGCGAAGCTCGGGATGCACGTCAGCGGGAAGCCCGTGCTCGGCAACGTGCGCGACCTTGGGCGGCTCATCGAGCAACATCAAGTCTCGACGGTGCTGCTCGCCATCCCGGACCTTCCGGCGGAGCGTATCCGCGAGATACTCGCCATCTGCTCGTCCTCCAAGGCGAGCTTCAAGACCATCCCTGCCTCGTATGCGTTCCTCGACGAGCGCATCTCGGCCGCGATGCTTCACGACCTCTCGCCCGACGATCTGCTCCCTCGCCCCCCCGTTGCCTTTGACGACGAGGAGATCCGGAGCTTGGTCCACGGCCGGCGCGTGCTGGTGACGGGCGCCGGTGGGACCATCGGAGGCGAGATCTGTCGGCAGCTTGCCGATCATGGGGTCTCGAGGCTCGTGATGGTCGACATGAACGAGAACGAGCTCTATCTGCGCACCCGCCGCCTCCAGGAGGACTACCCCTCGGTCCGCCTGCATCCGGAAGTGGCCGACATCCGCGAACTGCAGCGCCTGCACCGGCTCGCGGCGCAGTACAGTCCGGAGTTCGTGTTCCACGCCGCTGCCCACAAGCACGTCCCTCTCATGGAGTACGCGCCCGAGGAAGCGGTGAAGAACAACGTCTTCGGGACGTTGAACGTGGCGCTCATGGCGCACGAGATCGGCGCGGAGCGGCTCGTCGTCATATCGACTGACAAGGCGGTGAACCCCACGTCCGTCATGGGCGCGTCGAAGCGGATCGCGGAGCTCGTGGTCCGGGATCTGGCGTCGCGCTCCAAGACCAAGATGACCGCTGTCCGGTTTGGAAACGTGCTGGGATCGGCAGGCAGCGTGGTGCCCATCTTCAAGCAGCAAATCGAGCGCGGTGGCCCTGTGACCGTGACGCATCCGGACTGCACTCGCTACTTCATGACGGTCTCCGAGGCGGTCGGCCTCGTCCTTCTCGCCGGACTCGGCGGGTACGGTGAGCTATGCGTGCTCGACATGGGCGAGCCGATCCGGATCGACGAGATGGCGAGGAGCCTCATCACGATGGCCGGACGCATCCCGGAGAAGGAGATCGCCATCGTCTACACGGGGCTGAGGCCAGGCGAGAAGCTCTTCGAGGAGTTGCTCACGGAGGAGGAGGAGCAAAACGTCCTTGTCCGGAATCGCATCAACGTGGCGAAGAGCCCACCGCCGCCGGCCGATCTCGCGGCCCGGCTGAAGGTACTGCAGGGTCTCGCGACGACGGGCGATCGCCCAGGGCTTTTCGCCGCGATCAAGGCGCTCGTCCCGACCTATCGGCGCACGCCGGGCCAGCCCATTCCAGCTGGTGCGCCGGCGGCCGGGCTGGCGCTCGAGACCCTCGCGTCTCCCGGCGAGCCCGGCTCGAAGCGCACCCGGCGGCTGCCGGGCATGGACTGGGTGCAGGCGCTCACCGACATCTGATCCCGATGCGGCTGTTGACATCCTCTCCGGCCTGAAGGCCCGGAGATTCCGACTGGGCGGCTTGCGCCGCCGGTACGGCTGGGTTCCTGGGCCGAGTGCCTTGCTGCGCTGCTCGTATCTCCGCAGGCGTTACTTTCCCCCTGCCCGGGGGTAGGTCGCGTTCGCGACGAGTCTCTTGTAGCAGCATCGTCGGATAGCGCATGCCACATGAACTGACGCTCGAGATGGGGGGCGCGGAGGGAGAGTTCTCCCCTCCGCTTGAGGCGCCGCAAGGCGCCGGACATCAGCTCACAGCGGCGGCGGTGCCGCTGCGGGCGCTCATCCGACGTCAGCCTGAAGTCGCCGCGCTCCTGCTCCCCGGCAGCGCCGTCGGCCATGACCTCATGACGTTCGTCGGCCTCGAGGTTTTCGTCCGACTTCGCCCGTCGAGAGCCGACCACCCCAGGCAGGCGGGGTCGGGAGCGGGCAGCTGCTACTGCGCTGGCGCCAGGCCGCTCAGGTAGACGTCCAGGTTGGTGTATCCCGCCGGCCAGCCGAGGTGCACCGGAACCTGGTTGCCGCTCGGTGCGAGATTGCTCGCTGCGGGCGACACCCGCGTCTTCCAGTAGTCCACCCATGCATCTGGCATCCCACGGGTCTGCATCCCTGCGCAGGCGGCTCCGGCTGCGAGTGTCGGGATCGTGTAGAAGGTCCCCGCAGCCAGGTCCGACGAGTTGGGATGGGTCGCCAGCGGCGAGCCGCCGGCCGAGTAGTAGTTCACGATCCGGGCGTCGAGTACGTCCTGGCTCCCGACCCAATTCCCCTGGCAGTCGAGCCGGCGCGAGGCGCCCACGGGTCCGGACCCGTCGGCCGGACCGTCCCTGAGAAGGAGCGCTTCGAGGTTCGAGCCGGATCCGGTGAGCGCGAGCGGTGTGATGTTCAGCCCGCGCGTGCGGGTGGCATGAGGGCTGCTGCGCCGGTATGTGCTCGTGTTCGGGATCGTTCCACCACCGCGGTCCTGGCCGTTCTCGGCGTTCATCTCTCGGACGAGAGCGTTCCACTCGGCCACGTCCCCCGAGCCGCCAGACGTGAGGTAACGCGTGCTGACGTTGTTCGCGACGTAGGCGGACATCGTCCCGCCCGAAGGGAACATGTGGATCGGGTGCTCGCTGTTCGAGCGCGAGCCCTCCTTGAAGATGTTCCCGATGAGGTCGGCCTGCCCCGAGAACTCGAGCTGTGCCCACAGGAATTCCGAGTTGAACATGATGTTGTTCACCACGCGCATCCTCCCGAAACCGAGCTTGGGCATGCGATGGCTGTGGGTCGCCATGTAGTTGTGGTGGACGTCGACGTCCACCACCTGTGCGCCGAGGGAGGGGTCGCCGCAGCTCAGGACCATCGCAGTGCGGTTGGTGGTGGGGCCGGCGCTCTCCGCGTCGAGGAGCCACGAAAACGTGATGCCGTTGGCGATGTATCGGCTGGGGGGCTGCGACACCGAGATGCAATCATTGCCGCAGTACTGCATCGAGATGTGGTCGAGGACGTTGTTGTGGGCGCCGGCCGTACCGCTGCCTTCGCCTGGCTGATAGGCGAACGGCGTCCCGCCACTCCTCACGCGGACGTAGCGAATGATGGTGTCGTGCGTGCCAATCCAGAACGTCACGGCATCGGACGACCACGCCGATACGACCTGGACCCCGCCTCCCGGCGCCGTCTGTCCGGCGACGGTCAGGTATGGGTTGGTCACGTTGATACTCGACGACAGGTTGATGGTGCCGCTCACCGTGAACACGCAAGTGCGAGCACCGCTCGCCTCCATGCAGGCGCGCAGCGAACCGGAGCCGGAGTCCGCGAGGCTCGTCACCAGTATCACCTGGCCGCCACGCCCACCGAGGCTGAGCGCGCCGCCTCCCTCGGCACCCGGGAACGCGCGGAGGTCGCCCGGAGCGTTGCCTGGGTCGGGCGTCGGGGTAGGGGTCGAGGTGGGTGTCGGGTCGGGTGTCGAGTCGGGTGTCGAGCCAGAACCTCCGCTGCCGTCGCATTCGGTAGAATGGAGCAGCCCGGGAAGCGCGCGGGCGTCCGTGCTCGCATAGCAGCCCAGATTCACGCCGCCCGACGTGGAAACTTCCGAAGTCTTCGATTTCGGGCCATTGCATGCCGCAATACCAAGGAGGGCGATGGCGGCCAGCGCCACGCCCATCCTGTGCATCGTTCCCATTGCGATCCCCCCCCAGCTCCCGTTCCGCTCGATCTCCATGCGGCGCTCTTGCAGCGCCGCATGCATTCCCTCGCCACGACCGCGCTGCCAATTTGACACAATTCAGCGCTCGCCTGTTACCTATCTCGAAGGCTCGGACAGCCCTACGCCCAACAGTCCCGAGACTTGAGTACATCGGTGACGCGAGCCAGACAAGGCTTGTCCATCCGGCGCCGAAACTTTCTCGACCGTGAAGGATTCGGTACTACACTCGCATACATCCGTGCGTCATCGCTCGGCGCGCGCTGGAGCCTTGGTGAGCGCCTCCCGCGCGATCTGCCCCATGGTCAACACTCTGATCTTGGAGGAAGCTGCGAGGTCGCCGGCCTCGGCGTGGAAGTCCGCCAGGACGCGCTCCAGCCGAGGGCGCTCGAAGAAGAGGTTCTCCGGGTGAAACCAGACATGGAGGATGCCGCCGCGCTGGCGGATGAGCTTCAGCCCCGCGCGCAGCCTTCGCAGGCGAGAGGCGTCCGGGATGTACTTCCGCCAACCTGCGGCATACCGCACCATCAGAGAGCCTGGGATGTTGACCAGGCCCGCCTCGATCCGCGGACGGACGAGCACGGGGCGCAGCCCCAGCACGTCGGCCGCGACAGACCAGGCGCTTCGAAGCGATCGCCTCCGGAGACGGAAGGGCAATGCGTCGGGTCCACGGTAAGATCCCATCCCGGCGGCGCGCAAAGCGTCCAGGTGACCGACGTTGTTGCGAGGAAACACGAACGAGGGTGATTCGAGCGAGAGCTTGCGCGCCAGCTCCGCGCACATCTCGAGCTCCTGTCGGGCGCGCCGGGCGGTGAGCCGTGGATCGCCCAGGATGACGTGGGAGAACCCGTGGAACCCCACCTCCTGCTTGGGCGTAGCCTCGGCCAGCTTGCGGACGAAGGAGGCAGCGAACCACTCGGGCGCGGTCTGCTCGGTCGCACCCGGGGGAACGAACGAGAACCAGTCGCGGCCGCCGGGGATCGAGAACGGTTCGAGGCGGCCCGGCTCGGGGAGCCGATCCAGCATGGCTGCTCCCACCACGGCCCAGGTGGCCGAGAGGCCATTCCGCGTGAGCTGCTCGAGCAGCGCCGGTGCGCCGTGGTCGTGTGTCCACCGAGCCATCGCGAGCAGCTCGGGGCCGTAGTCGTGGTCGAAGCTGCCCCACGCCAGCTCGAGGTCGAGGCTTATCACGAGCGTCGGCTCGTTCCACGCAACCGGACCATCGGCGGAGACGCTCATTCGCCCTCTCCCCGCGTGGAAATGTGCGGCGGGTGTGCGCCCAGGCAGCGGATTCCACCCAGGATTTCCTCTGTCAACGGCGGCTCGATCATCACGTTGGTTTGGGACTCGCGCCCCTGCGCATCTGAGACTATGATGCGCCCCCATGCAAGCTGACCTTCTCTCTCGAATTCGGTCTCGTACCATGTCCATTGGCGTGGTGGGCCAAGGCTACGTTGGGCTTCCGCTGGCGCTCGTCTTCGCGGAGGCTGGCTTCCCGGTGCTCGGCTTCGACGTCGATCCCAAGAAGATCGACGCGATCCGACGTGGCGAAACCTACATCAAACACATCGGGGCCGAGCGCGTCGCGCGTGCCGTCGCGTCCGGCAAGCTCCGGGCGACGGTGGACTTCGACAATCTCGCCGAGTGCGACGCCGTCATCATCTGTGTGCCCACGCCGCTCGGCGAGCACCGCGAGCCCGACAACTCCTTCATCCACGGTAGTGCAAGAGAGATCGCGAAGCGCATGCGGCGCGGGCAACTCATCGTGCTCGAGTCGACGACCTACCCCGGGACGACCGACGAGGAGGTGCTCCCGATCCTCCAGTCGAGCGGCCTCCGGTGGCCCGAGGACTTCTTCCTGGCCTTCTCACCAGAGCGCGAGGACCCAGGCAACGCGCAGTTCTCCACGCGCGGGATTCCCAAGGTCGTCGGCGGCGTCAACCCGGCGTCCACCGAGGTGGCCGCCGCGCTCTACGGCGCTGCGCTCGACAAGGTCGTCCCGGTGTCGTCGTCGCGCGTGGCGGAGTCGAGCAAGCTTCTCGAGAACATCTTCCGTTCGATCAACATCGCCCTCGTGAACGAGTTGAAGACGACCTTCAGCCGCATGGGGATCGACGTGTGGGAAGTGATCGAGGCGGCGAAGACCAAGCCGTTCGGGTTCATGCCGTTCTATCCGGGGCCGGGGCTGGGTGGCCACTGCATCCCGCTCGACCCATTTTACCTGTCCTGGAAGGCGGCCGAGTACGGCTCCTGGACCCGGTTCATCGAGCTGGCCGGCGAGATCAACACGCAGATGCCCCGCTACGTCGTCCGGAAAGTGGCCGAGGGTCTCAACGAGGACTGCAAGTCCTTGAAGGGCTCGCGGGTCCTCGTGCTCGGGCTCGCCTACAAGGAGAACATCGACGACGACCGCGAGTCGCCGTCCTACGAGATCCTGGAGCTCCTCCAGGAGGCGGGGGCGCAGATCGACTACTGCGATCCCTATTTCCCCGCGGCGCGCAAGGGACGCAAGCACGACATGAGCCTCGTGTCGGTTCCGTGCAGCGCGGAGTCCTTCGCGCAGTACGATGCCCTCGTCGTCGCGACCGCGCACGACGTGTTCAAGGACCGGGCGCTCTACCGCGGCGTGGGGCTCGTGGTCGACACGCGCAACCTGATCGCACGGCTGCCGAGGGCAGAAGGTGCCGGGCCGCGCCGGCTCGTGAAGGCCTGACCGGTTGGCGATTCGGGAGAGGACTGAGAGCATGAGCGACGTGGCGGACGCATACCAGGGGCTCAAGGCGCGCTTGCGCGAGCGACCGAGGCGGTGGCTGGTGACTGGCGCGGCCGGATTCATCGGGTCGCACCTCGTCGAGCGGTTGCTCGGCCTCGATCAATCCGTTGTGGGCCTCGACAACTTCGCCACCGGCAGCAAGGCGAACGTGTCGGCGGTCCGCGCCCTCGTATCGCCAGAGCAGGCGGAGCGGCTCGAGTTCATCGAGGGCGACATCCGGGACCCCGCCGCGTGCGAGCGCGCCTGTCGCGGCGCGGACGTCGTGCTACACCAGGCGGCGCTCGGGTCGGTGCCGCGATCCATCGAGGACCCCATGACGTCGCACGACGTCAACGTGACAGGGTTCTTGGGCATCCTGGCGGCGGCCCGCGCGGCCGGTATCCGGCGGGTCGTCTACGCCAGCTCGAGCTCTGTCTACGGAGATCACCCGGCCTTGCCCAAGGTCGAGGACGTGGTGGGGCGCGTGCTCTCGCCCTATGCCGCCAGCAAGCAGGCCGACGAGCTGTACGCGCACGCATTCGGCCGGTGCTACGGCCTCGAGCTCATAGGCCTCCGCTACTTCAACGTCTTCGGGCCGAGGCAGGACCCGAACGGCCCGTACGCCGCGGTCGTCCCGCTCTGGTTCGCCGGACTGCTTCGGGGTGGCGAGGTCGTCATCAACGGTGACGGCGAGACGAGCCGTGACCTGTGCTTCGTGGAGAACGTGGTCCAGATGAATTTGTTGGCGGCTACGAGCGAGCGAGCCGAGGCGGTCGGGCAGGTCTACAACGTGGCCTGCGGCGATCGGACCACGCTCAGTGAGCTGTTCCGCCTGATCCGCGAGCGCGTGGCTCGCTTGGAGCCC
>Ga0154716_1095_pt1 | contig 12056 bp, 11 predicted proteins | sample Rifle2008BG16ft_FD_105724 | JGI IMG/M metagenome (GOLD analysis project Ga0154716, IMG submission 105724) | Anaeromyxobacter sp. RBG_16_69_14
TCATCGTCGCCACGCTCATCATGCAGGTGCTCGACAAGCGCCGCGAGATCGCGGTGCTGAAGTCGATGGGCGCCGGGCAACCGAGCGTGATGAAGGTCTTCGTGGCCGAGGGCATCATCATCGGTGCCGTTGGCACCGCGTTTGGCCTCATCCTGGGCTTCGGGACATGCGTCCTCGTCGACAAGGTGGGCATCCCGCTCGATCCGGAGGTCTACTACATCTCCAACCTGCCGGTCCGGGTGAATCCGACCGAGTTCGCGCTGGTCGCGCTGCTCGCGCTCGTGCTCAGCTACCTGGCCACCATCTATCCCGCCAGCAAAGCGTCGCGGCTCGAGCCCGTTGAAGGGCTCCGGAGCGAGTGATGGCCAACGGCTCTCTCCCGGTTCCCTCGGCCCAGGTTGCGAGATCCCTGCTCGCCATCCGAGGCCTCGTGAAGACATACCTCATGCCTCCCGTGAAGCCGGGGGCTCCACCGCGGCGCGTGGAGGTGCTTCGAGGCGTGGACATCGACATCGCGCCGGGCGAGATGGTGGCTCTCACAGGTCCTTCCGGTTCGGGCAAGAGCACTTTTCTCAACGTCATCGGCGCCCTGGATCACCCCACCGCGGGCGGGGTGCTCTTCGACGGCGAGGACGTCTTCGCCCTAGACGAGGCCGGGCTGGCCACCTTCCGCAACAAGATGGTGGGGTTCATCTTCCAGAGCCACCACCTCCTGCCCGAGTTCACGGCCGTCGAGAACGCGATGATGCCGGGACTCATCCGGCGGGCCGCGCGGAACGAGGCACGGCGGGCGGCCCAGGAGATGCTCTCGCTCGTCGGCCTTGCCGATCGCATCGAGCACAAGCCCGGGGAGCTCTCCGGAGGCGAGCAGCAGCGGGTGGCCCTGGCGCGGGCGCTCTGCCTCAAGCCCCGCCTGCTCCTCGCCGACGAGCCGACGGGCAACCTCGACCCCGCCACCGCCGAGGGCATCCACCGCCTGCTGCGCGACCTCAACGCTGCCCTGGGCATCACGATGGTCATCGTCACGCACAACGAGGGGTTGGCCGAGACTCTCCCGCGCCGGCTCCGGCTCAGCGCGGGGCGTCTCGTGTGACGAGAGGCTCGGTCGAACCCAACGTGACTGCATCCCCGGACCTCGCGCCGGTCCCGCCGGGCGAGCCCGTCACCACCGGATTGCCCCCGCGCCGCGCCTTCCACGTTTCCAGGCTTTTCTCGGCTGGCACCTTCGCCTTCTCCGCGGCGGGGATCGTGGCCGCGCCGCTCGTGGCGGGCGGCGGCGTGGTCCTCGCCGATCGCCTCGGGCTCGCCCCGGGCCTGGCGGTCCTGGCGGGGGTCGCGGTGGCCGTCGCCGGGGGCTTTCTCGGCGCCGCCGCCGGTCGCCGGGTCGGCTTCCACGAGAATGTCTGCGCCACGCTCATCCTCCTGGCGCTCCTCTTCGCGCTTCCGAAGCTGGGCTCGACCGGGCCCGCTCCCTCGAGCTGGGAGGCACAGGGCACGGTCGTCGTCATGCTGGGCCTCGTCTTCACGGCGCTCCTTGCGGGGACATCCTCTCTCGCCGGCGCGTCGATGGGGTACCTCCTCTTTGGCTCGGGGCGCTTCGACCCGTCGCTCTCCTACGAGGTCTTCGTCGCCAGGAGCCACCTGCGCCTCGCGCCGAGAACCCTGCTCGGCTTGTTCCTGCTGGTCGTGACCGGCATCGTCCCTGGGCTCCTGGTGGCGATGGCGTGGTCGTTCCGACGGGATCGCAAGGAGGCGCGGGCGGCGCGGCAGGGTGAGCTTGCGCTGCGGTCGCGTATGCCGGCGACGCTGCTCATGACGCTCATCTCGATCGGCGGGGTCGCCATCGGCGTGTGGGCGCTCACGGTGGTGCTCTCCGTGATGAGCGGCTTCCAGGGCGAACTCAAGGCCAAGATCATGGGCACCCGTTCCCACGGGATGGTCATGAAGCACGGCCAGAACAATTTCGCGGAGTGGCGGCAGGTCCGTCAGGAGGTCCTGGCCGTGCCGGGCGTCGTCGGCGCCACGCCCTTCCTCTACAACGAGGTGATGCTGTCGGCGGAGCAGAACCTGACCGGCACCCTGCTTGAGGCCGTCGATCCTGGTACGGTGGGCACGGTCATCGACCTGCCACGGACGATCCAGGAGGGGAAGCTCGAGTACCTCGAGCACCCTGAGCGCATCCCGCCCCCGCTCGGCCAGCGCGGCGACGGGTTCTCCGATGAGCCACCCTCGAAGAAGAAGGCCCCGTCTGTCCCGGACGGCCCCGCGCCAGCCGCCGGACCTTTCCATGCCCCCTCCACGGTCCTGCCCGGCGTCATCATCGGGAAAGAGATGGCGCACGCGCTGCGCGTGTCGGTGGGAGACACCGTCAACGTCACCTCGCCGCTGGGGGGGCCGGGGCCGAGCGGCCCGCGGGCGCGGAGCCAGCCGCTCCGGGTGGCGGCGGTCTTCTACTCGGGGATGTACGAGTACGACTCCAGGTTGGCGTACATCGAGCTCTCCGAGGCGCAGCGCCTCTTTGGCGCCGGCCAGTCGGTCACCGGGCTCGAGATCAAGGTCCGGAACGTCGACGAGGCTCGGCCCATCCTGCGCCGTGTGCTCGCCGCGCTCGAGGGGTATCCCTATCGCGTCCGCGACTGGGGCGAGCTCAACCGCCCCCTCTTCTCTGCCCTCATGTTGCAGAAGGTGGTGATGGCGGTCATCCTGGGGTTCATCGTGCTCGTGGCGAGCTTCATCATCGTCGCCACGCTCGTCATGCAGGTGCTCGACAAGCGCCGCGAGATCGCGGTGCTGAGGTCGATGGGCGCCGGGCAACCGAGCGTGATGAAGGTCTTCGTGGCCGAGGGCGTCATCATCGGTGCCGTCGGCACCGCCTTCGGCCTCATCCTCGGCTTCGGGACATGCGTCCTCGTCGACAAGGTGGGCATCCCGCTCGATCCTGAGGTCTACTACATCTCCAACGTGCCGGTCCGGATGAACCCGACCGAGTTCGCGCTGGTCGCGCTGCTCGCGCTCGTGCTCAGCTACCTCGCCACCATCTATCCGGCCAGCAAGGCCTCGCGGCTCGAGCCCGTGGAGGGGCTCCGGGGCGAGTGATGTTCAGCCGGCGCCTGGTCGAGGCCCTCCGGACCCCTCGTCTGACGCGGGGGCGCGTGTAGGTGCCCGGATCTCCTTGAAGCATGTCGCCCCTCTGCAATACATTGCGCCCCCTCGTGACGCGGCTTCCCTTCCTAGCGCCAGCGGCCCTGGCGCTCGCCCTCGTGCTCGGCGTACCGGCTCGGGCGGCCGATGCTCCGGTCGTCCACCACATCCTCGTCGAGGGCAACCGGCGCGTCGAGACCGACGCGGTCAAGGCGGCGATCTCGACCAAGCCCGGCCAGCCGCTCGACCTGCGCAAGGTCGACGACGACATCAAGGCCGTGATGAAGCTCGGCTTTTTCTCGGACGTCGTGGTGGAGGAGCGGGGCGAGGCCGCGGATCTCTCGCTCGCCTTCCGCGTCACCGAGAGGCCCGCCGTCAGGGAGACGAAGATCGTCGGGAACGAGGAGCTGTCCGCCGACGACCTCAAGGACACCGTCGACGTGAAGCAGTACGCCATCCTCGACCTGAACCAGGTGAAGAAGAGCGTCCGGAAGATCCAGGACAAGTACGTCGAGAAGGGCTACTACCTCGCCGAGGTCGTCTACAAGCTCCAGGATCAGCCGGACAACCAGGTCACGGTCGTCTTCGAGGTGAACGAGCACGCCAAGGTGCAGGTGAAGGAGATCCAGATCCTCGGCAACCAGCACGTCTCGCGCGAGGACCTCACCGGTGTGATGCAGACGCAGGAGGGCGGTTACCTCTCCTTCCTCACCAGCGCCGGAACCTACCGCGAAGAGGTGTTCCAGCGCGACCTGCAAGCGATACAGTTCGTCTATGGCGACCGCGGGTACATCTACGCCAAGGTGAGCAAGCCCTCGGTCACCCTGAGCCCGGACAAGCGCTTCCTGTACATCACCCTCCGCATCGAGGAGGGCGAGCAGTATCGGGTCGGCCAGATCGACTTCTCCGGCGATCTCCTCCACGACAAGTCCGAGCTGCAGCGGCTGGTGCAGGTGAAGCCCGGAGAGATCTTCGCACGCTCTCGCGTGGGGAAGGACCTCTTCGCCATCTCCGACCTCTACCGCGACGCCGGATACGCTTATGCCAACGTGAACCCGGATACGAAGGTCGATCCCAGGACGCGCATCATCGACCTCACCTACGACGTCCAGCCCGGCCGCAAGACCTACTTCGAGCGCATCGAGATCTCGGGCAACGCGAAGACGCGCGACAAGGTCGTCCGGCGCGAGCTGCGCATCTACGAGGGGGAGCTCTTCAGCGCCGCCGCCGTCAACCAGTCGAAGACGCGCGTCAACGCGCTCGGCTACTTCGAGTCGGTGAACATCACCACCGAGAAGGGCAGCGCCGAGGACAAGCTGGTGGCCCGCGTGGCGGTGAAGGAGCGCTCCACGGGCACCTTCCAGATCGGCGCGGGCTTCTCGTCCTACGAGAACTTCATCCTGACTGGCCAGATCTCGCAGAACAACTTCTTCGGCTGGGGGCAGACCCTCTCCCTTCAGATCCAGTACTCCTCCATCCGCCAGCTCGGGCAGATCCAGTTCGTCGAGCCCTATTTCCTCGATACGAAGTGGACCTTCGCCTTCGACCTCTACGCGCAGGAGGGTTTTTTTTCGACGTTCACGCGCAAGGCCATCGGCGGCTCCGTGACGTGGGGCTACGAGCTGAACGGACTGGCGCAATGGTTCCCCTGGGCCAGCCGCCTCGAGGACCTGCGCCTCTTTGCCACCTACACGAACGAGTTCGTGACGGTGTCGCCCAACGGGATCACCGACATCGTGCTCTTCAACCGGTTCAGGTCCGGCACCACCAGCTCGCTCCGCTTCTCGCTGCAATGGGACAAGCGCGACAACCGCCTCTTCCCGACGAGCGGCTTCTACAACTCCATCTCGGCCGAGGTGGCGCCGCCCTTGCTGGCGCCGGGTCCCCTGTTCGGGTCGAACGTGAACCTGTTCACCCGCTATGCGCTCGACGCGCGCTACTACCATCCCCTGTTCTGGGGGATCGTGGCGCGCGCCAAGCTCACCGCAGGCTTCATCAAGGGCTGGGACGACCAGCACCCGGTCCCCGTCTCCGAGCTCTACTACCTCGGTGGCATCAACTCGGTGCGCGGCTATCGCCTGCTCTCCCTCGCTCCGACGATACCCGCCGGCGCGGCGGTGCGCCCGGACAGCGAGCTCTTCGAGTTCACCACTGGTGGCGACAAGCAGGTGACCCTGAACCTCGAGCTCGAGTTCCCCATCTTCGAGAAGGTGGGCATCCGAGGCGTCGTCTTCTTCGACATGGGCAACACCTTCGCGCCCGGCAAGTACAGCGACCCCGCCGTTTCCCTCTCGCTCTACAAGTCGGCCGGAGCGGGCTTCCGCTGGTTCAGCCCCATCGGCCCGCTCCGCTTCGAGTGGGGCATCCCCCTCAACCGCCGCCGCGATCGCCTCTCGGGCGCCTACCTCGATCAGTCCGTCGACTTCCAGTTCACCATAGGGAGCTTCTTCTAGGCGCGTGCGGGGACGAGCCCCCGCCCTACGAAACCGGCGGGGGACGAGCCCCCGCCCCGTGCACGGCGGAAGACGGATCTCCGCCCTGCGCTTCAACGCAGCAGAGGACAACGCCATGCGCACCTACACTCTCCTCAAGAAACTCGCCGCGCTCCTCCTCGCAGCCGGGGCAGCCGGGGCAGTCGGGGCAGCCGGGCTCTACCCCGCCCCTGCGCGGGCGGAACAGAAGATCGCCTACGTCGACCTGCAGCGGGCGCTCAACGAGATCGACGAGGGCAAGGGCGCCAAGGCCGCCCTCAAGCGCGAGTTCGACCAGAAGCAGAAGATGCTCGACGACAAGAAGGGCGAGTTCGAGAAGCTGCGCGGCGCGTTCGAGAAGCAGGCGGTGGTCATGAGCGAGGAGGCCCGCAAGGAGAAGCAGACCGAGCTCGAGCGCAAGGGCGGCGAGCTGCAGGGCTTCTTCGTGCAGCTGCAGAAGGATCTCTCCGAGCGGGAGCGCGAGGCGACGCGCGGCATCTTCGACAGGATGCACGTCCTCGTCCGCGAGATCGCCGACGCCGAGGGAGTGTCGCTGGTGGTCCAGGCGGAGGCGCTCGTCTACGCGACGCCCTCTCTCGACATCACCAACGAGCTCGTCCGCAAGTACAACGCCCGGCACAAGGCTGGAGCCACCGCCACGGCCAAGAAGACCGACAAGCAGACCGATGCCGGCGCCGCCGAGAAGAAGCCCTCCCCGAAGAAGGAGGGGAAGTGACCTTCTCCCTGGCGGAGCTCGCCGCCCGCGTCGGCGGCGAGGTCGTCGGCGATGGCGCGCTCGAGATCGAGCGAGTGGCGCCGCTCGAGTCGGGCGGGCCGGGCGACATCTCCTTCTGCTCGAGCAAGAAGTACCGACTGGCCTTCGCGGCCTCGCAGGCGAGCGCGGTGGTGGTGGGGCAAGACGAGGACGTCCCGCCCGGCCGCACCGTGCTGCGCGCGAGGAACGCCTCCCTGGCCTTCGCCAAGATCTCGACCCTGTTCCACCCGCCGGCCCTGGCGATGCCCGGCGTCGCCGAGCAGGCCTTCGTGCACCCCTCCGCCAACGTCGATCCCAGCGCGGAGCTCTTGCCGTTCGCCTTCGTCGGTCCCGAGGCCGTGGTCGGCGCGCGCTGCATTCTCCACCCGGGAGCGTACGTGGGGGCAGGCGCGCGGCTCGGTGAGGACTGCGTGCTCTGGCCGAACGCCGTGGTCCGGGAACGCTGCACGCTCGGGAGCCGCGTCGTGCTCGCGCCCGGCAGCGTGGTGGGTTCGGATGGGTTCGGCTTCACGTTGGACATGGAAGGTGAGGGAGGCTCCGGCCCGCGTCACTACAAGATCCCACAGGTCGGTACCGTCGTGGTGGAGGACGACGTCGAGTTCGGGGCGAACGCATGCGCCGACCGCGCGACCCTCGGCGCAACCCGGATCGGGCGAGGGACCAAGATCGACAATCTCGTCCAGGTCGGCCATAACGTGGAGGTCGGGCCACTCTGTATCCTGTGCGGACAGGTTGGAATCGCGGGGTCCACCAAGCTGGGCACGGGAGTCGTCGCCGGCGGCCAGGCGGGGATCGCGGGGCACCTCACCGTCGAGGACGGCGCCAGGCTCGCCGCGCAGTGCGGCATCATGAGTGACGTCGAGACGGGCGTGACGCTGATGGGCAGCCCGGCCATGCAGCTGCGCGAGTACCTGCGCGTCGAGGTGGCGATGAGACGGCTGCCGGAGCTCATGAAGAGGGTGCGCGAGCTGGAGAAGAAACTCGAGGGGCTGGAGGGGAGATCATGAGCGAATCCGTGGAGAGCGAGACGGGGAAGGGCGAGACCCGGAAACCGGTCCTGACCGTGCAAGAGATCGAGGAACTCCTCCCGCATCGCTACCCGTTCCTCCTCGTCGATCGGGTCGTCGAGCTCGAGCCCGACAAGCGCGTGGTCGGGGTGAAGTGCGTGACGGCCAACGAGCAGTTCTTCACCGGCCACTACCCCGGCCATCCGGTCATGCCAGGCGTGCTCATCATCGAGGCCCTGGCGCAGTGCTCGGCGCTGATGGTGCTCGGGGGCCTTTCCGCCGAGAAGCGCGCCGGGAAGGTCATCTACTTCATGTCCATCGACGGCGCGAAGTTCCGCAAGCCGGTGGTGCCCGGCGATCGGCTGGAGCTGCACTGCCAGATGCTGCGCTTCAAGGGAAAGCTCATCAAGACGAGGGGCGAGGCGAAGGTGGACGGCCAAGTCGTCGCCGAAGGCGAGTTCATGGCCATGCTGGCCGAATCGGCGGTGTAAACCCTTCAGGTCCGAGGTTCGACGAATGGCGATCCATCCGACGGCCTGCATCGCGCCGGGCGCGCAGATCGACCCGAGCTGCGAGATCGGGCCCTTCGCGGTCATCGGCCCTCAAGTGAAGCTGGGCAAGGGAAGCTCGGTCGGTGCCCACGCCGTCCTCGACGGCGACACCACCCTCGGCGAGGGGAACCGGATCTTCCCCCACGCCTGCCTTGGCCAGATTCCGCAGGACCTCAAGTACGATGGCGAGAAGACGAGGCTCGTCATCGGCAGCCGCAACCAGTTCCGCGAGTTCGTCACGGTCCACATCGGCACCGCAGGCGGTGGAGGCGTCACCCGCATCCGGAACGATTGCCTCTTCATGGCCAACAGCCACGTCGCGCACGACTGCGACGTCGGTGACGCTTGCATCCTGGCCAACTCCGTCCCCCTCGGTGGTCACGTGACGCTCGAGGATCACGTCATCCTGGGTGGTCTCTCGGGGGTGCACCAGTTCACGCGTATCGGCCGCTTCGTCTTCGCCGCTGCCGGCTCGAAGATCGTGCAGGACGTGGCGCCTTGCTGCATGGTCCAGGGAGACCGGGCGCAGGTGATCGGGGTCAACACGACCGGTCTGGTGCGCAATGGCTTCAGCGAAGATCAGGTCGCCCGGGTGAAGGAGGCCCACAAGATCGTCTTCCGTCAGAAGCTGAGCCTCAAGGAGGCCTGCGAGCAGCTTCGCGCGCAGTACTGCGGGCAGAGCGAGATCGACGCGCTGGTGACCTTCCTGGAGGGCGTCGGCGATCGGGGCCTCGTGCGCTAGGAGCGTCGTGCGCCGATCTACTGCGTGCGAGAATCATCGAGCGGCGCGAGTCTTCGTCTGGGGGGTGAGGGGGGAGCCGGCGCTTTCCCCCGTCTGATAGCGCATGCCACATGAACTGACGCTCGAGATGGGGGGCGCGGCGGGAAGGGCGTGGTTCGTGCATGTAGGGTCGCTGAGGATGGCCATCCGCGTTGGTTGAGGCACTGCCGGGCTAATGTCGACGATCGGACTCATCGCCGGCAGCGGCCGCTTTCCCCTGCTCTTCGCGGAGAGCGCGCGGCGCGCTGGCCACGAGGTAGTGGTCGCCGCGTTCGTGAACCAGACCCTCCCCGAGCTGGAGCGCCAGGTGCAGGCGATCACCTGGGTGAAGCTGGGCGAGTTCGGAAAGGTGGCGGCGGCCCTGAAGCACGGTGGCGTGAGCGGCGTGGTCATGCTCGGGGGCGTGACCAAGGCGCGCTTCTTCCGGGACGCATGGGTCGACGTGGCAGGGTTGAAGCTCCTGGCGCAGGTAGCCGTCCGCAGCGATGACAACCTCCTGCGCGCGGTCGCGCGCTGGCTCGAAGAGCAGGGCCTCCCGGTCGTGGACCCGACGCCGTTTCTGCGAGATCGGCTCGCGCCGGAGGGTGTCCTGGGCAAGCACGCGCCTAGCGGTGACGAGTGGGCTGACGCGAGATACGGCCTCGAGCTGGCCCGCGGCATCGGCCGGCTCGACCTGGGTCAGACCGTGGTGGTGAAGGATCGCGTCGGGGTCGCCGTCGAAGCGCTCGAAGGCACCGACGCCTGCATCCGTCGGGGTGGTGACCTTGCGAAGCAAGGAGCGGTCGTGGTGAAAGCGGTCAAGCCTCATCAGGACCGGCGTTTCGACTTGCCCGCCGTCGGCCCGGACACCGTGGAGGTCATGCGCGAAGCCAAGGCGCGCGTGCTCGCCGTCGAGGCAGGAGCGACGCTGATCATGGACCGGGACGACATGGTCGGGCGCGCCGACGACGCGAAGATCGCGCTGGTCGGGATACGCTAAGAATGGGGTCAACGCGGTCAGGGCGCGCGAACAGGAGCTGCGCTCCGGGGGCAAGCTCGTCGCTCATCAGAGAGAGCCGGGGAGAGAGCCGCGGCGGCACGCCCCGGCGTGACCTGGCGTGGGTGCGCGAGGAGCCCGGCGCCGTCGTGCTCGATCTCCTGATCCAGCCGCGGGCATCGCGTACGCGCAGCGTCGGTGAGCACGATGGGCGGCTCAAGATCCAGCTCGCCGCGCCGCCCGTGGACGGCGAGGCGAACGTGGCGCTCATCGAGTTCCTCGCCGCCGCGCTCCGCGTGCGCAAGGCGGAAGTCACAATCGTACGGGGCGAGACCGGGCGGAGGAAAATGGTGCGGGTGACGGGGGTGAGCGCACAACAGGTGATCGACGCGTTCGCGCCGGGGCGGTGAAGGAGTACAAACACCCACCGTCGCGCAGAGCACCATCATCGGAGCGCTGCGCGGTCCTTCACCGCGGCTGCGATCGCCAGCTTGACTACTTCGCCGTGAAGAACGCCACCAGATTCCCCTGGCAGCTGTACCCTGCGAGGTCGCTAGCAGGGTCGACGGAGGGAGCGCTGCTGAATTTCTGGAAATTCAGGAACACTTCCTTCGCACCTCCCGTCACGTGCAACACCCGCGTCACCGAGAACGGGACCTGCGCTTGACTGCCCACCGCCTCCTTCGACAACCGGACGAGGGCAGTGCCCGACACTGGTTGTGGTAGTTCGGCGAGGGGATCCTGAGTGTGCTGGGCGTCCGCTTTGTCGGCCACGTAGACCGCGTAGTTCGCGGCGGAGCCTGCGCCGGACGTCGGCGGGACGTTGCAGAAACCGCTGCCCGAGACATACACCTTGCCATCCGTCGGGGCGTTGAACTTCAAGGAGAGGACGTTCGTCAGCACGCGCGTGATCGGCAAGACGCCGTCGGTAGCCGCATCCGCGAACGTGGCAGCAGCCCCGGCCGGGCCCTTTGGCCCCTGGACCCCCTGGGGTCCCTCCGGTCCCGCCGGCCCCGCCGGTCCCTGGGGGCCGATGGCGCCGTCGTCACCCTGTAGCCCGTGTTCTCCTTGCTCGCCTCTTGGCCCGGGAGGCGCAGGCGAAATCGCGTTGTACGCTGCGGACATGGTACCCGCCACGGCGCCGGAAGTGGCGAGCGAGGCGACGAGCGAAAATACGGTTGGACGAAACGCCATGGTCTTTTGCCCTTCCGGGGCCTTTACCCCTCCAGGGTGGAGGAACGGGAGCCTAGCACACCCGCTGGGTTGCATGGGTAGCGAGTGACCGCGATGGGGTCATTTTTCTTCAAGGGGCGCAGCGTTTTCAAGGGGCCAATGTAGGAGTGCTGGCGCGTGCGCGTGACCCGACAGCGGCGTTCTTCGCGGCGCGGCGGTGTGCGCCCTCGCGCTGTCGGATAAGATTCCCGTACTCATGGCCAAGACCCACCGCTTCTTGAAGGCTTGCCGATGCGAGCCGGTAGATCGCGTCCCCGTCTGGCTCATGCGGCAGGCCGGCCGCTACCAGGCGAGCTACCGCGCCGTCCGAGCCAGGGTGAGCTTCCTCGAGCTCTGTCGCTCGCCCGAGCTCATCGCACAGGTCACCGCGTCGCCCATCGACGAGTTCGACTTCGACGCTGCCATCCTCTTTTCGGACATCCTCATCGCACTTCCGCCGATGGGCCTCGACCTGTCCTTCGAGAAAGGCGAGAAGGGCAAGGGCGACGGTGGCCCGCAGATCGGCAATCCGGTGCGGACGCGCTCCGACGTCGAAGCTCTGCGGGTGCCCGACCCCGAGAGGGATCTGAGATACGTCCTCGACGGCGTGCGCGCCGTCCGCCGGATCCTCGACGACCGCGTGCCGCTCATCGGCTTCGTGGGAGGCCCGTTCACGGTGGCGAGCTACGCGGTCGGTGCGGGTGGGCAAGGTTTCACCCGGCTCAAAACCATGCTCTACGCCGATCCGCAGGCGGCGCACGCACTGTTCGAGAAGCTCACCCGAGCTGCCATCGTCCAGCTCGAGGCGCAGGTCGCGGCGGGAGCGCAGGCGGTGCAGATCTTCGAGAGCTGGCTGGGCGAGCTGGGCCGCGAGGATCTGGAGGAGTTCAGCTTTCCCTACCTCGCGCGCATCGCCGAGGCGCTTCGCAAGACCGGCGTGCCGACCATCTTCTTCGCGACCGGCATGAGCACGCACCTCGACCCCATCGCCAAGCTCGGCTACGACGTCGTCTCGCTCGACTGGCGCATCCCGCTCCCGGAAGCGCGCCGACAGCTGCCGCGCGTCGCGCTGCAAGGCAACCTGGACTCGACCCTGCTCCTGGGGCCCAAGGAGAAGCTGCTCGCGCGCGCCCGCCTGCTCC
>Ga0154716_1069_pt1 | contig 12046 bp, 8 predicted proteins | sample Rifle2008BG16ft_FD_105724 | JGI IMG/M metagenome (GOLD analysis project Ga0154716, IMG submission 105724) | Anaeromyxobacter sp. RBG_16_69_14
GCGATCAGGTACGAGTCCGTGCCGGCGCGTTTCGTCGTGGCGCAGGTGGAGGGTCTGTTCCACGGGAGAGGCGCACGGCCGGCCGCGGTAAAGACGGGCATGCTGGGGAGCGGCGCAAACGCCGCGGCGCTGGCGAAGCTCGTGGCGGATGGGCCACTGGCAGGCCTCCCGCTGGTGGTCGATCCGGTGCTTGTCGCCTCCTCCGGCCTGGCGTTGCTCGAGGACTCGCGCGGCAGACCGCCCGCCCAGGTGCTCGCGCCGCTCCTTGCCGCAGCCACCGTGGTGACCCCGAACTGGCCCGAGCTGGCGGCGCTCAGCGGCTCCGATCTCGTCTCCCTGGAATCCGATGACGACGCGGTGGAGGCCGCTCGCGGGCTCTCCTGCCAGGCGGTGCTGGTCAAAGGCGGCCACCGCCCCGGCGCGCCGGTGGATCTGCTCGTTCGCGGGCGAGAGGTGCGCCGCTTCGAGGGCAGCCGCCGCCCTGGCACGGCGCGAGGCACGGGCTGCAGGCTGGCGAGCGCGTTGGCGGGGCTCCTCGCCCAGGGCGCGACACTCGATCAGGCGGTGCGCGGGGCAAAGAAGGTGGTGGAGAGGTATCTGGACGCGGAGGCCGGGCGGTAGCCGTCCTGACCGGGCCTCACGACCCCCGCTGCTTTTCCGCGAAGAAGGTGTTCGTCTTGAAGAAGACGAGATCCACCATGCCGGTGGGACCCTGGCGCTGCTTCGCGATGTGAAGCTCGATCTCCTGTACGTCCGCCTTCTGCGGCGAGCCGCCATCGCCGTCCTTCTCGTCGCCCGGACGATGCAAGAACATGACCACGTCCGCATCCTGCTCTATGGCGCCCGACTCGCGCAGGTCGGAGAGCATGGGTGGCTCGCCCTTGCGCTTCTCCACGCTGCGGTTGAGCTGCGAGAGCGCGAGGATGGGCACCTCCAGCTCCTTCGCCAGGCTCTTCAGGGAGCGGCTGATGATGGCGATCTCCTGCTCGCGCGACTGTGCTCCAGGGGCACTCATGAGCTGGAGATAGTCCACGATGACGAGGTCGAGGCCCCCCTCCCTCTTGATCTTGCGGCACTTGGCGCGCAGCTCTATTGGCGAGAGGACGAAGTTGTCGTCGAGCCAGATGCGCGAGGAGCCGACGCGGTCCCCGTGGGCCATGATGCGGTCCCAGTCGCTCTGCTGCAGGAGGCCCTGCGTCATGCGCCAAAAGTCGAGCTTCGCCTCGGCGGCCAGGATGCGCATGGCGAGCTGCTCGGAGGGCATCTCGAGCGAGAAGATCGCGACCCGCTTCTGCGCCTTGGTCGCGGCGTAGGTACCGATGTTGAGCGCGAGGGCGGTCTTGCCGACCGACGGGCGCGCCGCGAGCACGACGAGGGTGCCGGGCTGCAGGCCGAGGAGCTTCTGGTCGAGTCCGTGGATGCCGGTCGGGACGCCGGTGACTGTGCTCTGACCGGCGCGGACGCGCGCCTGGGTGGCGTCGATGGCCTCGATGGCCTTCATCATCGGCTCGTGGATGAGCCGCAGGGTGTCGGTGGTACCGCTCTGGGCGGCCGCGAAGATCTCCTGCTGCGAGAGCTCGAGGTACTCCGGCACGCTCGCGCCAGCCTCGTACCCGCGCGAGAGCACCGCCTGCGCCACCAGCTGCACGCGCCTTACGCGCGCAAGGTCCGCCACGATGCCAGCGTAGTGGCGCACGTTGGCGGCCGTGCCGAGACCCTTGGCGAGCGCGAAGGGCATGTCGCGGGGAACAGCCGCGCCGAGGAGCCCCTTGGCCTCCAGCCGCTGGTGGAGCAGGACCGGGTCGATGGCCTGCTTCTCCTGCGCCAGCTCCGCACATGCCGCGAACACCAGCTGATGCGCGTGGAGGTAGAAGTCCTCCGCCTTGAGCCGGTCAGCCACCAGATCGAAGGCGGTCTCCTCGATGAGGAGCGCTCCGAGCACCGCCTGCTCGGCCTCGAGGTTGTGCGGCAGCTCGCGCGATGGGCGTATTTGTAGAGCCGGGGCACCACCACGACGCTGCAGGTCGGAGTCCTTCATCGAGGGGCGGATGGTAACCCCGAGGTCCGACCTGCGCCTGTGCACGGCGCGGTGGATGATGTCGGAATTCCTGGCGAGTATCTATGTGATCGGATGGCCGGAAACCATGTGAATAGATGGTGGACACGTGGAGGACGCCTCTCGCGGGGAGGTCGCGGTGCACGGCTGGTGCTACGCTGCCCTGCCCATGTGCATGAAACGTGCTGCTCTTTCTGTTCTTTCTGCTCTCCCCGTGAAGATCGCCAGCCGTCTCGCCCTCGCTGCCGCGCTCCTCGCGCTGGGAGGCTGCTCGCTCGTCCGCGCCATCGCGGGCGCGGGGTTCGAGCGCCCCACGCTCACCTACGAGTCGTGGTCGGCGGACCAGCTCGACCTCGACGGTGTGACGATCGCCCTCCACTACCGCCTCGAGAACCCGAACGACACCGGCCTCGACCTGCGCCGCCTGGGCTACCGGCTGGAGGTGGAGGGGCGGCAGGTCGCGGAGGGCCAGCTGCCGGCGAACGTCCAGCTCCGCGCAAAGGGCGCGACGCCGATCGCGATCCCGGTGCGGCTGCGCTGGCGCGACGTGCCGGACATCCTGGAGCTGCTCGTCACGCGCACGGAGATCATCTACCGCGTGACGGGCAACGCCGGGGTCGGCTCGCCGATCGGCACGATCGACCTTCCCTTTGACCACCGTGACCGCGTGGCACTCCCGCGGTCTCTCTCCATCCGCATCGAGAACGTCATCAGCGCGCTGCAGCAGGGTGAGGGCTGAAGAGCCGTCCAGCTCTTCGGCCCAACCCCACGCAGATCACGTAGCCCGCACCTGGTTGGTCGCGCCCGAAACGGGATGGGGCGCAGGGGAGCGCTTCTTGATCTGGATCTTGATCTCCCTCTCGGGGACGTTCACCGACACGTTGATGTAGGCGAGCGCCGAGAGCAGGAACGCCACGATCAGGAGCACTCCAGCGATGTCGTACGCAGCGCCGTACGAACCGGTCGCGTCGGCGATCTTTCCCGCCAGGATCGGGCCGACCACGCCCCCGACGCCCCAGGCGGTGAAGAGGACCCCGTAGTTCAACCCGAGGTTCTTCGTGCCCCAGTAGTCTGCCGCGGTCGCCGGGAAGAGCGAGAGGCAGGAGCCGTAGCAGAAGCCGACGACGGCGGAGGCGACGATGAACCCACCGATCGTCGAGACCCCCGAGAAGAAGAACATCGCGAGCGCCTGGAGCACGCAGACGAGCCCGATGGTGACGATGCGCCCGACATAGTCCGAGATGACGCCTGCGATGATCCGCCCGGCGGCGTTGAAGCTGGCGAGCAGCGCCACGAAGACGAATCCAATCTTGATGGTGTTCCCGGACTGGACCGCGACGATCTTGGCCATGTGCCCGATGATCATGAGACCGGCCGTCGCCGCGCAGGCGTACTGGATCCACAGAGAGTAGAAAGCGGGCGTCTTCAGCATGTCCCGCCAGGTCTGGTCGACCCGAGCCGGCTGCGGCGCGCTCCCCGGCATGCCCGGCTTGGCCACCGGCCTGTCGGGGTTCCGGATCAGCTGTGCGAACGAGGTCGCGGTGATGAGGAAAGCGATGCCGAGGATCCGGAAGGAGTTGTTGATCCCGTACGTGGTGAGGAGGTACTTGGAGAGCGGCGCGATGTACACGGGCGCCACGCCGAATCCCGCCACGACGAGGCCGGTGATGAGCCCCTTCCTCTCCGGCGGGAACCATTTCACCGCGGCCGGGGTCGCCGCCGCGTACCCGAGCCCGAAGCCGGTCCCCGCCAGAAGGCCGAAACCGAGGATCGCAGGCATGATCGATCGCGGCGACGCGAAGCTCGCCACCACGAGCCCGACCCCGGTGAGCACCCCTCCGGCGGAGGCGACGATGCGCGGCCCCACCCGGTCCTGGAGCCGGCCCGCAGGCACCATCATGATAGCGAAACAGGCGATCGCGATGATGTAGGGCAGGGTGGCCTGCGTCTTCGTCCAACCGAAACCGCCCTTGTCCACCGCCTCGACCAGCTGCTTGCCGAAGACGCTCCATGCGTAAAGGATTCCGAGTGCGAGGTTGAGCCCCATCCCCGCGAGCGTTACCACCCATCCTCGTCGGTTCATCGACTCGCCCCTAGTACTGCTCAAAGAGTGGACGACAGGAGTAGACGACAGGAATAGACGACACGTAGCCGTCTGCGGCAGATTCGCCCGAACCGCGAACCGCGGCAATTGGAAGCGAATGGTGCGACAGTAAACCACGTTCCGCGCAATAGGTCACGCACCGTAAGTAAGATAGTGTGGGAGAATCCGGCGCGTACCGAGCCGTTCCTTTGCCAATCCCCCCTTGGGCGGTACCACTCCATGACCAGCGCCCGTTGGGCGCGGGCCTTCTCGTCCTCGCAGGCCCCTGCTTCCAGGCTCGCCTCTCGCCGTTTCTTCGCACTCGCCCACCGCTTCACGTCTGATAGCGCATGCCACATGAACTGACGCTCGAGATGGGGGGCGCACGGGGAGAGTTCTCCCCTCCGCTTGAGGCGCCGCAAGGCGCCGGACATCAGCTCACAGCGGCGGCGGTGCCGCTGGAGAATCACATCAGCTGGTCGCCGCTGTGAGGGATTTTCGCCCCCCGACCGGAGCAGACCGAACCCGACCCGTCCGCTCCGAGAAGCCGATCAGTCCGCGAGCAACTCTGGCTGGGCAGCGAGGAGCGCGGCGCCCCGCGCCACCGCGGTCTGCGGGTCGTCCTCGACGGCGCTGGGCCGCGGGAACGCCCGAGCCACACCCGCGCGCACCTGTGGCACGTAGCTCGTGCCGCCGATGAGCAGGACGGCACCCAGGTCTCCGACCACCAGGCCCGACTCACGCACCGTCTCCGCCGCAGCCTGCACCGAGCGCTCGACGAGTTCGGCCCAGTGTGGCGCCAGGTGCTCGCGGCGCACGAGGTAGTCGAGGTGCTGCTGGCCTGCGACGCCGAGCGCTTCCTTGACCTGAAAGCGTGCCTCGATGGCCGCCGAGAGAGCGCGCTTCACCAGCTCGCACTGGCGCTGGATACGCTCCCACAGGACGGCGTCGTGGGTGACGTCGATGGCGCGGGTACGGTAGACGCCGTCGGCGATCCACCGGGCGAACACCACGTCGAAGTCGTCGCCCCCAAGGCAATCGTCTCCACCGGCGGAGAGCACGCGCAGCTGGTTCGCGGCGCGCTGCACGACCGTCGCGTCGAAGGTGCCGCCGCCAAAGTCGTAGACGAGCAACGGCGCCGCGGCCCAGGAGGCGTCACCGAGCCCGCGCGCGAGCGCGCCCGCGCACGGCTCGGCGACGATGCGCAGCACCTCGAGCCCCGCCATGCGACCGGCGCGCACCATCGCGTCGCGCACGGATTGCGGGGACGCGACCGGCACCGTCAGCACGGCCTTGCAAATTCGCCGTCCGAACCGCGCCTCCGCGCGCTCGCGCAGGTGGCGGAGGATGAGCGCCGCGACCTCGCTCGCCGAGTGCTGGCCGGAGCGCACGAGCACCGCCGCCTCGTCGCCGGGCTGCGCCTTGATGCGGAAGGCGGAGGACGCGTCGAGCAGGCGAGCCGAGGGCGAGTCGGCCGAGCGTCCGATCAGGCGCTTGACGCCAAAGACGGTGTTGAGCGGGTCGGAGGAGCGGAGTCGGTCGGCCTCGGCGCCCACCAGGGTCGGCCCGCTGCGCGGAAAGTGGACCACGCTGGGCACGCAGGCCTCGCCGCGGGCGTCGAGCACGAAGTGCAGCCGGCCGTCGATCGCGGCCGCTGCGGTCGAGTAGCTCGTGCCCAGGTCTATGCCGAGGACGATCTCGGACGCCGATCCCACGCCCTCTTATCGGCCGGGCGCGGGACCTTTTTCAAGTCCCGCCGCGCGCCCTCGCCGCGGCGATGGAGGGGTCGCGATGGGACGGAGACAGGGTGTACTCTTGGTGGCGTGAACGGTCCGGCCGGACGCGGCTCGGATCAGCCGATCTCGCGCACCCGAGGGGTACCGCCGGCTTGCAGGATCGGGAGCTTGAGAGACGGCTTGCCCGGGACCTGCATCGGGCGGTCGCCCGCGTAGATCTTGTGCTTGCCGCGCGCGTTGAACCACTCGGGGGTGCGGGCCACCGAGTGCATGTTCTCCACGATCTGCCGCCAGCCCACGCCCGTGTTGTAGGCGCAGAAGGAGACCTCGCCCTCCTGGGTTCCGTAGGGGATGACGCACATCTCCGTGCGGCGGAAGTCGTACGTCCAGAGGTCCTGGAACCACATGCCGCCGACCCACAGGACCGTCCAGTCCGCCTCCTTCTCCTTGTAGCCCAGCACGGAACCGCCCATCTTGTAGTTGAACAGCTTGAGGAACTCGAAGAGCGTGAGCCCCGCAGGCGCCTTCCGCGCGTCGAAGTTGCGGAGGAACGCGAGAGCTACCTGGGTCAGCGACAGCCCCTTGCCCCGCCCGGTGTCGCAGATGACCCCGACGTCCTTGATGAACCGGTCCATGTCGAAGAACTGCGTGATGGCCCCCCACGCCTTCGTCCTGCGGTTGGCCACCAGGAGGACGCTCGACCCGCAATTCGGGTGGCACGAACAGCACAGGCCGCCGAACCGGTTCGACTCGGGACCGCTGAGCGCCCGCAGGTGATCGGCGAGCGCGGTGAACGCGCCCATGGCGCCGAGCGGGTACCAGTCGCGGTGGGGATCGAGCTTGCCGTCGAAGCAGCGCGAGAGATCGTGCGCCAGGTGCGAGATCGTGTACCGCTGCCGGTGGCGGTCCTGGTCGCTGATGTCCTCGTCACGACCCGTGAATGAGACGGGCTGGAACGACACGCCGCCCATCTTGTCGCAGTTGTCGATCACGAACTGGAGGATGGGCCCGACCTGGCGGTCGTTGACCGTGTTCACCACCGTCGTGACGGGCAGGATGTCGATGTCCGCCGCGTGCAGGCTCTCGATGGCCTTCTGCTTCACGTCGAACAGGTTCGTGATGTGGCGGTGGCTGTTGCCCTCGTTCGTGACGCCGTCGAACTGGAAGTAAGCGATGTCGAAGCCCGCCTCCTTGGCCTGGTCGGCGAACTCGGGCTCGAGCGCGAACCGCAGCCCGTTGGTGGCGGCCTGCACCGAGTAGTAGCCGATCTCCTTGGCGTAGCGGCACGCCTCGAGGAAGTGCGGCGACATCGTGGGTTCGCCGCCCGAGAACTGCACCGACATCTGCCGGCGCGGCTTGAACGAGATCGAGTCGTCCAGGATCTCCTTGATCTCGTCCAGGGTGAGCTCGTGCACGTAGCCCACCTGGTTGGCGTCCATGAAGCAGGGGCTGCACATCATGTTGCAGCGGTTGGTGAGGTCGATGGTCAGCACCGCCCCGCGGCCGTAGCGGATGGACGAGGTCCCGTGCCTGTGGACCTTCTCGTCCCCGAGCGTGCGGAAGTCGCGGCCGTAGTAACGCGATTCGACGATGCGACTGAACTCGGGGTCGATGGAGAGGAGGTCCTCGAAGGTCCCGTGCTCGGGGCATGCCTTGCGGATGACGAGCCTGCCGCCCTCCTCCAGGATGTGGGCCTTGACCTCGCCGACGTGCCCGTCGACGAGCTCGGCCAGGTCTCGCTCGCCCCGGATGATCGCGCTGCGGGTCTCGACCACGCAGCGCGGGCAGAGCGAGTCCGTCTCGCGCGGCCAGCCGAGAGGGGGCTTCGTGCGCTGGTAGGTCTTGAGGAGCGGCCCGGGAGCCCACTCGGGGCTCGGCGACGGGCTGTCCGGGACCCGCTCGTTCACTGCCTGAAAACCGCGCCAGCCGAGGTTGGCCAGCTCCTTCACGACCGCGTCGAGCTTCGTCACGCTGTACCTCCAGGTTCACTCACGTCCAGCACGCGCCGTCCGACGAGACGAGGTCGATCGTCACCGCGTGGTGCAATCGCCCGCGGACGGAGGAGTCCGGCACGGCCGTCGGGTGGATCCACCGCGCGCGGCCCCCGAGCGCCGCCAGGCTCTCCTGGCGGCGCGACCGTTCACGGGAGCGCGGGACCAGGTGCGCCGCTCGCTCGAGCCAGCCCCGCGCTCCCCCCTTGCCTTCCCGGCGGGGCGTCACTTGCGTGGCCGCGGCGAGCAAGACTTCGGGCGGAGCGACGATCTTGTGAGGCCGGAGCGCCGAGATCTCGACGGCCGCCCGGCCCGGCGTGCCAATCGCGGTCGTGGTGGAGCCGTCGCCGGCGAACGCGAGCAGCGCGAGCCGCAGCTCCGGCGTGACCGCGCTGCCGGTCAGGTAAGCGACGTCTCCCTTGCGCACCGTCGCTCTCGCGCCGAGGTGCGCCAGCCGGGCCGTCACCTCGCAGTGGCTGAGGTACCTGCACGCCGTGGAGCCGTCCGCTCCCCGCTCGACGTACCCGAGCGCGCACGCGTCGGGGCTCACCTCTCGAGCCCGGGCCCGGAAGGCCCCCGCGCGCTCTGCCGTGTCGAGCGTTCCGCCGAGGTCCAGCACCTCGCAGAGGAGGGCGGCGCGTTCCGGCGCCAGCGGCCCTTCGAAGGCGATGACCTCCTCGAGACCGGGGATGCCTTCGCGCACGCTCTCCAGCCGCTCGAGCTCGTCGGGCCCCGCCACGAACGCGGCCCGCGGAGCGATCTGGGCCAGCGCCGCGGCGAGCGCGGGCTCGGGGAGGTCGGGATCGACCGCGATGGCCACGGCCCCCTGGACCGCGGCCGACAGGTCGGCGAGGAGCCACTCCCGCCGCAGTGGCGAGAGGATCACGACCCGTTCGCCCTGCGCCAATCCCACCCTTGACTGAAGATGAAGGCCGAGCCGGATCACCTGCCGATCGAGGCGCCAGTCGGGGGTGTCCTGCCAGCGACCGCCTTCCCAGTGCAGGAGCACCACCTTGCGATCGTGCTCTCGCATGGCGCCGAGGTGGACCCTACCGACCGTCCGGACGGCTTCGGGTGGCGGGACGAACCCGTCGCGAGCCTGGGTAGAAATGGGCTCCGTGGAGCTGGAGGTAGGCATTCGACTTCACTCTCGTTCCGTCGGATCGCCGGTCCCCTACCCGGCCCTGTTCGCGATATCCAGCGGGCTCCCTGAAGCTGCGTGCCGCCCGCACCGGGAACGCCCGCTGACCAACCGGAAGAGCCGCCGTTTCTCGGCCACGGCACGATGCAGCCGCACCGAAAGCGCACTTCCAGGCAGCCACCGCGCAAGCTCGGCGGCGATGCCGACGCAATCAGGTGAGGCGGCCGGACCTGCCTCGACGACCACCACGACCGCGGGCGCTTCCTCCAAACCCCTGCGCGCACCATCACACGCGTCACCTCGCGCGTCTCGCGGGCGCTCGCCCTGGAGCCGAAGCCGACGAGGGGGCGCGTACCACCACGCCTCGACCTCGGGATGCGCGGGGGCGACCTCCGTGACTGCGCGAAGTACGTCTAGGATCCTCACCTGTCGCATCGAGCCCCCGTGCGGCGCGGCCTGCCCTCAGGTGAGGTGGCGGCAGCAGACTTCACGCAACGCGCAATTGACGATCCGTCCATGCGATCCGGTCACGTTTGGGCACGGACCTTACGTCAAGCCCCCATACGTTAATCAGCGGCCTGAGAGGCGCAACCCGCCCATGGGCGACCCCGTGCAGCAACACGAAGAGTCTGCGAGCACAAGAACGGCGCGCGAGTCTGATAACGCATGCCACATGAACTGACGCTCGAGATGGGGGGCGCGGGGGGAGAGTTCTCCCCTCCGCTTGAGGCGCCGCAAGGCGCCGGACATCAGCTCACAGCGGCGGCGGTGCCGCTGGAGAATCACATCAACTGGTCGCCGCTGTGAGTCTCGCGACGAGGACCGCGCCACGGACGCGAGGGACGCCGGTACTCCGACCTCGGCATGCCGGGGCAAGGCCCCGCCTGGGTCAGATCGGAGAGACTTCCGTCACTTGCGAGGACGTGTGGCACGAGACGGGCCAGCCCGAGAGTGCTACCTTGCCGGGGCGGTTCATCGAGGCAGCGCAGCAGCGCGCGTGGGGGGCGCGTGCGTTCCTCATCCTCTCCGGATGCGGTGCCCAAGCATGTCGAGCCAAGAGCGGCAAGAGCGACGCGGCAGGGACGGCCCCTCCGGGATGTCGATCGCCGACCTGGAAGCGGTCGTCGAGTCGGTTCAGCACGCGCTCGTCGTCACGGATGGCGAAGGCAACGTCGTCTCGATGAATTCCGCGGCGCTCGCGCTCCATGGGTTCGCGAGCAACGAGGAGTGCCTCGAGTCCTTGCGCGACGACCCCGACTTGTTCGAGGTCCGGGACAGAGACGGTCGGCGCATCCCGGCGGATGATCGGACGGTGGCTCGTGCGATGCGCGGGGAGCCCGTGACCGATCTCGAACTCCACGGCCGTCGCCGCGACACGGGCAAGGCGTGGGTCGGGCTGTACGGCGCGAGGCGGCTCTCCGTCGCCGGCGGCCGGCACCTGTTCCTGGTGACGATCCGGGACGTCACCGAGCACAGGAGGGCGGAGGAGCGCACCCGTCAACAAAACGCCGTCCTGGCCGGGATGGCCAGGATCTTCCAGGGAGCGCTGACCTGTCAGACGGAGCGCGACCTGGGCCTCGCCTGCCTCGCGGTGGTCGAGAAGGTGACGCAGAGCAAGTTCAGCTTCCTCCTCGAAGTCAACGGCGAGACCGGGCTGGCCGACATCGCCATCAGCGATCCGGGCTGGGAAGCCTGCCAGGTGCAGGATCGCTCGGGCCACGGGAAGCGGGCACCCGTTGGGTTCGAGATCCACGGCGTCTACGGCCGGGTGATCCTGGACGGCAAGGGCTTCTTCACGAACGCCCCCCCTTCCCATCCCGACAGCATCGGCACGCCACCGGGCCATCCGCCGCTCGAGGCCTTCCTGGGAGTGCCTCTTCTGCACGCAGGCGAGACCATCGGCATGCTCGGGCTGGGTAACCGCGAAGGCGGCTTCGGGCCGGAGGATCTCGAGACCGCCGAGGCCCTGGCACCGGCCATCGTGCAGGCGTTCCTGAGCAAGCGCGCGGAGGAGGCGCTGCGCGCGGCCAACGTGCAGTTGACCGAGGCGGAGCGCCGCAAGAACGAGTTCCTGGCGGTCCTGTCCCACGAGCTTCGCAACCCGCTCGCGCCCATTCGAAACAGCCTGTACTTGCTGGACCACGCGCCTGCCGGCAGCGACCAGGCGGCGCATGCCAGGGCCGTGATGAACCGCCAGGTGGACCACCTCACGAGGTTGGTCGACGACCTGCTCGACGTCACTCGGATCTCGCGCGGGAAGATCGACCTGCACCGCGAGCTCATCGACGTGCGCGAGATCGTCCGCTTTAGCTTCGAGGACCACCGGTCCATGTTCGACCAGCGCGGGATAGCGCTGCGGACCGAGGCGCACGCTGGCCCGGTCTGGATCGACGCGGACGAGACGCGCATCTCGCAGGTGGTCGGGAACCTGCTCCATAACGCGGCCAAGTTCACTCCGCCGGGTGGCGCCGTCAGCGTCAGCCTCGCCGCGGTCGCGGACCAGGTCGAGATCCGTGTACGTGACAACGGAGTAGGGATCGAGGCCGACCTGGTGGCGCAGGTGTTCGAGCCGTTCGTGCAGTCCGAGCGCAGCCTCGCCCGAACCCGCGGCGGCCTTGGCCTCGGACTGGCACTGGTGAGGGGACTGGTCGAGCTGCACGGGGGCTCGGTTCGCGCACAGAGCAAGGGTCCGAACCGAGGCTGCGAGCTGGTGGTCATGCTCCCGCTCGCCGCGGAGCCGAGGCGCACGGTCAGGGACCGTGCGTCAACGACGGCCTTCACTTGCTGTCGTGTGCTCGTCATCGAAGACAACATCGACGCGGGTCAGACGCTCGCGGAGGTGCTGGAGATGGAGGGCCACCGCGTTCACCTGGCGATCGACGGTATGACGGGCATCAGGATGGCGCGCGAGCTCAAGCCTGACGTCGTGCTCTGCGACATCGGGCTGCCAGACCTGAGCGGGTGTGAGGTCGCCCGGACGTTGAGGGCCGACGAGTCGCTTCGCGCGACCCGCCTCATACCCGGTCACCGCGATGAGGC
>Ga0154716_1103_pt2 | contig 12013 bp, 7 predicted proteins | sample Rifle2008BG16ft_FD_105724 | JGI IMG/M metagenome (GOLD analysis project Ga0154716, IMG submission 105724) | Anaeromyxobacter sp. RBG_16_69_14
GAGCAGATCCCCGAGCTCCGCCCGCGAGAGCGGCTCGAGGTCGATCCGCGTCACCTGCTCGGTGCGAGACAGCAGCCGCACCGCCCGCAGCGCGGCCGGGTTATCGGCGAGCTCGCCGGGCCTGACGGCGCAGGCGACGATCGCTGGCTCGGCCTCGAGCGCCCGAACCGCCACCTGGAGGAGAGACGCCGAGGCCTCGTCGAGCCACTGGACGTCGTCGAGGACCAGCGCGATGGGGCCGCGGCGGCAGAGCGCGGTGAGCGCGCGCGTCACCGCGTCGAACAGCCGGCTCTGGTCGGTGGTCGGCGCCGGCGGTCCCAGCTCGGGAAGGAGCGGCGCGAGCTCCGACCGCTGCATCTCGGAGAGCTCGCCGAGCGGCGCGCAGCGCAGGGCCTCGAGCCACGCACCGTAGGGCCGCAGCGTCTCGCCCTCGAACGCCCTGCCGCGCACGACCAGGCCGTCGGCGCGGCGGATGCGCAGCTCGAGCTCGTCGAGAAGGCGCGACTTGCCGATGCCGGGCTCGCCCGACACGACCAGCACCTGGCGACGGCCAGCGGCAGCGGCGGCGACGACCGTGTCAGCGGCGGCGAGCTCGCGGGCGCGGCCGACGAAATGGGGAAGCGCGGCGCGCGGGGCCACCGGCGGCAGCGGGCTGCGGATCTCGGCCGCGGCGGGCGAGGTGACGGCTAGGCGCGCCCGCTCCATCTCGGCCGACGGACGCGTGCCGAAGGCCGACTCGAGGATGCGACGGCAGGCCTCGTACTGCTCGAGCCCATCGCGCCGGCGGCGCAGGCGCCCCAGGAGCCGGACCACCGCGACGTGGCCGCGCTCGGCGAGCGGATCGACGGCGACCCGCTCGCGGCCGCGCGCGAGCGCCTCCTCCGGATTCTCCGGCTCGAGGACGGCGACGAGCGCGTCGAGGATCGCCAGCCGCAGCGAGCGGGCGGCTTCGCGCTCTCCGGCGCACCACTCGTGGAACCGGAAGCAGTCCGTCAGCTCGAGCCCCTCGAGCAGCTCGCCGCGGAAGAGCGCCGCCGCGCGCCGCAGGGCGTCGACCGGCGCCCCGGCGGGCCGTCGCCCGACGAGGGCGCGCGCCGCGGCGAGGTCGAGCTCGCCCTCCGCAAGCACGATCGTCGCGGTCTCCTTGTCGGCCACCACGCGCACGCGGTCCTCGTCGTCGAGCAGGGGCCGCAGCTTCGCGAGGCCCCAGCGCAGCGCCGCGCGCGGGTCGCCAGGGCCGTCCCAGAGCAGGTCGCAGAGCTTCTGGCGGGGCTGCGGCCGCGGCGCGAGAGCGAGGTACCCGACCAGCGCGCGTGCCTTGCGGGATGGCGGCAGGGCAAGCGGGCGCCCGTCGCGGAGGATCTGGAGGTCGCCGAGGACCGAAATCCGGAGATTCGAGGCCTGCATCCATCGCCTCTGCGAACACCGTTGCAGATCCTGTCCGGCGGCCCTCGAGAATTCCACGCTGACTGCTACGCCGGCTCAAACGGTGCGGATCGACGTTCGAGATGTCGCACGAGGGCTCCCATTCCGGGACCGGCGACATCCGGAGGCAACCTTGCAGACCGAGACCATCGAACAGACGCGGCGGACCGAGGCGAACGAAGGCCACGAGCGCGCGGAGGATGTCGGGAGGATCCACGGCAACGGCGCGCGCCGCGCGCAGGAGATCGACCCTGCGAGGCTCGAGGCGTTCGTGGGAAAGGTCGTGAACGAGCTCGGCGCCACCGCGAGCGCGCTGCTCGTCCGCATCGGGGACGAGCTCGGGCTCTACAGGGCGATGGCGGACGGCGAGCCAGTGACGCCGGCCGAGCTGGCCCGGCGGACCGGCACGAACGAGCGGTACCTGCGCGAGTGGCTCGCGAACCAGGCCGCAGGCGGCTACGTCGAGTACGATGCCGGGACCGCCACGTTCACGCTGTCGCCGGAGCAGGCGCTGGCGCTCGCGACCGACGACTCGCCGGCGTCCGTGCAGGGCGCGTTCCAGTCGATCGTGGCGTTCGCCGCAGCGAGGGAGCGGATCGCGCGGCGGTTCCGCACCGGCGAGGGGCTGCCCTGGGGCGAGCACGACCACAACCTGTTCGCCGGCACCGAGCGGTTCTTCCGGCCCGGCTACGCCGCCCATCTCGTCGACGAGTGGATCCCGGCCCTCGACGGCGTCGAGGAGAAGCTCGAGCGCGGCGCGAGGATCGCCGACGTGGGCTGCGGATACGGCACCTCGACGGTGCTGCTCGCGAAGGCGTACCCGCGCTGCCGGCTCGTCGGCTACGACACGCACCCGGCGTCGATTGACGCGGCGCGAGAGAACGCCGAGCGGGCGGGCGTTTCCGACCGCGTGCGGTTCGAGGTCGCGAACGCCGTCTCCTTCCCGGGGACCGGGTTCGACCTCGTCGCCCACTTCGACTCGCTGCACGACATGGTGGATCCGGTCGGGGCCGCGCGGCGGGTCCGGAAGGCGCTCGCGCCCGGCGGCACCTGGATGCTCGTCGAGCCGTACGCGGGCGACCGGCTCGAGGAAAACCTGAACCCCGTCGGCCGGCTGTACTACGCCGCCTCGACCCTGGTCTGCGTACCGAACTCGCTCGCCGGCCACGGCCCAGCGCTCGGCGCCCAGGCCGGCGAGGCGCGGCTGCGCGAGGTCGTCGAGCAGGCCGGATTCGGGAGCTTCCGCCGCGCGACCCAGACGCCGTTCAACCTCGTGCTCGAGGCGCGCTGAACGAGCGAACCCGATAAGCGCCGACCGGCGCACCGTCCTCCCCTTGACGACGACCATGGGTGAATGCATACTAATATGCATGAGAACGACGCTGATACTGCGAGATGACCTCCTGATGAAAGCTGCCGAACTGACCGGCATCTCGGAGAAGACTGCCCTTGTCCACGCGGGGTTGGAGGCACTCGTTGCCCGCGAAGCAGCGCGGCGGCTCGCGGCGCTCGGAGGCTCAGAGCCCAAGCTCGATCAACCGCGTCGCCGCCGATCCGAGGGGCACCATTCATGATCCTGGTAGACACCTCGATCTGGGTAAACCATCTCAGGTCGAACTCCCCTGACCTCGCGCGGGCCCTCATGGACGGCGACGTGCTGGGCCATCCCGATGTCACGGGGGAGCTCGCGTGCCGAAACCTGCGGAACCGGGCACGGATGCTCGAACTCCTCCGGGACCTCCCTCAAGCGGTGTGTGCCACCGACGAGGAGGCGCTCGAATGCGTCGAGAGGAATCGCCTCCACGGCCGCGGTCTCGGCTGGACCGATGTGCACCTTCTCGCCTCGACCTTGCTCACGCCGGCCCGTCTGTGGACCCTCGACGGGGCGCTTGCCCGCGAGGCGAGGCGTTGCGGTGTTGTGCGCGAGTGAGGGTCATCTCGAGCGTCAGTTCACGTGGCATGCGCTATCAGTTCGACCGGGTGGGGCGGCCGGCGACGCACGGGAGTCAGCGGGAGCTCACCGCGCCTCCCTCCGAGCGAGCCCGGCCGCGAGCAGCACCGCGAGCGGCTGCACGAGCAGGAGCCACATCGCGGCGGGCACACCGGCCGTGTCGGCCACCAGCCCGATCAGCAGCGGGATGAACAGCTCCACCGTGCCGACGACCGAGGCGATCGCCGCGACCAGCTGCGGCCGGTCCGGCAGCGCGGCGTAGGCCTGCGCCTGCAGCAGCGGATAGTGCGCGGCGGTGAAGGCGCCCGCCACCGCGAGGAGGACCGCGCCGGCTTGCCAGCTCGGCGTGGAGAGCCAGGCTCCGTAGAACACCGCTGAGCCAAGGCCGGTCGCCCAGAGGAGACGCTCTAGCTTGAAGCGGTGTCCCACGCGCTCGAGGACGAAGAGTCCGGCCATCCCGCCGGCGACCCAGGCCGAGAAGTTCGCCGCGCGCTCCCCCGCCGAGGCACCGAAGCGCTTCTCCAGATATAGCGCGCCGAAGGCCACGACCACCTCGTCCATCAACGCGCAGACGGTAGTGAGCAGTGCCCACCGCACCAGCCGCTTCGAGCCCAGCGCGGCGCGAAGGGCCTGGACCGTCGGGACGTGCGGATCATCATCCTCCTCGAGGACGGGCTCGGAGCGGCGGACCGCAAGGGCCTGGACGAATGTGATCAGCGCCGCCGCCCCGAGGGCACCTCGCCACCCGAGGCCGAGCGCCACCGAGCCGGCGAGCGCGAGGGGCGCCAGCAGATCGCCCGCCCCTCCGTAGAAGGTCCAGCGCGCTAGCATCGCCTCGCGATCGCCCGGGCGCGCGCCCATCAGCGCCGCCTGCGCCAAGCCAACACCGAGCCCCGACGCCGGCCCGTAGACGAGCAGCGCGATCAGCAGCAGCTCGTAGGACGGCGAGATGGCGGCGAGCAGACACGACGCCCCCATTCCTACCAGGCCGAGCAGCATCATCGGCCGCGCCCGCCGGCCCTGCGCGTGGGTGAGCAGCCAGGGCTCGATCAGCACGCCGAGGATGGCGTAGGCGAACAGGGTCCAGCCCGCCGCCATCGCCGGCGTGAGGGAAAACGTCTGCAGCAGCTCGGGGGCGCTTGCCGGCACCACGCCCGAGGACAGCTCGTCGGTGAAGGCGGCGACGAGCATCGCGAACACCCAACGGCTGGATCAGGGGGGAGAGGTCGAGGTCGACATGGGCAAAGCCTAATACGGGGGCGGCCCGGGCGCTCTTCACGTCGGACCAGTCGGACTTTGCCGGAGGGCCGAGCTCGCCGGACGTCCCCGCGCCTCCCCGATCGACTGCCTCTTCGCGTGCGCGCGGGCACCCCCGACAGGGTGAGGCCGAGTGAGCAGCGCGTCAGTTGATGCGCTGGAAGACGATGACCTCGGGGCTCGAGCCCATGTTCGCGATCGCGACGCCGCCGGCCGCGTCCACGGTGGCCACTATCTTCCTGCCGTCGGCCAGCTGGAGAGCGTTGATGGTGACGGTGTCGTCGTCCGAAACGCTCAGGGAATAGATGTCGTACGCACCACCGGTCGCGATGGGCGTGGTCGCGCCCGAGGTCCAGCGCGTCAGCGTGGCGCCATCCGAGCCCAGGAACCAGATCGAGGACGATCCGAAGGCCAGCGTCTTGAAGGTACTCGACGGGAGCGTGGAGACGCTCGGGAGCTGATCCATCGAGGTGAGCCGGACGACCCTCGGCGTCCCTCCCATGATGGTCGGGTACGTCGAGAGCGAGACGCCCGGCAGCCACACGAGCGCGTCGGCCAGCCGCACCGGACTGGACGAGAGCGTGAACGGCCAGGTGGCGACGGTCGTCTCCGTGACTCCGGAGCCGATCTCGACGCGGACGAGATCGGTGGTCCCGTCCTCCAGCGGCATCATGGCGGACTCGAGCCGGTAGAACTTTCCGTCAAGCCCCGTCCAGACGGATGCGGAGACGGTGTTGATGAACGAGCCCGCAGCGGACCGGAAACGCCACACACCCGCGCCCGCGCCGTTGCCCACGTTGCCCGCGTAGTAGATGTAACCCACCGTGTTTACGACGAACGACCACACGTAGTCGGTCTCGGGCGTCACACGCGCCTCGCTGACGAGCGACGGGTCGGTCACGTCGATCTTGTAGACCGCACCCTGCTTCAGGACGTAGAGGTTTCCGGCCCCGTCGGCCTGGAGCGGCGCGGTCCCTGTGGAGAGTGGGGAGCCAGCGCCGCTGGACATCTGCGGGCACATGAGGTCGTTCAGCGCGCTCGCACTCGACATGAAGGCCGCGCCATCGCTCTTGCGCGTGAGCACCGCGAATGGCAACGACGTACTTGACATGTAGTTCACGACGACATAAGTGCTCGACGCGTTCCAGACGCAAGATGGCGACACCGAGCTGCTCTCGCTCACCGGGTTGCCATCGGCTCCCACCCAGGTGCGGCTCACCTCGACCACCTGACCGTCGTCCATGACCTTGTAGAGGACCGGGACGGGGGTCCCGCCCGTGGGGGTCCCGCCCGTCGTCGGCGTCGGCTGGTCGGATGCTCCGCCGCCGCTGTCTCCGGCCATCGCGCCCAGCGCGAGTGCGCTCTTCGTCCCCGACTTCGCGATGAAGAGCGTCTTTGCGCCGCTGATGTCGAGCTTCGTCAGGATGCCAGAGATCGGGGCGCCCCCAGGGGCCTCCCCGGACTTGTCTCCTGTCCCGTCAGCGCCTCCATCGGCGTCCCCCTTCGATGCTGCACCGCCACACCCGATGACCGCCGAGGCGATGGCGGTGATCACGATCTTTGACGAGAGATGCATGGTCGTCTCCAGGCGAACGAGCGCTTCCGCAGGAGCGACTTGCAGCCAAGATGCCGATCTGGTTCGAGGCTGACCCTCGACGCCAAGCACCCTTGGCTGATGGTTCCGCTAGTGCTGAGCAGACCCGGAGTGTCCGCCGACCCTCGCGTCCGGACGCCCGGACGGACAACGAGGAGTCGCAGCGAGCCCATGAGGCACCAGGCTTCGAAGCGGTCGGGGCGGTACCCTGCCGCGGTCCTTCATCGATCGCCTGCGGGAGATCTTCACCGCAGTATGCGATGAACTACGACCCCATGTCCGTCGAGCGGCGCAGGAGCCCCTTGACCGCCTCCAGCAGCGGTGCCACCGTCAGCGCCGCGACCACGACTATGGCCCAGTCGTGCCAGGGTAGAGGGAAGGTACCGAACGGTCGCTGGAGGACCGGCGCGTAGACGACCAGCGCGAGCAGCCCGAGCTCCCAGCCGACAGCCAGGTTGAGCCAGCGGTTCGCGAAGGGGCGGCGCAGCACCGAATGGCGATCCGATCTGAAGTTGTAGGCCTTCACGAACTGGATCAGCACGAGCGAGAGGAAGGCCATCGTCATCGCCTCGTCCTGGCCTCGCCCAGAGCGCAGGGCCCAGGCGAAGAGGCCGAGGTTGAGCAGCGCCGACCACGCTCCGCCGGCGACCATGAGGGTCACCACCGACCGGGTGAAGATCCCGGCGCGCGGGTTGCGCGGCGGACGGGCCATCAGATCCTCCTCCGGCGGGTCCACCGCCAAGGCCAGCGCGGGCAACCCGTCGGTGGCCAGGTTCACGTAGAGGATCTGCACCGCCGACAGCGGCAGCGGGAGCCCGAGCACGCTCGCGCCCGCCATGAGCCCGATCTCCCCGATGTTCGAGGAGAGGAGGTACATGAGGTACTTCCTGATGTTGCCGTAGATGGCGCGCCCTTCCTCGACGGCGCCGACGATGGAGGCGAAGTTGTCGTCGGTCAGGGTCATCGCCGCCGCTTCGCGCGACACGTCGGTCCCGGTGATCCCCATCGCGATGCCGATGTCCGCCCTCTTCAGCGCCGGCGCGTCGTTGACGCCGTCGCCGGTCATCGCCACCACCTGGCCGTTCGCCTGCAACGCCGTCACGACGCGGAGCTTGTCCGCAGGCGACACGCGCGCGTAGACCTCGATGTCCATCGCCTGGCGCTCGAGCTCCGCGTTCGACATGCCTTCGAGCTCCAGACCTGTCACGACGCGACCGGCGCGGAGGAGCCCCAGCTCACCTGCGATTGCGCGAGCCGTGAGCGGATGGTCTCCGGTGATCATCGCCACCTTCACGCCGGCCTCGGCGCAGCGCGCGATCGCCGCCCGCGCCTCGGGCCGCGGCGGGTCCAGCATCCCCACCAGCCCGAGGTGCGTGAGTTGCCCGCCGGCCGTCTCCAGGCTCGCGCCCCGCTGCCGCGCCACCGCCAGCACGCGGAGGGCCTGGGCGGCCATCGCCCGCGCCACCGCCATGAGCCGCTCCCGCTCGGCGCCGTCAAGGGCGCGCTCGCCGTCCGCACCGAGGACGCGGTCGCAGTCGGGGAGCAGCACCTCCGGCGCCCCCTTCACGTACGCAACGGTCTCGTCCCCGACCCGGTGGAGCGTCGTCATCCGCTTGCGCTCGGCGCTGAAGGGGATCTCGCCGACGCGCGGGAAGCGCGCGTCGAGGTCGGCCTTCGGGAGCCCCGCCTTCTCCGCCGCGACGACCAGCGCGCCCTCCGTCGGATCGCCGAGGACGCGCCATCCGTCCGCTTCCGACCGCTCCACGCGCGCGTCGGAGGCGAGCGCCGCGGCGGTGAGCAGCTCCAGCACCGCGGGCGGCGGCGGGACACGTTCACCGTGGAGCAAGATCTCCCCCGCCGGCTGGTAGCCGGCGCCGGTTACCTCGAACGCCTGGCCAGCCGCGTGTAGCGCGCGCACCGTCATCTCGTCCCGGGTGAGCGTGCCGGTCTTGTCCGAGCAGATGATGGAGGTGCCGCCCAGGGTCTCGGCCGCCGCGAGCCGCCGGACGAGGGCGTTGCGCTTCACCAGCCGCTGCACGCCGAGCGCGAGGGAGATCGTCACCACGGCGGGCAAGGCCTCCGGGACCACCGCGACCGCCAGCGCGATGCCGAAGACCAGCATCTGCACGAAGGGCTCTCCCCTGACCACGCCCAGAGCGACGATGAGCGCCACCACCACCACGGCGGCGCGGGCGAGCGCCTTGCCGACCTTGTCCAGGTTCACCTGGAGGGGAGTCCGGGAAGTCTCGACCGTCTCGAGCAGCCGGGCGATCTTCCCGAACTCGGTGCCTGCGCCGGTGGCGACGACCACGAAGCGCCCCCGCCCGTACGTCACGGCGGTGCCCCCGTAAACCATGTTCCTCCGATCGCCGACGGGGAGCGGGCCAGCGGAGAGCGACGTGTCCTCCTTCCCCACCGGCACCGACTCGCCCGTGAGCGTGGCCTCGTCCACCTCCAGGTTGATCGCTTCGAGCAGACGCCCGTCGGCGGCCACCTTGTCGCCGGTGTGGAGGAGGAGCACGTCGCCGGGGACGAGCTCGCGCGCGGGCACCTTCCGCTCCTCGCCGTCGCGCAGAGCCGTGGCGGTCGGCGCCGCCATGCGCCGGAGCGCCTCGAGCGACCGCTCGGCGCGGAACTCCTGCACGAACCCCAGGGCGACCGCGAAGAGGACGATGACACCGATGGCGAGCGCCTCGACCCCGTGACCCACGGAGGCGGACAGCCCGATGCCGACCAGCAGCACGAGGACGAGGACGTTCTTGAACTGTTCCGCCAGGATCGACAGCGCGGAGACGCGCTCTCCGACCGCGAGCTCGTTGGGGCCGAACTCCGCGAGCCGGCGTGACGCCTCCACCGAGGAGAGCCCCGCCAGGCTGGAGTGAAGCCGCGCGAGCGCGTCGGCGGACGACAGCGCGTGCCACTCGGCGACGAGCGGCGCAGCCGCGGGGCGCTCGACCTCGCCGAACTCGGACTCGCGTTTCACGCCATCTGCTGCTGCGCTGCCCTGCGGGTGATCTCCGCGACGGAGACGTCCTCGACGTGAGAGCCGATGGTCCAGACGTGGCCGAAAGGATCGGCGATGGTGCCCGTCCGATCCCCGTAGAACTGGTCCTTCACCTCGCGGACGATCTGCGCTCCCGCCGCCACCGCCTTGCGGAAGGTGGCGTCCACGTCGTCGACGTAGAGCATCATGCTGACCGGAGTGCCACCGACCGACTGAGGCGAGCGCCAGGGCCCATCGGGCATCTCGTCCGCCAGCATGACATGGGAATCGCCGATGAGGAGCTCGGCGTGCGTGATCGTGCCCTCCGGCCCATCCATCCGGAACAGTTCCTTCGCGTCGAGGGACCGCTTGTAGAACTCGATAGCCTTCGACGCGCCCCTGCAGATCAGGTACGGCGTCACGGCGTGGTACCCCTCGGGGATCGGCTTCACCGCGTTCGGCATGGCAAGGCCTCCTTGGGTCGGGATCGATCGGATTCCTAGGCGGCGGCTGTCTGCGAGCGCATGCCCTTGAGGGGCCCTCCACGGCGGTCGCCACCCATCCTGGTCACGAGGCGCGCGGGACCCGGTTCCCATGCGTACGTACGCCGGGTCGCGTCCCATGGAATGTCCCGCCGCGCGACACGCCACGGCCAGTGCATCGACGCACGCTCTCGATTGCGCAGCTTGTACTTCCATCGCACCCATGCAGCGAGGGCCACGTCGAGATAGCGCAGGACCCGGACGCACTTCGACCGATAGAACCGACCGTAGTAGTTCATCCGGCCCCGCACCACCGGGTCACAGAGTCGTGCAAGGTCCTCCAGGCGCTGATTGTTCCTGGTGGACGCCATCCGCCACTCACGAATGGTCTTGCGGATCGCTACTCCTCGGGCTCGGATGCACTTCGAGCAGCACGTGCTCTCCGTCCAGGCGGGCGGCGGGTCGCTCGCAGACGGGCTCGGACGGCGTGAAACGAACGTTTGCCGTTCGCTAGCGCAAACGAGGTAATCCGATTAGCTGCGTCCCAATTCGCTCCCGCCTGGCCTCAGGTAGACAGCGGCGGAATGAGCCCGCCCCTGGCGGGCTCGGCGCCCGTCGCCCATTTGGCATTCAGCTAGCTTGTTACGAGATATTGAGTGCGCATGCCATTACGTCACCGGCGCAACACGCGCTGGCCGACGAACCGACATGAAGTTCGAGCTCTTGAGCACGCGGGGCGTTGATGACTAGCGAGCAGCTACAGTCGCGAGGCGGACAGGCGTGAGGACCTGCTCCAGGCTCTCGCGTCTCGTGGTCGCGACCTTCTGGGCGGTCATGCTCTCTTCTGCGGCGGCAAGCCCTGGCGAAGCCGACGGAACGATTGCCCGGGCGGTCTCCATCCAGGGCACCGTGGAGTCACGGCGCGCCGGCGCAGCGCAGTGGGAGCCTGTGAAGCTGAACGACACATTCTCCGCCGGCGACACGATACGGGCGCGACAGCGTAGCCGCGCCGATCTCGCCTTGCTCGACCAGTCAGTCCTGCGGCTCAACGAGGACACCACCATCACCCTCCAGCCCGTCAAGCCCGAGCGCATTGGCGTCCTCGACCTCGTCCGGGGAGCCGTCCACTTCTTCAGCCGCGGGCCGCGCAGTCTCGAGGTCAAGACCGAGTTCGTGGCCGCCGGGGTCCGTGGAACGGAGTTCTACATTCGCGTCGAGGCCGACAGCGCGCTCATCACGGTGTTCGAGGGGACGGTGCTGGCCGAGAGCCAGCGAGGGAGCCTCACCTTGACGGGCGGGCAGTCGGCCCTCACGGAGCCCGGCACGGGTCCGGTGCTGCGCGTCGTGGCGCGGCCACGCGACGCCGTTCGCTGGGCCCTCTACTACCCACCCGTCGTGTATCTGCGTCCGGACGAGATTCCCGCCGAGGCCGGGTGGCAGGGCCGGCTGCGGCAGTCGGTCGAGGCGTACCGCCGGGGCGATCTGCAGGCTGCGTTCGATGCCATCGCGGACGTTCCCCCGACCGTCTCGGACCCGCGCTTCCTCACCCACCGCGCTCAGCTGTCGCTCGCGGTGGGGCGGGTGGACGGGGCCGCCGCCGACCTCGATCGGGCGCTGGCGCTGGCCCCGGGCGACGCCGACGCTCTGGCGCTCCAGGCGATCACGGCGGTCGTGCAGAACGAGAAGGAGCGCGCGCTCGATCTCGCCCGGAGGGCGGTCCAGGTTGCGCCGGAGTCCGCGACGGCGCACGTGGCGCTCTCGTACGCGCAACAGGCGCGGTTCGACCTCGCGGGCGCCCGGTCCAGCCTCGAGCGAGCGGTCCAGGTGGACCCGGAGAACGCGCTGGCATGGGCCCGGCTGGCCGAGGTGCATTCCTCGTTTGGCGATCGGGGGAAGGCGCTTGACGCCGCGCGGAGGGCGGCGGCGCTGGCGCCTGACCTCTCGCGGACGCAGACCGTCCTCGGCTTCGCCTACCTCACGGAGGTCAAGGTCGCTCGGGCGAAGGAGACGTTCGAGAAGGCCATCGCGCTCGACTCGGCCGATCCCCTCCCGCGGCTCGGGCTGGGCCTCGCAAAGATCCGGGAGGGCGACCTCGATCGTGGCGCGCGAGAGATCGAGATCGCGGCCAGCCTCGATCCGGACAACTCCCTCGTCCGGAGCTATCTCGGCAAGACCTACTACGAGGAGAAGCGCACCGGCCTCGACGAGCGGGAGTACGCGGTGGCAAAGCAGCTCGACCCGCTCGATCCCACGCCGTGGTTCTACGACGCGATCGCGAAGCAGACCACGAACAGGCCGATCGAGGCGTTGCGCGACCTCGG